>OFGX01002125.1_pt1 | contig 10794 bp, 7 predicted proteins | sample 1521831 | NCBI WGS metagenome assembly OFGX01 (sample SAMEA3504080, study PRJEB24116) | mouse gut metagenome | biome: mouse gut; feature: mouse-associated habitat; material: faeces | place: Denmark | collected 2011
GGCAGATTGGGGACTTTCACCCGTTAGAACGTGTGCCCACCGGGCACACATAAAAAGGTACTGCCACAACTGCAACAGTACCCTAAAATCATATCAGTATTCAATTTTTTCATTATTCATCCAATCAATATATGGAACCTAATCGAACAAATTATTCCATCAGGTTCACATCGACTTTATTTATAGTTACATTTGCATTGAAATTGAGATTATCTGCTTCTATTTCTTCTGGCTGAATTATTTGTGTTTCCAGCTACACTACATATATGTAATTCGTTTAATTTTCCCATCGGCTCTTTCACATAAACACTCTGCATCGGTCTTAATTCAATATTTGGGATACCACACGGAACCGTTCTTTCCTGTCCTGCTTGATCCGTGATCACATAACCATTCTTGACAACTCTTTTAATGACGGTTTTGTATGTGCGGTCTGCTTTGTAATTCTTTAACGTTCTATTAATCATAATCTGTATTGTTTTTAATAATTCTTTTCCTAAATCCATGCAATTCTTCCTTCCACATATAAACCACACCCATATTTCAGGGTGTGGCAATCATTTTATCAATAATCATGTAATGGTTCCTGTCGTGCTCTTAAACTCAAATTACCTAATTGTTTCTGCACGTATTCAACACCTGAATTATTAGTAAGATTAGGACAATTCAAAGTAACATTCTGGTTTACTGTGACTGGCTGATTCCGATTATTATTAACAACACTGCTAATTGCAGAGTTATTCGTTATCTCATTTGTCCATTTTTCAAGTTGTTTCTGACCTTCAAATACAGCATTGGATATAAATTCTTCCCCACTGTCTTTCCACATCTGGATGAATTTTTCTCCTGCTTCTATCATCCAATAGCCATCATCACCTGGCTGTAATGGTCTTACTTTACTACCATCTGCTAGAGTAGTCCAGATACTATCGTCTGTACCATCAGCATGAGCATTGCCGCTTGCATCTATCTTGTTATCCATAATCTTTTTGGTTTGTTCCTCATTATAGATAACTGTATCTTTTGGCAGATCCATCATAGTCGGTTCGTCTGTAATAATAGTCTTCCCGTCTGGAAGTACAGTCATTTCAGTTTGGCCATATTCAGATACTAATGCGTTCTTTTCAGCTTTCGGAAGTCCTTCATATTTACCAGTTCCGTCAGCAAAGGCTTTCCCGTATTGGGCTGTATATTCGCCACTTTCAAGATTCATGGAACCAAGGACAGTGCCCTCTGCATATGCGCTGCCATTTTGTTTTACATTTACTGTAATAGTACATTCGACTTCTTTTCCATCAATCGCATCAAGTCCGTCAGATATACTATGTACATGTTCATCCGCTTCTTGGATCGGTTCCTTAAATTGTTCAAATCTTCCAATAGCACCTTCTCCGCCAGGTTCGCCTAATACTTCTACAGTCTTTTCGCCAAGGTCTTCGATTGAACCGATGAGAGTACCATCACCTTCACCTTCTGAGCCTTTACCTGATCCCGTACTACCTTCTGAATCACCTGTACCAATTGCGTCGCGCACATCATTAACAGCGGTTTCCATAGAACCAAACTCACCGATTACAGTGCCGTCACCTTCGGCATCAGGTTCACCGATTATCTCTTTTGCCTTATTGCCCATTTCTTCGATTGCACCAGTAAGAGAGTTGCCACTGCCAGATTCACCTTCTGAGCCTTTACTGCCTTTGCCACCAGAAGTACCCTGTTTACCGCCTTTAGAACCAGAGCCACCACCAGAACTCGAACCTTCGGATGATTCACCACCTCCACCACTGATTGCGGCTGTAACTTGGTCTATAGCGGTTTTGAGGTTGGTAAATTGTGTGATAATGCTTTCATCCAGTGAAATCGAGTTAAGCTGTGCAATCGCAGACATAAGGCTTCCGACTGTCTGTGCTTCTGTGGAACCTATTGTATCTATCACATCAGTAATCGCATTTTTCAGTAGAGTAAACTGACCAATGATGCCTTCTGTTTCCCCGCCTAATGTAACATCATTCAGAGAGTCCATTGCCTGGAACAGCGTACCAACCGCATCCCCTTCGCTCACTCCAAGAGATTCCGCAACCCTACCGATAGATTCAGCTAACATATCAAATTCACCAGCTAATCCAGAGACTTTGCCATTCTCTGGCATCTGGTTTAACCCGTCTACTACAGTGCCCACGTTTGTTGCTACCGTGTCTGTCGTGGATGCTGTTTCGCCAAGAGAAGTGTTAACGGAGTCTACGCTTCCCGCCGCACTTGAAATATTTTCGTCCGCTTCGGATGCAGTAGTTGACAGTGTACCCATACTTTCTTCCACATTGCCAATAGAGTCCGCAAGAGGGTTCAACGAATCCCCCATATCACTAAGGCTGTCAATATATCCCTGCGTCGAGTCAAGGTAGGAACCCATCTGGTCTACACTTTTACCAGTTGTATCAGAAAGGGCAGATAACATGGAGTCATTTCCTGAATAGATATCAGCAAGGATACCAACATACTCATCCTTGAACTTAGAGAACGCCTCCTCTGACATACCGAGGACATCATCAACTTCAATACCTAATGCCTGTAACGTTTCGATTACTTTGGCGTTTTCCTCGATCTCGCCGAGTTCTTCCCAACGGGATTTGTAATCCTGTATACCGCTGATAAGATTGTCCCAATACTTTTCTGTGTCAGCAATAAGTTTATCATAGTAATCATTGATCTGGTCTATCTGCTTATCTAATAAATCAATATTCTCATTAATGCCAGATTTGCGATTCTCCAATAAATCAATTTCTTTTTCAATGAGCTTGATTTCTTTTTCTTTATTGGCGATTGCAATTTCGAGTTTGTCATCCTCGACCTTCTGTTTGGCTTCTCTTAGTCCGGAAGTGTCGATATCATATTTAAACCCATCTTCCGTATAGATCAGCTTTGTTTTCTGGTTAAGCTGCCTCTGGAGATTATACTCATCTAACTGGAGGTTTAGTGCCATTTTTCGGTCTGCATTTGCTGTTTCCATAGCATCTATCTCATCACGGATTTTCTGGATAGCTTTTTCCTTGGCCGCTATCTGTTTATCAATTAACTCGATTTCCTGTTCGTAACGCTCTTTCTCGGCTTCCTTGGCCTCAATCGCGGCATCACGCTGTGCTTCGAGGCTTTCCACGGCGGCATCACGAGAATCGCCATATGCTGATATCTGCTTATCCAGCATTGATGTAATGCCTGACAATGCAGACTCATAGAGCGATTTCATGCCCTGTAAATATTCGTGTTCATACTTTGCATATTGCTCGGCGTACTTCTTTTTATCACGGAAGAATCGCTGGTAGAGTTTGCGTAGGTAGTCAAGGTATTGTTTTTCTGTGATCTTTCCCTGATCCCTGAGTGTCTGTAATTTCTTTAGTTCCTTTTCAAGCGCATCAACATAGGCATCGCCCGCTTTTTTTCCGGCTTTACCAGCTTTAGAAGCACCGCCTCCGATATTGCCAAAATCAACTTTAACATCATCCAGATCCAAGTTGTTTACTACATTAGCAGAAAACTCATGGATCGCACGGTTTAATTCTGATACAGCACGAGAATCACCACTTTGTACCGCCGCATCTCTTTGTGTGATCATATTCATTAGTGTCTGCAACTGTTGTAACTGCTGGATACCAATATTAGCGGCTTGTGCTAATGCCAGTATGTTCTGGCAGTCGGCGGCTGTTGTGATCGTTGACTGGTTTACTAGGATCTTTTTTAGCTGTAATAACGCTAATGCTTCACCACAATTACCGGCTTCTATCTGTTCAAGAATAAATGCCGTTCTTTCTTCCTCTGTAGCGGAAGCCAGATCCTTTCCTGTCTGGGCCAGATATTCTTTCGCAACAATAAGTTCTTCTGTTTTGGCTGTCAGAGCGTCTGCAACGATCTCTGCCGCATTCTGTACGCCCATCTCCTCTAACTGTTTCTCAATGGCATCCGCTGTTTCAGCATTTAACTGTTCCAATGTATCTGTACTATATAAATAAGCTGTTGCAAGTTCATTAAATGCTTGTCGCACCTGTTCTGCTGTGGAATTTCCGTTTGTGAGAACCGCAAAGAAAGGTTCAAGTTTGGAAGAATCAAACGCCACCCCTACTTCGCTTTCAATCTCCGCAAATGACCGTCGTAACTCTTCAAGCATGGAATTATCTATACTGGCAAGCGAAAACTTCTCTTTACCGTTATCATCCAGTTTGAAAATTTCTTGGTATGCTTCACCTAATTTCGCGAATTGCGGTTCAAGTTGGGTCGCTATCTGCTGGATTGATGATGAGATTGTGGCGGGAATAGATTGTGTTGTATCTGCAACCGTACTTGCTACATTTCCAATATCCGTTGCCAAACCTGAAAAATCAGTCATAAGTAGCTCTTTGAATCTATCCTGTAAATCACCACTGGAACCAGCAGCCTTAACTAAAGCAACTTCCATTGCCTCATATTCTTCTGTCGTGTCCGGAATACCATTCTGCGCCATATAATTAAGTTTTTCTTCTTCATACAGCTTTTCGATATAGGTATCAAGGATTTCAGACATGCTGTTGATTGCAGTATTCAAATCCTCATAGATTTCTGTATCAAGCAATGCTTCATCGTCTTCTGAAGCTAATACTAACTTCTCACGCGCTTCTACCAGAGAATTATAATACTCTAATGCTTCTGTCGGATCATCACTGGATATATCCCATGAAATATTTTCCCAAGTTCTATTGATAGTCTGAAACTCTTTCAAAGAATCAGAAACAATATCTACCGCTTTTTGTGCTTCATTTGATAGAGATTTGCCTTTTTTATTTGAATCAATGGAAACTTTAGAACCACCCAAATCACTCCAAATATCACCCTGTAATTCTTCTTCCGCTGATTTCCGTCCAATTGTTGCCGTAACTGCCTGACTCTGTAATTCTTCTTTTGTGGCTCTTGCAAGTGCATCTGCATATTTATCTGTACCAGCGGTAAGGTCTTCCAAAATCTCTGCTTTATCGCCTAATGCAACTGTAATATTTTCTACCGCTGTCTTAAATGCTTCTTCCTCGGAAGTTGTCCTGTCCTGGATAGATGCAAGGCGTGAATACTCATTATATAAATCTTTGAGTTTATCTGCATTTTCGGATGCCGTTGTTGCGGCATCTATATTAGCACGTCTGGTTTCTTCCAGTTTTTCATTAGCTTTACTGATAGCGGTTGTTGCCACACTGATTATAGTTGATATTAACATAAGCCCCATGCCAATAGGATTGCTTGCAAACATGCCTTTGATAGTAACTCCAACTTCTTTAGCCACGGTTTTCAATGACAACATTGCATTTTTCAGCGTTCCCGTGGTTGCCGCTTCTGCTACATTGGCTGCTGTCTGCGATTTTGTGACAGAGAGTAAACCCATCTTTTCAAGTTTAAGTTTTGCTTCTTCTTCAGTCATTTTATGAGCATTAAGTATTTGTATCCGATCAATTTCCTCTAATTGTTTCTGTGATAATAATAATTTCAGATTCTTTTCAGTTAAAGATTTTGTAGCATTCCCAACCTGCTCTAATACATCAATCCTTGTAGAATCAACTGGCAGATTCTTCACCTGTTGTAAAGCATTTCCAAGCGTATTCATCTGCTTTACTGTAGAAGCTATTGACGCACCAATAGATGTAATACCCTTGCCAATATTCAATGATAATACTGCAAGAATACCGTGTCTTAAAAGGTCTGTAGAATTAACTAAATCCAATATTCCACTACCCAAATCAGCGGTATACTTAATCATATCTCCACTCATAAATGTGGAATAAGTTTCAACTAATCTCTCTTTGAAAATAGTAAGGCTTGCTTCCGCTGACTCCATGTATTTTGAATATTCCTCTGCCATGGAATTAGCAGCATTAATACTGTCATTCTTGATCTTCTCTAATTCTTCGTAATTAAGAAGTAATGCTGAACCTGCACTGGCACGTTGCTTTCCAAACATAACTTCTAGCAAATCAGCCTGTGAACGGTCATTTAATGAATCGAATACTTCGCCGATTTCAAGTACCATCTGATATGTACTCTTTAAGTTTTCATCATCTTCAAAGATATTGACCTTATTCCCTGTCAGTTCATAAACCTGTTGCTGAATCTTAGTTAAATCCGTGGAAACACCCTCAGCATCCTCTCCCATTTCTTTTAAGGCATCTACCTGACCTCTTAAACGCATGGAAGCTACTTTGAGCATATTGGAGCCTTCTTCTGGATTCTGGTAGATTTTATTGGTTGCCGTAATTAAGGCGATTGTCTCATTTAAGTCATTTCCAGCGACTTTCAAAGCTGCACTTGCATTTTGCAATCCATCGGCAATCCCTTCACTGTCTATCGAATATTTGTTGCCAATAGCATTTATCTTATTTCCGACTGTTTCAACTCTCTTGACATAATCATCTACACCAAGGTCATCTATTTCTGTAAATGCCTGTGCCGCTGAAATCAGTGTGGAAGTAGCTTTCTCGTTAGAAATTTCCGCTGTCTTTTCAAAGATGGAAGTAATCTCTGCCAACTGCTCAGACATATCCAGATTAAATCCAATCTTAGACCACGCTTCCATAGAAGAAATAAGGCTGTTTGTTGTAACTGCCAAATTCTGTGCTAACTTATTCCATTTAGTAAGCAGTCCCGAAAACTGGTCACGGCTTGTAATCTGATCCTGCACTTTATACAGGTTCGTCATTGCTGTATCTAACTGTAAGTAAGATGATACCGCCTGTTTTACCTGTGAAAATATCAACGTGACTGCACTTGCCGCTGAAAATAAATCTTTTGCACGGTCAATAAGCCTTTTCCATTTATCACCTAATGACTGTGAAGCTAGATTATTTGCCTTTAATTCGCTTGTAAATGTGGCTATCTGCGCCCTGACATTTGATAACTTTTTAGCGTCTGTAATCCCATATGCCGCATCCAGAATGTTATTGTATTTTGAAGAAGCGGAAGCATTTGAAAAGAGTTTAGAATATTTCTTTGCCATATACTCCAAATCTGCAATTGCTTTCTCTTTCTTCACTTCTATATTAAAATCAATGGATGTTCTGCTTGCCACCCTCTGACCTTTATTCCTTGCTTCCGTGACTGTCTTTGCAATATCAGAATCTTTTGCACTGACTCCAATCTGCAAATCTGAAATACTATCCTGTAATGTTTTGATCCTGCCCTGTAATTTCTTCTTTAAGGCACTGTCTATCTTTAAATCTGCACCAACCTGTATATACAGATCATTCAGTTGCTTTAAATCCTTCTTTAACTGGCGTTGGGATAAGCCTATTGATAACTTGGATATTACCTTTACGAACATGGAATTATCCATGCCCTTTAACTGTTCCTTAATCTTCTTCTTTGATAACTGTTGATTTAATAACGCTATTATGTCTAATAGAAATTCTTCGCCCAAACGTTTACCTCCTTTGGCATCAAAAAAGACAGTTCGCTATGAACTGTCCATTTGTTATTATTTTATATTTTCTGTATTCAGTTTTTCATTTAGAATTTACTGCCACACACATCACATTTATAGGTCTTCGATACATGACCCACCGCAAATATCCCAAATGTCAATGCGGATGCTGCTTTGTTTGTCATGCTGATTTTATGTATTTTGGTGGAATGGCATATCGGACATTTGGGAAGATTATTATAATCTTTTTCCCACATTTCTAACTCACGCCACCCATCAGGCCTTTTAGGGATAACTGGATTAGTTACTGCTTTTCCGCATCCCTTACAACGTATTTCTATACCGTCTTTTAATTTTACATATTCTGGATTAATAAGAATAAAATTACTATATAATATTGAATTCGCATATCTACAAGATATACATTCACACCATATTCTTCTCCAGCTTTTATCCTCATATTTATCTTCTGAATCAATAGAATAATAATACATATCAGGATGATCTAAATCTATCTTTTCTTTTTCATCATGGGTAGAAGACTCATTTTCTCCATCATCAAAAGAAGCATTGCATACTGGACACACTGTAAAATCTTTTGCTTTTTCAAATGGAAAAATCGTTCCACACGATTCACATACAATCTTCTTACCCATAACCACCCCTCAACTTTCTCGCTTCTTTTCTACTTCTAATTATACCACTACAACCCTATCTCCACAATAGAATCATGATACAATCAGAAAATATGTTCGGTCGTATTCCTTATATCCGCCCTAATCGTTACTTGTTTCTTCTCCGTAATTGTTTCCTCCTGCTTCTAATTTCTCTATTTAGTTTTCACGTTATTCAGTTGTAGCAATTAATTTGATTTTTGCGGCTTTGATTTTGTGCCGCTTTGAATGATATTAGATTTTGATTTGAATTTTATATGTGTTTGGTTGGTTGATAGTTGCTTTTGGTTTTACTGTTAATTTAATGGATCACTATCCAAATACTCATTAAGAGCTAATAACGTTTGTTCCCTCAATTGCTTTTTCCCTAGCTTGAAATCTGATATCAACTGTCTGGGTACACCTATCCGTTTAGCAATATATGTCTGTCTCTCCCTTTCTACCCTTTTAATCAGCTTCTCCCTTACTTCTTCCTGAAGAGTCATTTTTTTCTTAATTTCTTCTTGGTTTACCATAATTTCTCCTTCCATTATCTCTATCATATATACTTTTTGTCACAAAAAAATATTAAAATAAGACGTTGCTTATTTGGCAGCGTCTTTGTCACTCATTGTTATTTCTAGTTCATTATGGAAATATTGCAATGTCGAATATCTGTATATACGGTCAAATTTCTTCTTATCATACTTTGCGTTTTTACACATTAAGTAATTCACATAATTATCAATATACTGTTGGGCATCATTTTTTATGTATTCAATATTGTCTCGTGTCTCATTAAACTCGTCTTTATCCACAATGGCATCTGTATACCCTATATATCCACTATTTCTAATTATCACTATTTTACTGTAATCCAGTCCTGAGTTTGTTCTTTTAGATCGAATGCTCTTCTTAAATTTAAAAGCATATTTATGGTTAATGTGACTTCTAAATGGAATACAGATAAAATAGCCATAATGTGACTGCACTAATAAACAATTATATGGTCTATTGTTCTTTCTTACAATTTCTTTATATGGTGGATCTGGATAATCAGAATAAAATTTATTTGTTAAATTCAAAACCTGATAATCAAACGAGTCTTCTTTAGAACACATGTCATCTCCTTAGTAAAAATGGGAGAGCCTTTGCCCTCCCACAATTTTCATCACTCGGTCACTTTTATTTTACCGTTGAGTCAGAACCGTCACTCAACTCATCGCTCTGTCACTTTTATTTTACCGTCCTGTCAGAACAGTCACAGGACTCATTTTGTGATGAAGGAACCATGCAGATTCCTTACTTATAATATACCCGCTCCCGCGCAAACATGCAACGAACAAATTATGAACATTCTGTAAATTCCAAGGCCATATGAGCATGAACGACAGGCTGTTTGCCCGTAACGTAGCTGCAACTGGTGGAGTACCGTAACATATCCAAATGGGTAAAAATCAGCGCTCCCTCTATTTATAAAAAAGTCCTTCAGCTAGAAGAAAAAGGATTCATCAAGGGCCGTATCGAAAAAGAGGGAAAGATGCCGGAAAAAGCAGTTTACGCTTTAACCAGTCAGGGGGAACAGGATAGAGAGAAATGATACCCGGCAGCTTTCATCAGTTGCGGACATGTATAGGCAAATGCAGCTAACCCTTTCCAACTACCTCTTTACAAAAAACAGGGGAGCACATCTTGTGCCGGTTCCTCCAGGTAACTCTTTACGCGGTCGAATATTTTCTTTGTTTCCGGCAGCATGCGCTTCTCAGATTCATTCTGCAACAGATACCAGCTGCGGAGATATTCTAAAACGGTTACCTGCAACAGGTTTCTGACTTCCTGATCTTCACTCACAGCCATATCTTCTAAAAAAGCGAATATCTTTTCTATCTTAATGTCATCCTGGCTCTCATCCACCAGCAGGCGTCCGATGTAGTCACAGAAACAGCGGTCAAAATAGACTGTCTGTCCTTCGGTGTCCTGGCCCTGGAAAGTATCCTTGATCCATGTTATCTCTTCTTCATAATTTTTGCTTATTTCCGGAAATTCCGCCAATAACTCGTTAACTATTTCATCATAAGTGTACATGGCAATTGTCTCCCTATTTTATTCCAATGTCCCGGACAGGATATTGTTTTAGACTGTCCGAACAAAAGCCAATCAGCTTTTCCACGTCGCCGGGCTCTGCATTTTTTTGAAAAGTCATCTCCCAGCCGTCTGCTTCCGCATCAAAATATATTTTCAGCCGAAAATCCGGATAGAGATATACAGCGAAATTCGGTTCGGTTCCATTCCATGAAACAGCTGGCAATCCTCCCGACTGATACTGCTCTAAAAGCATTTTCAGCCGTTGGAGCTCCATCGTCATAAAGCATGGGAACTCTCCATACATGGATCTATCGTCTTCCCTAAGTCTGCAGGAAAATATCAGCCAGTTATTGTCCCAATAACTCTTTATTGGTACAGAAACTTCATATCCCTTTACAGATAATTCAATTTCCTGCCTGTGGTTTTTGAGAATAACGCTTATGGAATTTGATGTATCGTGATAATTTGACATATAACCGTCCTCTCAGTCAGCTTAGTTCCCTTGCCGGTACACTTTTCCATTGTTCTCCCATCTACCCTCAGCAAGTCATTCCTGATAAGGATTCTACCATTTTGCTTTCTATCAATCTTTCCTGTTCTCAGAAGATTGCCAGGCATGGGTGCATGGCC
>OFGX01002130.1_pt1 | contig 10778 bp, 9 predicted proteins | sample 1521831 | NCBI WGS metagenome assembly OFGX01 (sample SAMEA3504080, study PRJEB24116) | mouse gut metagenome | biome: mouse gut; feature: mouse-associated habitat; material: faeces | place: Denmark | collected 2011
GATGCCGCAGCCTGGCTGGGAGGACTGTCCATACAGCGCCGGTCGGATATCCGGTCCGCCGGGGAAAAGAAAGCCGGAGCACTGGTTTACTGCAGCAGATATGGATTCCGGTGTGGTTTGCCATGGAAGAATCTGTATGGATGCCCGGGCCCGCCGCAGGCAATGGGTGTATGGATACTGCATATAGCGCCAAAAGATCCCTTTTCCCATTAAGGGAATACCGATTATTGGATAGAGCATGAAAATATTCCTTTGCTGATCATTCTTTTTAATCTGTTTTTCCGCAACGAAATCCCTTGCTTTGTATGATTTGGTTTGGTTTTCCAACAGGTTTTTGTGTGTCAATATACAGCAATTTTGGTGACGGAAGTATTATGATTATACATCTGTTTTAAAATACTGTAAAGAATTTTATGAAACTTATCCTTTTCATTCATAGTGGCGCCGACAAACGGCATGGGGGTTTACTGTGAAACATTTGTATGGTAAGATAAGTTGAAAATAAGACAAAAGAGGTCTTGCACATGAACCAATATGAGATTTTAAAAAAGTATTTTGGATATGATAGTTTTCGAGAGGCTCAGGAGACCTTGATCGGCAGCATTTTGTCAGGGCGGGATACGGTAGGCATTATGCCTACCGGAGCAGGAAAGTCACTGTGTTTTCAGATCCCGGCGCTGATGATGGACGGAATTACGCTGGTGATTTCACCGCTTATCTCTTTGATGAAGGATCAGGTGGGCAGCTTAAATCAGGCAGGGATCCATGCGGCTTATCTTAACAGCTCCCTGACTATGAATCAGTATTATAAGGCGCTGGAATTTGCCAGGCAGGGGCGGTATCCGATTATTTATGTGGCGCCGGAACGGCTGTTAACAGAAGAATTTCTGGATTTTGCTTTACATACAAAGATTGCTATGGTGGCAGTGGACGAGGCTCACTGTGTGTCCCAGTGGGGGCAGGACTTTCGGCCCAGCTATTTAAAAATTGTGGAATTTATTGGCCGTCTGCCTAAGCGTCCTGTGGTCAGCGCTTTTACGGCTACAGCCACAAAGGAGGTAAGGGATGATATTCTGGACATCCTGCAGCTTAGGGAGCCTATGGTGATGACAACTGGCTTTGATCGGAGCAATCTCTATTTTGGAGTCATGGCGCCAAAGGACCGGTATGGGGCAATCCGCAATTATCTGGAGTGTCATTCAGAAGATAGTGGTATTATTTACTGTCTGACAAGAAAGGTGGTGGAGGAGGTTTGCGAGCGGCTGAGACAAGATGGATTTGGGGTGGTCAGATATCATGCCGGCCTTAGCGATCAGGAGCGGAAAAAGAGTCAGGATGACTTTATTTATGATAGATCTTCCATTATGGTGGCTACCAATGCCTTTGGCATGGGCATTGACAAATCCAATGTGCGGTTTGTTCTTCACTATGGGATGCCGAAGAATATGGAATCTTATTACCAGGAGGCCGGGCGTGCCGGACGTGATGGGGAGCCTGCAGAATGTATTCTCTACTACGCCGGGCAGGATGTGATTACCAATCAGTTTTTCATTGATCATAACCAGGACAATCAGGAGCTGGATGAATTGACTCGTGCTTTAGTGCAGGAGCGGGATCGGGAACGGCTGCGCAAGATGACTTTTTACTGTTTTACGAATGAATGCCTGCGGGATTATATTTTGCGGTATTTTGGGGAATATGGCTCTAATTACTGCGGCAACTGCCAGAACTGTTTGACTCAGTTTGAAACAGTGGATGTGACTGAGATTGCAAGGGGGATTGTGGGATGTGTGCAGTCCTGCTGCCAGCGTTATGGAGTAAATGTGATTCTGGATACAGTGCATGGGGCAAACACGGCTAAGATCCGTCAGTATCAGATGGATAGGAATCCTCATTATGGGGAATTGTCTAAGGTTCCTATGTACCGCTTGCGCCAGGTGATGAATTATCTTCAATTAAAAGAGTTTTTGGCTGTTACCAATGATGAGTATGCGATTGTGAAACTGACTGCCAATTCACGGCAGGTTTTGGAGAACACGGAACAAATCACCATGCGGATGGCTAAGGAGCAGGAGAATCGGGAAAAAGGAGAGAAAAAGGCCAGGAAAGGACAAGCTTCCGGAGTGGTCCTTACGGAGCAGGAGGAGAGGCTGTTTCAAAGACTGCGGGCGCTGCGGACGGAGATTGCCCGCGAGGAGAAAGTGCCGCCTTATATTGTGTTCTCGGATAAGACTCTGATTGCTATGAGCAAGGTAGCGCCGCAGGACAAGTCTCAGATGCTGTCTGTGTCAGGAGTAGGTGAGTTTAAGTATGATAAGTATGGAGAAAGGTTTTTAGCCAGTATACAGATGGAATCCGGGCAGTCTGCCAGAGGGCAGCAGGGATGAGGAGCCGGAAGAAAAGAATCATAGTGTGATTTTTTCGGAAAATAGAGCATAAAAAAGTTTTCTGCGTCAGGAGCACGTCTGTAAAGCTTGCTATAAGATCCGCTCGTTGCTAAGTGCCGGCAGCATTTGCTTCGCGCGGATCAAAGCAGAGCATAAAACGGCGCTTTGCAGGTGCAGACCTGACGCAGACAGTATCAAGAACCCCAGCGGAATACAATGATTCCTGCAATGGCAATCCCTGCGCCAATTAGCTTCTTCCATTCGAACGGTGACTTTTCTACGCCGAACATTCCAAACAGCTCGATTGCATAGGCAACAATGATCTGAGTCACCACAATCAGAAGGGTTGCCTTGGCAGGTCCCAGTCCATCCATGCTTTTGATAACCGTAAAAGTAATGAAGGCGCCAATAAGACCACCTAACAGCATATACCAGGGACGTACCTGGAAAATAGCGCCGATGGGGCTTTTATCGGCTATGAACCAGAGAAGGATACAAGTTAAAAAAGCTGTGAGCTGGACCCAGCCGGCAGCCACCCAGATGCCGGTCTGCTTGGTGGCCTCTGTGTTCAAGACACCCTGTATGCTCATAAGAGCGCCGGAGAGAAGTGCAATGAGAAATCCCCACATAGAGAAAACCTCCAGATCTACTGTATTTATTACTGATTTTCTTAGTTTTGCCAGGGATGGCGAAATTATTCACAGGAAACCCTTATATTAGCCATGTAAATATCGTCATGGATGAAAGTGGATTTTTCTTGGGCCTTTGACGGACATACATATAATGTAAATACAGGCATTTTGGCATCCGTGTGCTGCATTTTAAAGGAAATGGACAAATATCGCAGAAGGAGAGAAAAAATGAATAGAATAAATGGACAGATTATACTGGCTTCCGCATCTCCCAGACGTAAAGAGCTTCTGCACCAGGTAGGATTATCACCAGATATCATACCAAGTCAGAGGGAGGAAAAGATTATCAGCAGGGATCCAGAGCAGACAGTTAAGGAGCTGTCCAGGCAAAAGGCGGAAGATGTAGCTGCATTGTGCACAGACAGAAAGGATATGTCTGTGGTAATCGGTGCAGATACAGTAGTAGCGGTGGATGGGAGGATTTTGGGAAAGCCAGGCTCTGAGAAGGAAGCTTTGGAAATGCTGGAGCTTTTGCAGGGCAGGGAGCATCAGGTCTATACAGGGGTGACTATGATATTTGTACACAGCGGGGAACAGATTACCTTTGCGGAACGGACGAATGTCCATGTATGTGCTATGAATCAGGAGCAGAGAAAGGCTTATGTGGCGACCGGAGAGCCCATGGATAAGGCAGGTGCTTACGGAATACAAGGATATTTTGCTGTCTATATTAAAGGGATTGAAGGAGATTATAACAATGTGGTTGGCATGCCGGTGGGGCGGGTGTGCAGAGAGTTAATGGCAAGAGGATGGAAGCTGTTTTAGAGAGACGTCATGTTTAAGAGACTTTCAGCAGGGCAATACTGTCATAAAATACATTTTTAGAATCATGAAAAGTGTTTGGAAAAGGAAGGTGACAGTATGCACAGACCAAGCTTTATCAGCCAATATCTGCAGGATTTGATTCCGGTAGCTTTTGAGCTGGAGACTGCCCAGGAGTTTCAGATAATGGGCAGGGGGCCGGCCCAGTTTAAGGTTAAGCTGAAACGGGAGATTCCTAAAAAGGATCTGCTGAAAAGTACTTCTTTGGCATTGGGAGAAGCTTATATCCGGGGAGATCTTGAATTGGATCGGGATCTTTATGAAGTTTTAGATATGTTCTTAGGACATATGGATCATTTTCGGTTAAACCAGGCAGCCCTTCATGGCCTGCTGCATACTTCGCTGGCAATGAAAAATCAACAGCAGGAGATTTCCTTTCATTATGACTTGGGAAATGACTTTTACCGACTTTGGCTGGATGAAACCATGAGCTATTCCTGTGGATATTTTAAAAATCCAGGATATACCCTGTTTGAAGCTCAGGTGGCAAAGGTGGATTATATTTTAAAGAAGCTGAATCTGGAGATGGGAATGACACTTTTGGATATCGGATGCGGCTGGGGATTTCTATTAATGCGGGCTGTACGGCGATATGGCGTAAAGGGTGTGGGAATCACCTTGAGCAAGGAACAGTATGAGCAGTTTTCCAAGGAGATTAAGGAGCAGCATCTGGAGGATCGGCTGGAAGTGCGGCTGATGGATTATCGTGAGCTTGATCAAAGCGGACTGGAATTTGACCGGGTAGTCAGCGTGGGCATGATTGAGCATGTAGGGCGGGGAAATTATGAATTGTTTTTAAAAAATGCTGCCCAGGTACTCAAGCCAGGAGGTCTGTTTCTCTTGCATTTTATCAGTGCTCAGGAAGAACATGCAGGGGATCCGTTTATCAGAAAATACATTTTTCCAGGCGGTGTGATACCCAGTCTTCGGGAGATTGTCAATCTGATGCCGGAATATCAGTTTCGAACCTTAGATGTGGAGAGCCTGCGCAGGCATTATACAAAGACGTTATTGTGCTGGAGGGAAAATTTCAGAAAGCATAAGGAGACCATTGGAGCAGAACGGGGTGAAGAATTTGTGAGAATGTGGGAGCTGTATCTTGCATCCTGTGCAGCGGCATTTCATCAAGGAGTGGTGGATCTTCATCAGATTTTGATGTCCAAAGGGGTGAATAATGAACTGCCTATGGTACGTCCGGGTGGATAAATAGAAGGAAAAGAAGTTCTGCTGTTGACAAGAAGGGAGGCTTACATTACAATAATGCAAAAGATTTCATGACAAAGGTCGTGTGGAATGGAGGGAAGGATGATTCGGTGCTGTATATTTGATCTGGACGGAACCTTATTAAATACCCTGAAAGCGCTTACTTACACTACCAATCTGGTGTTGGAGCACTTTGGGTATGGTCCGGTTGACGAAGAAAATATGAAGAAGTTTGTAGGGGATGGCTATAAGATGCAGTTAGAGCGGGCTTTGCGCCATGCAGGGGATGAGACCTTAAAACACCATAAGGAGAGCCTTTCGGTGTATACAGAGTTGTTTGCAAAGCATTGTCTGTATCAGGTAGAGCCATATGATGGAATCCGTGAGCTTCTTGCCGGGCTGAAAGAGAGGGGAATGAAGCTTGCCGTGCTGTCTAATAAGCCCCATGCCAGGACTGTGGAAAATATTGAGTCTGTGTTTGGAAAGGATTATTTTGATGTGATCGCAGGGGAAATGCCAGAAGTACCCAAAAAGCCGGATCCTGCAGGGGTGATGAGGATTTTGGAAAAGCTTGGGATAGAACCAGAGGAAAGTTTGTATTTTGGAGATACGAATACAGACATGAAGACCGGGCTGGGAGCTGGGCTGATTACAGTGGGCGTGACCTGGGGATTTCGGGGCAGAGAGGAGTTGGAGGCGTATCATCCACAGTTTGTGATTGACCATCCACAGGATGTATTTGAGAGGATTCTTTAAAGAGGTCAGGAAATTCTGTTTATTTCCGCAAACAAGGAGACAGGTGCCGTATTTAATAGCAGGGGATTTGACTTTTGGCTATTCCGGATGACTTGAAATTGTTATAGGTAGTGTGTGAATTTTAGATGGTTTATGAAAAGGGGCAGTTGGGAAATGGATTTTGGCCAAGTAAAAATAAGAGAAGCCTTTGATAATTCAATAGGCTTCACATTTTTGCGAAATACTTATGAAACATTAGGCTGGGATACCAGGATCAGAAGGTCATGTATGACGTGCTTTGCATGTCTATACATGACCCTTTGATCCGCAAAATACCTTTTGCCCCCTACATCATGCTATTTGATTAAGGCGATCTTTTACCTTTTTTAATTCTTCCTCTAAAATTCTGACACGAATGATAAGAAGCTCTTTTTCATTTTCGACTTTTAGTGCATCGTCAAGTTTGCGGTTTAGATCAAGATGGCCTTCTGCTATAATTCGAATATTTTTATCTGTTATATTCTCAAGATGAACTTCAAGGCTTGTCACCCTCTTGTCTAGATTCTTGATATCGTTCTTCATGCCATCGATATCGTTCTTCATGCCATCGATATCGTTTTTCATGCCATCGATATCGTTTTTCATGCCATCGATGTCGTTCTTCATGCCATCAATATCCTTCTTTATAACATCGATATCATTCCTCAAAGTCTTTATATCATTTTTCATGATATTCATATCATCTTTGAGTGGTTGTATCAAACCTGCAATGGCCTGCAAATCTTCTTTAGTCAATGCCATTCTATCACCCCTTTTTATTATGGTAAATTATGTAAGGATTTTGGATTGTTTATATTATATCATGTCACCGTTTGTCAGTACTGCTTTACCTGCACATCAGTGTATTTTTAGTATATCACAATTAGAATGTGAAGTCTATTGAATTGTCAAAGGGCAGTTATGTTTACAAGATTCCTGTGAACGTAATGAATTTATTATATTAATAATATTACAGAGTAAAAAGGAAAACTTTTTTTAGAGTTTGGAAAGGATAATAAGAATCCATAGAACAAGGTCATAAGTTGTTTAAGGAGAATGCCAAGTATTTATAAAACACCGGGCATCTATCAGAATTATTCCCGAAAATAACAAAAAATGCGTCTGAGAGGAATCGAACCTCCGCACATGGCTCCGGAGGCCACTGCTCTATCCACTGAGCTACAGACGCATCTCTTTTATTATACACGATTTTTTTAGAATTGCAAGTGGATTTATTGATTTTCTATGGTTATTTTGTTATTATAAGTAGCAGCTAAGGATATGATTCATGAACTGGCTGAAGCAATGTAAGATAAAAGGATATGATACAATATAATGGTGATAGAATAGGATCGCTTTTTGGGAGGATGTTTGGATGAAGAAGAAATCAGGAGGACAACAGGGATTAAGGCTGAATCAGGAACAGAAGAATTTTTTACAGGTGATGATAATTCCGCTGATTGTCATTATATTGATTGTGATAATACGGATTGCAGATCAGCCGGAAAAAGAAAAAACAGCGGATGAAACGATAGGAGCGTCGTCGCCTACTGTGGGGGAGTTAGAGACAGGGGTCACGGCGGCGGTTTTGATTGATCTGGAGCAGGAAAGGCTGCCGGAGGAGCCGGGGGACGAGCCGGATGAGACTTCACCTGCAGAAACAGAGGGTGAAACGGAACCAGAAAGTCTGGATGAGTTTGCCACAGAGCGTTTTCAGCGGGATGGTGTTCCGGAAATATTGGAATTGATGCAGAGTTATTTTAAGGCAAGGGTTTGGGCGGATGCAGAGGAGATGAATCGTCTTTATGGGATTGAGGGTGTTTCTGCTCAGGAGTTGGAAGCTCAAGGGGCGCGGATGAGGAGCAATGCCAAATATGTGCAGGATTTTGAGAATATTGCCACTTATGTGATGGAAAGTACAGAGCCGGATTCCTGGCTGGTGTATGCTGTAGCGGATATTAATTTTTATACCTCCAAGACCAGGGCGCCTATGGTCATGTGGTGCTATGTGAAAAAGAACAGTGACGGAAATTATATTATTGTAAATAATCGTGACTTTTCAGCGCAGGCCATGCAGTTTATTGATGAAGCGAATCATTCGGATGAGGTGAGGAAGCTGGCATCGGATGTGAACAGAAGGCTCAGAGAGGCGCTTCAATCGGATGAAAAGCTGAATCAGGTCTATGGGGTGCTGCGGGATGGCTCTCCGGTATGGGACGGAACTAAGGAGACAGAACCAGAGGTTTCCATTGTAGGGGGAACTTATGGGGAGGGTCAAGGGGATGGAGCAGAGATTAATCTTGAGGAAAGTTCAGAGCAGATCCCGGAAGAAGATGGAGGAGAAGCTGGCAGCACTTCAGCGGAAGGAACGGGCAGTGAACCGCAGCCAGAGACAGACTGAAAAATGGGAATCAGCTAAGCTGAAAATGAGTTTGAAAAGCTGAATCAGAGCGGAACTGAAAAAGAATAAGTTTGTCAGCCAAGATTTGAAAATGACAGACAAGGGTGATTAAGCGGAAAAACGGATGGATAATGATACATGGGAAAGGAATGACAGAATGCATGAATGTTAAGGATTTTTATTTTGAGCTGCCACAGGAGCTGATTGCCCAGGATCCATTGGAGGATCGTTCGGCGTCCAGGCTTCTGGTAATGGACAAGAATACAGGAGAAATTCGGCATCGAAGGTTTCGGGATATTACGGAATATCTGCATCCCGGAGATTGTCTGGTGCTCAATGACACCAAGGTGATTCCGGCGCGGCTAATGGGTGTGAAGGAGGATACAAAAGCAAGGATAGAGGTTTTGCTTTTAATAAGGAAGGATAAGGATATATGGGAGGCATTGGTGAAGCCAGGAAAAAAGTGCAGACTAGGCGCAAAGCTTTCTTTTGGAGAGGGACTGCTTAAGGGCACGGTTCTGGATGTGGTGGAAGAAGGGAACCGGTTGATTCAGTTTGAGTATGAGGGGATTTTTGAGGAAGTGCTGGACAGGCTGGGGAAGATGCCGCTGCCTCCTTATATTACCCACGAACTGAAGGATAAAAATCGTTATCAGACGGTGTATGCCAGACATGATGGATCGGCGGCTGCGCCCACAGCAGGGCTGCATTTTACGGAGAATTTGCTGAAACAGATTCAGGACAGGGGAGTGGACATTGCTCATGTGACCTTGCATGTGGGATTGGGAACGTTTCGCCCGGTTAAAGTAGAGAATGTGCTGGATCATCACATGCATTCGGAGTTTTATGTGGTGGAGGAGGCAGAGGCGGAAAAAATCAACCGGGCAAAGGCGGCTGGAGGAAGAATTATCTGTGTGGGGACCACAAGCTGCCGGACACTGGAGTCAGCCACAGGGGAGGACGGGATTTTGAGGGCAGGAAGCGGCTGGACGGATATTTTTATTTATCCGGGGTATAGGTTTAAGATTTTGGACTGCCTGATTACGAATTTTCATCTTCCGGAGTCTACTTTGGTAATGCTGGTGTCAGCTTTGGCTGGAAGGGAGCATGTGCTTCATGCTTACGAGGAGGCGATCCGTGAAAAATACAGATTTTTCAGTTTTGGCGATGCCTGTTTTTTGACTGACCTGAAAATGCGGAGCGAGGAATGATCATGGAATCAGTTCGTCTGAATAAATATTTAAGTATGAGGGGGATCTGTTCCCGCAGGGAGGCAGACAGAAGAATCGCGGCAGGAGAGATTACCATTGATGGCAGGACAGCAATGATGGGAGAACGGGTTACCGGATTGGAACGGATCTGTTTTTCTGACAGGCTGATCGGAGAGGAGGAGAAAGGACAGGAAACAGAGCCTGTTCTTTTGGTGGTCAACAAGCCCTGCGGGGTGGTCTGCACTGCTTCCGATAAAGACCGGGCTCCTAATGTGGTAGAGATGGTGGGATATCCGTCCCGGATTTATCCTGTAGGGAGGCTGGATAAGGATTCGGAAGGGCTTCTTCTTATGACTAATCAGGGGGAGCTTGCCAATAAGATCATGCATGCAGGAAGCCTTCATGAAAAGGAATATGTGGTTACAGTGGACAGGCCGCTTCAGGAAACATTTCTCAAAAAAATGCGGGAGGGTGTGGAGCTGAAGGAGTTAGGAGAAACAACCCGGCCCTGCCTGGTGAAGCAAGAGGGGGCAAGGCGCTTTCGGATTGTGCTGACTCAGGGGCTGAACCGTCAGATTCGGCGAATGTGTCAGGCCCTGGGATTTCGTGTTGTGACTTTAAAGCGGGTACGTATTATGAATATCCATTTGGGAAAACTCCAGCCAGGGGAGTTTCGGAAGGCTACGAAGGATGAGTGGAAGGAATTGGTGCGCCGTGTGTATGGAAAAGACGGCGTTTGGCCGGAAATCTGGTGAATAGTAATGGGAGCAGAAATCAGGATGGAGAGGAAAATGACGGAAAACAGGGAAGAAATCATCAAGCGGATGAAAGCTTTGTCAGCTTTGCTTTTGCCTGCAGCAAGGGCTTACTATGAGGAAAGCCGGGAGATCATGAGCAACTGGGAGTATGACCAGTTGTACGATGAGCTTTTAGAGTTGGAAAAAAGTACCGGGATTATACTGGCAGGAAGTCCTACTCAAAAAGTAGGGTATGAGGTGCTGAGTGAGCTGCCGAAGGAAGCTCATGAAACTCCTATGCTATCCCTTGATAAGACCAAGGAGGTTGAAGCACTGCAGGAATGGCTGGGAGAACAGAAAGGGATTCTGTCCTGGAAGCTGGATGGCCTGACTATTGTACTGACCTATGAAGGCGGGAATTTGGTGAAGGCTGTTACCAGGGGAAATGGGGAGATTGGAGAGGTGATTACCAACAATGCCAGGGTATTTGCCAATGTGCCTTTAAGGATTGCCTATGAGGGGCAGCTGATTCTGCGGGGGGAGGCTGTGAT
>OFGX01002138.1_pt1 | contig 10754 bp, 8 predicted proteins | sample 1521831 | NCBI WGS metagenome assembly OFGX01 (sample SAMEA3504080, study PRJEB24116) | mouse gut metagenome | biome: mouse gut; feature: mouse-associated habitat; material: faeces | place: Denmark | collected 2011
AGAATAGAAAAGGTATAGGCCATATGTATATCCAGGGAGTGATATATCCGTTCTCAAGTCCATCAGCCAACCTCTCATTCGCAACAGCGTTCATTATGCAGGTAGAGCCGCCTTTTTCTGGTGCATCCATGTCAGCAAGTAAATGGAATCGGCAATGATGGGAAGATTAGTCGCCAATTTATAAACCACAGCAGGCAGCTTTGACAGTGAATGGAACAGAAATTGGTGTTTTCAAAGGAAAGAGTATGGTAGTAATCATACTCCCCCTGGATGAAGTAGCGAGGGAGAATTTTGGTCCACGGTTTATGACTGAGATTGGAGAATCTGCCCCGCGTTGTTTACAGGAGTTCCCTTACCGCCTTTTCTGACGTTGACTCTGGCACTATGAGGATAAGAGTGTCTGCGTTTTCAAAAGTGGACCTTCAGAGCTACGAAAAGCTTTCTTCCTGAGAATGGACTGTCTTATTTAGACCAGACCACAGATGATCCAGTTCCCACTTTAGAGGTTGTTCTGTAACCTGTAAAGTGGAAATTGGATATAGAAGTCGAAAAAATATCTGGAAACAGACACAAGTGACCACACTACAGCATGGAAAGACAAGCAGATATGACCCAATCCTATCCCAGTACAAAAAGACCGATTTGTCAGGTGCAAGGGGTTTGAGATGTTACTGATAAAAGACCCTGCCCCTGGAACTCCTATTTTCCTATAGCCGTTGCAGAAAAAAGGCTTTGGGGTTGTGGAGTAGTTTATATTTATAGAGCTGGTTATATGACTGCTTATGCTAACGAGTCCCTGCGCATCTACTGCGGCATGGAAAAAGAGCATCTGGCCAAGTCGCAGTAGACGCTTGTCTCTGATTCCAACCAGCGATCTTGCCTCTACATATTTAACCGGGTCGGCACTATGGTAAAGGTCTTCTTTCCAACATCTGCAAATATACTCTTAAATTTTTATTTGCAGATGTTATTCACGATCTTAGCTCTTTTCAAGAAAATCTCCCGGTAAAATCTATGCTGGCTACGTCCTTCAAGGGCAATTTTACCGGCTGCCCAGAAGCGGCAGACTGGTAGATGGCCAAGATCATCTCCAGCGCGTTCCGCCCCGCCACGGCATCTACATAGGGTTTGCGGTTCTGCTTGATTGCTTCAATCATGTCGGCAAAGAGACGTGTGTGACCGTTACCGTAGACATTGCTGGTGGCTTCTTGAAAGCTTTTGTTTTTTCTGTCGTTTTCTCTTGTTGTTCTTCCTGTAATGTCTCGCCCTGCATCGTATCACCTCGGTTCCGGCTTTTGCCAGTCAGTCTGGCAGATCAGCTATGCCCTGCCTGCTATGGTTTTATTATACAGAGAAACTCTCCATTGTTCAAGACACAAAAAGAGAGAAGCATCCGGCAGCGTTCGCCAGACACTTCTCCATTCCTTACTTCCGTCTGCGCTCCATATCCTCTGCCATTGCCATCTGCTGCGCAGGTTTCCCATACCGCTTTGCAATCTCCGCCTGTTTGCGGCGCAGCTTTGCCAGGACAGATGCCCTGCCATCCTTGCCTTTGGGGGACATATTATTCCGCCTGCCGTCGATCATGTTGTAGTTCTGTTCTTCATCTATCTCGGAACTGCGGAGATACTCCCCATTCTCCATATATTTCTGCCAGTTTTCAAGAGGCGGCTTATCCATAGCATTGCCAGATTGCGTCTGGATATTCCCATCGGGTATTTCCTGTTTTTGCGGCCCTGCGGTAAGCTGCGGCAGATTGAGGTAATCCTTAATCTGCTGTAAGGCCGTCTGGTCAAAACCCTGATATGTATGGTCTACAATGATCCTCCCTTCTTCATCCAGCACAACCCATGCCACTTCTTTTCCATAGGTTTCATGCTCCATCAGGAAGAACTGCCTGCCATCTATGATAATGCTGTCAAAGGCAAGCCATCTCCCCTCCTTCCCTTCGATATGGAAATCCGCTGTGTCCAAAGACACCAGCGCACCGGAAGAATTTTTCCGGATAAACCCGGCTATAACGGTAAAACCTTCCTTTTCCACATAATAAGACGTTACGATGCCCGCATTGTTCAACACAAGCACGTCACTGACGCTGATCGAATGTCCATGGAATGACCTTGGCAGCTTCCGTTCAAAACGCTTGCGGATCTGTTCTGGCTCATCTCCCGGCTGCATCCGTGCCAGATAGACCTGCTCATAGTCCTTGCACTGTATCTGGATTCCCTTTTCCTGCAGCGCACTGTATGTCCGGAACCGCATCTGCCTGTTTTCCGGAATGTTTTTAAGCTGATAGACTGCAAATTGATTCACATTCATCATTCATCCTCCATTGGTTCCTTCCTGTACGATTCCAATTCCAGGCTTAAAAATGCTTCATCTGTAAGGAACCACAGCTTTTCCAGTGTGCTGTTGATCAGGGCAAGCATTTCTTCATCCCTGCCTATGTAGGGAATCACATTATGTATTTCCTCTATGGTTGCCTGCCTGCTTTCCTTTTGGAACATTGCCACCAGGAAATATTCATTTTCCTCAAACTTTATCATTATAATTCCTGCTCTCCTTTCTTCCTTATCTGTGTTTTCTGCCCTTGTTTTTCCTGTCTCCGCTTTTCCGTCTCCTGCGCTTTCATCCTCGCCTGCCGTTCCCGGAGGGCATTTAAAACAGACTGCTTCCTGCCGCCGGATATGTCCCTGTCAGCTTTTGGGACGTTTTCAGCCATTTTTTCCGGTTCCTGGAGCTTCTTTTCTGATGGGGCAGCGCCTGCCCCGGATTCCTGTACCGGCCTGTCCAGAATCATGTTTCTATCTGTCCATACAGTCTGTCCCCCATTTTCTTCCGGTGTTGGCTGTTGCGGCGGTTCTGGTTCTCTCTCCGGTTCCGTCACATCCCTTTCCTTTTGCTTAGAAAGAATATCCTCCATATCCGCGATCGCTTTCTGTACCAGGGAACTTTCCCGGTATTGGGGGATCTCATTGATAAACTCCGTCTGCATTTCCCCCATCACCATTAAGTCAAAATTCCCGTCATAGATACTGCCGTCCTCTAACCGGAATCCGATCCCTTTTATGCCGTTCATGCGCTCTGCCGGGATCTTTTCATACAACTCCATAGCCTCCTGCAATGTTTCCAGCCGCTCATGGTATTCTCCCAACACAGGGAACTCCGTGCATTCCGCCACATAAAACGTAATTGTTGCCTCTGTTTCTTCGGAAATGTTGTAATCCTTCCCTGTTAATTTTTCCATCAATACCATTGCATCCCTGGCAATCGGGGATTCTTTGTTATTCGATTTGATAATTTCCGCTAAATGTCCCTTGAATTTTTCTGTATCGTTCCTTTCAAGTGCATTGCCGATAATCTCATATGCCTGATAGATTGGCTCTGTTTCTATCCGTGCATCGCCATCCCAAAATCCAAGGAGATCTTCATCATAGTCCATACTGAACTTTACAATGCTCCCAGTAAGCTGCTGCCATTCCTTTTCGTCCAGATATTCCTCCAAAGTCCCTGCTTTTTCTGTAGAGATTGGATTGATGTCCACCGGGATTCCAGCTATCTTGAATCCGTCCTCATGGAGGGCATTGAAAAAAGCATCCTCCCTTAAACTGCCGCTGTAAGACACCACAACATCTATATCCGATCCTTCGTGGTACAGCCCTTCCCTGGAACGGCTCCCGTAAACCCTTGCTCCAAGCAGCTCCACTTCTCCCGTCAGCCCCATTTCATCAATCTGTGCCTGGGCATAGCAGAGTACGGTTTCCTCTATCCCTGCACGGCTCTGCCCATTCAGGGCAGGCTCCGGATTTGTCATATCGGAAATAAGCGGCAGTTTCTTCTTTTCTTCCGCCTGCGCTTTCTGCAGAGTTTCCTGTGCTGCAGCTTCCACTTTCTCCTGTAATTCCTCATAGTCCATAACCTTACACGCTGCCACTTGGATTCCCCCATCAGAAAGGATTGCCTCTATTGCTTCACTTATGGTTATATCCGGGTCATCATATACACCGCCGTCAATCTCCCGGAAATCTTTGCCATAAATTGTATAGTCGTAACCATTGGAAACAGTCTGGATGGAAAAATACCCTTTCCTGGTCTTGTATGCTATCTCACTATCGCAGCCATCCAGATATTCTATCGCTTTCTGCGAAGCTTCCATTGTTTCCTCCCGCACCCATTTCCCGCTCAGGGAATATTTCTCTATGTCAGTAAGCGTTTCTATCCCATTCCTGCACTCGATTAGGGACATCCGGGATGGCGGCTGTTCCGTGCTTTCCATTCCAATCTGCTTGTCCATATGGTTCGGGATCTGATGGTAGGCATTGACTGCCGCATCTATATCTGAAAAATACTGGTATTCCCGTTCTGCTTTGCTGCCTTCGGCATTCCGTATGACATAGTATTGTGCAATAAATGGTATTTCCGGCTCCATCCACAGCCCCTTTTCCGAAAAATATTCACCGATGGCTTCCATTGCCCCCGCATCAAATCCATGCTCCAAATCCTCCGCCACCAGTTCCCCTTCCCGGCTGACGATAATGGAGGCAACCGAACCGCCATATTCCTCATGCTCCATCCGGTAAAACAGCTCACCGCTGATCTCTTTCATTTCTGCCGTATGCCATGTGCCGAAATGTCCATTTACAATAAACCCTTTCGTTTCTTCATTGATCTGCACGTTCTCTTCCTTCCCTAACTCCTGTTCCTGTATCCCTTCCCTTGCAAGCCCAATAAACCCGTCCAGCACGGCCGGATGGCTGCTTATTACATAGTCGGCGTTCATATCCATCCCACGGCTTATGTTCTCTGGTATTTCATATCCTTTTGCCCACGCTTTGTTCCCGAAAGAAAACCGCCCGTCATGTTCCAAATGCTGTATGGTATTGACAAGGATGAATACCACACGTTCTGCCCCATATTCCTCCAGGACTTCCTCTGCGGCACCATGCGCTAAGTGCATCCCGTCAAAATTGTTCCGGATTGCATCCTCAATGGCCCTTTTGCAGTCCAGGTTCAGTTTTCTTGATTCCAGGTAATCATCTGCCCGTCCATGTTCCATTGCATAGGAAAGTGTATGCATATAAAACGGCGGATATATTTTTTCTTCCGGAGCCGTCAGTCCTGCCTCCGCTTCCTTCTCCTGATCCCTGCTTTTCTCCCTTTGGGAAAAGAACTCCGGCAATTCTGTATATCCAAAAGAATCCACATAATGTGCCGAAATTTCCCCATCCTTTTTCAAAGCAACTACATCACTAACCGAAAGGGAATGCCCCTTAAAATCAAGCGGCCGCCTGATATTGAACTTTTCATATAGGGAATCCAGCGTTTCATTTTCCGCAAGCACGTCACTGTAAACAATCTGGTAATCATCATATTCTGGAGAAAGCCCCTGCTTTTTCAGGTACTCCGTACCCATAAACAGATATTCCCTGCCTTTGCTGTCATCTTTAATCTGGTAGATGGCATAGCTGTCCTGATTGCTGTTGAAAAATAAATTTTCGTTCAAGTGTTCCTGCTCCCCATTTTCTTCACGCATGGCTCCCATCACCCGGTAACTTTCCCACTCCCTGTCCTCAATACCGAAAATCCCTTCCTGATCCCGAATATCGGATTCCGTATTCATCAGGGTACGGCTCCCGTCCTTATTCAGACTATAGATATTCAGTCCTGCATTGTGCAAAGCCACAGCCCGCTCCATTGTGAGGGGCAGAACAAGATCATTGCGGTAGCCATATTCATGCATCTGCAGGCCGATCTGGTTATCGGGCAGGAAGTCAATCTCAGCCTGTGCGTCCTCCATAATCTCCTGGATATTTTGCGCTTCCGGATTCTCCGTGGCTTCCGCAAGTTTTTTTACCAGCTCCTTTGTGTCCCTTGGATTGTCCAGCTTATAAGCATACTGGACAGCCAGGTTGTGCGCTTCCTTCCCCAAAGCTGTATGCCCGTATTCCGCACGGCTGATCATCATCTCCACCTGTATTAAAATAGAAAACGCTGCCGCATCCACGATATGGTCTGCATCCATATACAGGACATCATAAAACTCCGGCATTTCCTGGTTTTTCCCCAGGCTTTCCGAATCCCTCCACAGATCCAGATGTACGCCGTGGCTTCTTAAGAACTGCTCCGGATTTCCGTTTCCCTTCTCCTGTTCGGCAAATGTATGTAACAGCCTTAAAAAATCTACCCGCCCAACATTATCCACAAGGTAAAACTTTTTTGTGTCTTCTCCAAGCGGGGCTACCTGGAATACCAGGTCATCCTCTGCCAGTTCCCTCTGCGTTGCTTTTTCTTTCTGCAGTTTCTGTATATTCTCCACCATGCTGTCAATAAAAGAGCCTGCCGTTTTCCGGATAAAATCCATAGAACTGCGCAGCTCCTTCATATCCATATCGCTCGACCACCCTGCTATGTATGGAAACGAATAATCTGACGTATCCAAGCCAAAATAACTGCATACCGTGAAAGCAACGCTCTCTGCCCCAAATGCTAATGTATCCATTTGAAGCCTTATACTCATATTTCTATAATGTTTAGCATTTTCTTTTTTCTCCATATTTCCTCACTTTCCTGTTAAAAAGATGAGCATTATCAGATACGCTATTGATAGGAATCCCCTACATTACAGGGTTCCAGAAAGGAGCGCATTTGATATGCAAACAAACTATTTAGAAGCCACTTCATCCGTGCTTAGCCTGATGAAGAAACCCGACAGTGTATGTAAAAACATCAACGTACACAAAACCTGTTACACTTTGCTTTTCAGGCATCTGTCAGGTCAAGGCATCCCTTTTTCAATGGATGCTGCCCTTGACTGGCTTGACCTTAAAAAGCAGGAAATTTCCCATGGGACATACTCCCAATACAGGAATGCACTGTTCCGTCTCGAACATTACCTGCTCTTTGGCAACATTGACAGCCCCTTCTGCCGTTCAGAGGATTTCTTTTTCTGCCGGAGCGGCATGTCCGTATCCTTTTACCGCCTGACATTTGAACTGGAAGAATACTATGATGCCGTACAGAATCCCGCATACTACCATTCTTATGCCGTTGCCATTAAGGAATTTTTCAGGCTTGCGACATCATCCGGAGTAACAGAGCCGGAAGCGGTAACAATTGATCTCATTATCAAGTATTGGAACGACTATTGCTGTTCCCTGGAATCCTTGGCCAGGCGCCGCAATGCTGTATGTGCTATAACTGCCCTCATGAAATACCTGCACGGCAGGGATGGCATCCCAATCTGCTACCAGCTTGTCCTGTATGGGGAAAATGTCGGCAGGCTTTTGTCTATGAAGATGCCGGAAACCGGAACAGCTTTCCACCCAAGCGCTGCGCTTGACGGAAAAGCGGATGAGTATCTGGATGCTTTGGATGAATGGAAGTATATGGAGACTTCCAAGGGTCTTTACCGCAATGACCTTACATGGTATTTCATGTTTTTGGAGCTGAACCATGTATGCCATTCGTCAGAAACAGTGTCCGCATGGCTGTCCATGCTTCCCGAATATCCGAACCAGAAAAAGGATAACTGTTCCATAACTGCCCGGCGCCCGCACACCGTCAGGATGTTTGAGAAGTTCCTGCGTGGTGATATGGCAACTAATGTAGTCCATCAGTACCAGCGGGCATCTGACATGCTTCCTTCCTGGAGCCGGGAAATCCTCACTGGTTTTGTTGAAAGCCGGAAACGCGATGGCATGGCCAGGACAACGCTTGCCATGTGCAGTGCGGCAGGAAGCAGCTTCTTCCAATATCTTGAGACCGTCGGCATTGATTCCCCGGAAGACATAACCCCCCAGGCAGTTGCTGCATTCCATAACCAGGATACCCACTCGACCCCGGAAAGCAAAAATGGTTATGGCACCAAGCTCCGCCAGCTTCTCCGCTACATGGCGGACAAGGGTCTTGTGCCGCCGAACCTTGCTTTTGCCATACCGGCCAGCTGTGCGCCGCGCCGCAGTATCGTTGATGTCCTCAGCGAAGATATGGTGGAGAAGATCTATGATTACCGGGAGGAAGCCTCCAGCCCTATCGAACTCCGTGATACTGCCATTGTCATGCTCGGACTCCGTATGGGCATCAGGGGCGTTGACATCCTGAATCTCCGGGTAAGCGATTTTGACTGGAATGGTAAAACAGTTTCCTTTATCCAGCAGAAAACGGGAAAAGCCATGACACTGCCAGTACCGACAGATGCCGGGAACTCTGTGTATAAGTACATCCTTAATGGGAGGCCCCTGTCTGCTGATGCCGGGAACGGATATATATTCATCCGTCATCAGGCCCCTTATACCCCTTTAAAGGTTACGGCTGCCTGCCGCAATGCTTTGAAAAGGATCCTGTCCACTTATGGTTTTGAATTGTCACCGGGCCAGGGGTTCCACATGACAAGGAAGACATTTGCCACCAGGCTGCTCAGGGCTGACAACAGGCTGGACGATATCTCAAATGTCCTCGGACATGCCAGCCGGGAAACAGCCGAAGTGTACCTGGAACGTGATGAGGGACGGATGCGTATGTGCCCCCTGGAGTTTGGAGGTGTCCTGTCATGACATATACATTTGAAAGCGGCCTGGCAGAGCACATCAGAGGGCTTATTGCCCAAAAACATGCAGATGGCTTTATTTACAATTCCAATGAAAAGCTTTTAAAACGATTCGATGCTTTCTGCGCCCGGTATTTCCCCAACGAATCAACAGTCACCTATGAACTGGCTGCCAGATGGTCAGAAGCCAGGCCGGGCGAGGGCGCCGGATACCATAACCGCCGGGTATCAATCGTAAAAGTACTGGCCGAATACATACTTTCGCTCGGAGAAGACGCATATATCCCCGGCTTCTTCTGCAGGGAACACAAACCGGTTCTTTATATCCCTTCAAAAGAGGAAGTGAAAAAGCTGCTACGGAACATGGATACCCCCACATCACATAACCCGAAACAGCTGCGTCTTGACAGGGAATGCAAGGTGCTGTTCCTCCTTTATTTCTGCTGCGGGCTGCGCCTGTCAGAAGGAAGGCTCCTGAAATGGCAGCATATAGATTTGGAAAGCGGGACGCTTACTATACTTGGTTCAAAAGGCAGGAAAGACCGCCTTGTATATCTTCCGGAAGACAGCATTCCGATCCTGAAGATTTATAAAGGAAAAATGGAATCGGAATTTAAAGGTGTTGAATGGGCGTTCCCGGGTGCCAGCCCTGAAAAACCTGTTTCATGCTCAGGGGTAGAATCCTGCTTCAGGCGGCACTGGACAATGACAGTGACAGGGCAGACACCGGAAAAACACCCGACACCCCATTGCCTGCGCCATGCGTTTGTAGTTGAAAGATTTAATGAATGGATGGCGCAGGGGATAGATACCAATAAGATGCTCCCCTACCTCAGCAGGTACCTCGGGCATAAAAGTCCTGGAGAAACTTATTACTACTATCATTTGGTTGACAATGCCTTTGATACTGTACGGCAGAAGGACTCAGTTTCAGGAAAAGTGATCCCGGAGGTGAAGCTGTATGAAGAATAAAAATGCTAAAACACCTACGGATCAGCTCTTTTTTTCAAAGACCTGGAATTTTCTGAATATTTACCTGGTCAGCCAGGCAGGGAGAAGCCCTGCAACAGCCGAATCTTACCGGGATTCCCTGACTGTGTTCAAAAACTACCTTACGGGCGAGCTTGGCAGCCCTATCAGTATTTTTAAGTTTTCTGACTGTACAAAAGAGTGCATTTATGGTTACCGGGAATATCTTCTCAACAAGGGAGTCAAGCCCTCCACTGTCAATGTCAGGGTAGCCGCCATACGTTCTTATTTAAACTATGCAGCAGACATGGATGTATCGGTACAGTCAATAGCCCTTGCCATAAGCCGGATATCGCCATGCAAGACCATAGCAAAGGAAAACCCCATCCTTACCGAAGATGCGCTTACGGCGCTGCTTGCGGCCCCTCCCCATACCCGGACCGGCATCAGGGACCGTGCAATACTGGTCCTGCTTTATGATACTGCAGTGAGGATAAGCGAACTGCTTAACATCAAGCTGTGCGATATCGTGCTGGATAAAAGATATCCATATGTTTTTATTACTGGAAAAGGGAATAAGGAACGCACCATTCAGCTTACAGATAAAGCAGCCGGCCATTTAAAAGAATACCTGCGTGTTTACCATGGGGCTTCTCCCAAAGATGCTTATCTGTTTTCAACAACCATAAAAGGTGTGACTGACCGTATGTCTGTTGGCAATGCCCAGCGCATTATAAAAAAATATGCTGCGCAGGTCAGGGCCGAAGGGGTTGTGCTTCCTGAATCTGTGCACTGCCATATGTTCCGCAGGACAAGGGCGACAAACCTTTATCAGGACGGCGTAGCAATAGAGCTGGTTTCGACAGTACTCGGCCATGCCCGTACAGATACAACAAAAAACTACTATGCCAAAGCCTCCGTTGAGCAGCTTCGGGATGTCCTCGAATCAGTACCAATACCAACAGAAAAAGAAGAGCCTTTGTGGGTGGGCAATGAAGATGAGATAGCCCGCCGCTGTGGGTTAAGGTAACTGATAATGCTCATCTTTTTGAGTTAAAACGTTGAATTACTCAGCATTCCTATAAATGATTAGCATTATGGAATGCTGAGTATAAGGCTTCCACCTCTTTCGTTTCCCGGTCTTTGTCAAACCCTGTTTCATGTTCTATCTCCCTTGCATGGAGTTTTGCGTGCGCCACTTCATGGACTCCGGTCTTTGCGGTCTGCGCTTCGCTCATGC
>OFGX01002139.1_pt1 | contig 10745 bp, 11 predicted proteins | sample 1521831 | NCBI WGS metagenome assembly OFGX01 (sample SAMEA3504080, study PRJEB24116) | mouse gut metagenome | biome: mouse gut; feature: mouse-associated habitat; material: faeces | place: Denmark | collected 2011
GAGATAGGAGTCATTAAGCATGAATAAACGTGAGGAAAGCAGGCAGAGGAAGGCAGAAGAAAGGCAGAAAAAGGAGCTCCTTCGTTTAAAGGAAATGAGCGTGTATGAGGAGAAATATAAGCTATGTCAGTATATATGCGGGATTGATGAGGCAGGCCGCGGGCCCCTTGCAGGACCGGTAGTGGCAGGAGCGGTGATTCTTGTGCCGGACTGTGAGATTTTATATTTAAATGATTCGAAAAAGCTGTCCCCAAAGCGCAGGGAGGAGCTGTTTGCAGAGATTCAGGAAAAGGCGGTTTCCTGGAGCGTGGGGATTGTGGATGCCGGGGAGATTGACCGGATCAATATTCTCCAGGCCACTTATGAAGCTATGAGAAAAGCCATTGCCGGTCTGAAGCTCGTACCGGATCTGCTTTTAAATGACGCAGTGGTGATTCCCGAAGTGGAGACAGAGCAGGTTAAGATCATTAAAGGCGATGCAAAAAGTGTGTCCATTGCGGCAGCAAGCATTTTGGCAAAAGTAACCCGTGACCGGATGATGGAGCAATATGATGCCTTGTATCCGGAGTATGGATTTGCAAAGCATAAAGGGTATGGGACAGCGGCCCACATGGCGGCTTTACAAAAGCATGGCTTATGCCCGATTCACAGAAAAACCTTTTTAAAGAATCACAAATAAACTAGTCTACTGTCTAGATAAAAGGATAGGAATGGGGAAGAAAAGAATAGACCGTCCGAATAAGCGCCGTTTAGGAAGCCAATATGAGTGCATGGCGGCAGAATATCTGGAAAAACAGGGTGTAGTGATTTTAGAGAAAAACTACCAGGCCCGTCAGGGGGAAATTGATCTTATTGGTAAAGACAGAGATTATCTGATCTTTGTGGAGGTAAAATACCGCAGAAATGCAGACAGCGGTGTTCCGGCAGAAGCAGTGACTTTACAAAAGCAGCGCCATATCCGCATGACAGCGCAATATTATCTTTATAGCCGCCGGTATGGGGACATCCCATGCCGGTTTGACGTGGTAAGCATTTTAGCCCAGGAAATCCAATGGATCAAGGATGCATTTTAAGAATACAAGATGTATCACAAGATAAACAAAAAGACAAGATAAGATGTATCACAAGATGCACGAAAAGGCAAGACAAGATGTATCATAAGATTTACAAAAAGGCAAGGGAGTGATAAGAAATGGATTGGAACCGGAAATCAGGAAAAGAAATGCTTGATATAAAAGAAAAAAACGGCGTGGTCTGGCTGGAATTTCCGGCTTTGGCCAAAACAGGGATGGTAAAACATGGATTTTCCACCAGGCTGGGAGGCGTCAGTGAAGGTGAATTTTCTACTATGAATTTTACTTTTACCAGAGGAGACAACCCAGATCATGTAAAAGAGAATTACCGGCGGATGTCAGAAGCCCTTTTGGTGGATGAAAAAAAGATGGTTCTATCCTGGCAGACCCATACCACCAATGTCCGGGCCGTGACAGAGGAAGATGCGGGAAAGGGCATCTGGCGGGAGCGGGACTATCAGGATGTGGATGGGCTGGTTACCAATGTACCCGGGATTACGCTGGTGACATTTTTTGCAGATTGTGTGCCCCTTTATGTGATAGATCCGGTTCACAGGGCCATTGGGCTTTCTCATTCCGGATGGAGAGGCACTGTGGAGAGAATGGGAGAGAAAACCTTAAAGGTAATGGAAAAGGAATATGGCACCAGGGCAGAGGATGTGGTTGTGGGGATTGGTCCTAGTATCTGCCAGGATTGTTTTGAGGTGGGGCCGGAAGTGGCGGATGCTTTTGCAGGAGCCTTTCAGAAGGAAAAACTTCCCTGTCTTTATTATAAAAAAGAAAACGGAAAGTATCAGTTGGATTTGTGGAAAGCAAATGAAATTATTTTTCAGGAAGCAGGGGTGAAAGAGGAGCATATCCATGTAACGGATATTTGCACCCACTGCAATCCAAAGTTTTTGTTTTCCCATCGGGCAGTGGGGACAAAAAGAGGAAACTTAGCAGCATTTTTGTGCCTCAAAGGGTGAATCCCCTTTGTTTTGAGGGCACTGAAAAAGTCTGATTCTAAGAAAAAAGAATTGGGCTTTTTTCGTGTTGGCATTATAATAGAAATATGGGAAGGAGGGCTTCGAAATGCTGAAAGATCATTCACAGTTGAAACTACCATTATCACCTTATCAGGGGATTTACGATGCGATTATTCCCGCCAATCATCTTCTGCGGAAAATGAAAGAGAATATCGATTTTAGCTTTATAAATCCAATGCTGCGGAAACAGTATTGTGAAAATTTCGGACGCCCGGCAAAGGAACCTGAGATGATGTTTAAACTGCTGTTTTTGAAAAAACTATACGACCTGTCCGATGAGACTCTGATCAGCAGTGCCCAGACGGATATGGCATATAAATTTTTTCTGGACCTGGAACCGGAAGCGAAAATGATTGATCCCAGCCTTCTCACAAAATTTAGAAAAACCCGTATTACAGAAGACATTCTGGAAGAGATGTTAAAAGAAACGATACAACAGGCTTTGGATAAAGGGCTGATAAAATCGGGAACCATTATCGTGGATTCTACCCATACAAATGCATCTGTCCGTGCGAAATCCCCTACACAGATTCTGCGGGATATGAGCAAACAGCTTAGGAAGGAAATCTATAAAAATGTTTTTGAATTATCGGAAAAATTTCCAGAAAAGCCATCATTGGAAGCCGGACTGGAGGAAGAGATTGCATATACGAAGGAACTGCTACTGGCTCTGGAGGAAGGGATAGCGGCCTGCGGCAACCGGAAAATACAAAAACTTTTCATGGAAATGAAAGAACTGCTTGAGGAGGAAAAGATCAGGGATATTCGTTCAAAGGATGACAAAGATGCGCGGTTTGGGCACAAGACGGCAACAAGCACATTTTACGGATATAAAAACCACCTGGCGATGACAGAAGATCGTCTGATTGTGGGGGTAAGCGTAACCCATGGAGGGGCACCGGACGGGCAGGAATTACCAGGGCTGATAGAAAAGGTGCAAGAAAACGGGATAGAAGTGACAGAAGTGATCGGGGATATGGCATATGTCAGCGATGACAATCTGGAAGTCTGCGGCGAAAAGATCTCATTGATAGCGCGGACCAATACGGCTGTAGCAGCAGCTGCAAACGGGAGGCTGGAGGAAGGGTTCTGTTATAATAAGGATGCCGGAATGCTGCAGTGCCCTGCCGGGGAACTGGCGATGAGGGTAGAGAAGCGGACAGCAAAGAATGGGAATACGTATTTAAGATATATATTCAGCAAAGTGAAATGCAGGAAATGCCCATTAAGAGAAAGCTGCCGTGTAGGGAAAGGGAAAGCAAAGGAACGGAGTTACAGCATTACCCAGGCAAGTGAAAAGAACCTGGAAAGACTTAAATTTGAAGAAAGCGAATATTTCAGGGAGCGAATGAAAATTCGGCATCGGATCGAAGAAAAGAACGGGGAATTGAAAGAAGCCCACGGATTGCGCAGAGCAGATTCGAGAGGGCTGTTTGCCATGGAACTGCAAATGTATTTCACGGCATTTGTGGCAAATATCAAGAGGATCACGAGATTAGCTGAGCCTGTTGCTCAGTAAAGCGGCATTTTTTTGTATGTTTTAGAGCATTTTTGTATATATGTGCTATTTATATGTTGAAAAGAAAAAGCTCCCGCAAAAAAGTGGGAGTTTTTCAGTACCCTCATTTTATGCGGGTTTCCCGCATAGTTCAGGGGTTCCGGATTAAAGGTTGCAAATGGGCTTACATTCCCATCTGCTTTGCGAAGTTTCAACTACGCTACAGACATCGAATATCTTCCAAAGCCCCATATTTCCTTACTTTTTTAACATTTATTCCCGATCTGTAAAAAATAACCATCCATTTTTCTACTCAACGATTGTGAGTAAGCCATCTCTGCTACATAATTCCGATTAAACTTCCATACTCAACCTTAAAACCATCCTGTGACGGCCTATTCGCAAGGAAATCACCGACTGCCTTGGCTTCCTTCTGTTTAATGTCATCCAATACATGAGTGTAGGATACCGTTGTATTGTAATTCGCATGGCCCATGATTTCCTGTACTGTCCGGGGTGTCATGCCTTTTTCAAAGCATCTGGTGGCAAATGTATGTCTCAATGCATGCGGATGGACTCTTTCAAATTTTTTAGGAATCTCTCCCTTGTACCGTGCCTCCCCCTGGAAAATCGCATTGATCTGTTCAGTGATATATCTCATATCGCTTTCAATGCTATACCTTCCTATAGGAGAACCCATTGAGGTGAAAAATACTAAATCACCAAATTCCTCAGGCTGCCTCCATCGTTCTCCCAGTTCCTGCCGGCAGACCTTTGTTTTTTGTTTCTGCCGCAGAAGTATTTCCCTGGTTTCTCCAAAAAATGGTATGGCCCGGACAGAATTATCTGTTTTAGGAGATGTCAGCTTCATCTGCTTTTTTCCATTTTCATACTGATAGGAAAGTGTCCTTTTTACATAGACAAACTTGTTGGTAAAATCAATGTCATTCCACTAAAGGCCTCCTATCTCACCAATCCGCATACCTGTCAAAAGCATGAAATTATACATTTCCTCATACCAACTATTGCTCTTTCTGAGATAATTCAAAAATATCTCCTGCTCATCCACTGTCAGAACTCTGCGTTCTACTGTCTCACATTTTGGAATCACAACTCCTACAACAGGATTTATCCGCATCAATCCATTAGCAATCGCAGCTTCGACACAATTCTGAAATATCCCTGTTGCCTCCCTGACGGATTTTGATGTCCGGCCAGCCTCCAACATATCTGCAATGGCAGTCTGTACATGGAGCTGCCGGATTTCTGTCAAAGGTTTCGTGCCCAGACGGGAACCATAGTAGTTAACAAACTTTCTCTTATATGATGGAGATCCGCCGTCTTTTAATGTAGGAGCCTTATACTTTGAGTACCATTCCTCAAACCACTCATTCAGCGTGATTTTACTGCCGTCAACTTCTGGCATCAAATTATCACGTTTTGCGGCAGCTACAGCAGCAGCTAAATCTTTTTTCAACTGTGTTGCATTCCAGCCATACAAAGTAATTGGTCTTCCCTCTACCTGCGCCCTGGCTATGTACCTTCCATCCGGTCTTTGAGATAACCCCCTTCCAAGTTCCTTACCTTTTAAGTCTTTTCCCATAATCTGCCTTCCTTTCGTGCTTGTTTTTCCACTAAAAGATTTGTGCAAATTATTAAAAAATCACTTAAATGCCTCACTTATAACTGCCTTCTCTCAAACGGCAGAACATGAGTATTGCAGGCCTTTTTTCGTCACCTTCACACTCTATACTATCAAAACGATTTTTAAAATGTCAAGGGCATTTTTGAATTTTTTAATAGTTTGCTTTCAGTGAAAAAATAGTTACATTTTCAGCTGGAATTTCGCATTTTTCTTTAACTCCACCTCCAAAAGCTCCCTATGTATCATCACACGTCTCCCTATACGCACTACAAACTTGCAGTCCGGTTTCCGTAAAATCTCACCGGCTTTTGTTTTTCCAATACCAAGATACTCACAAAATTCCTCAACTGATAATAATGGTTTGTCCATAAGTTCTCCTTTTCCACTATATTATATATTCAAATAAATATCTGCTCTCTATTCTCCAAAGTAAATCCCTATGCCGTATTTCCCCGTCCCCCGGCACCGGAGTTGTCCTGCCCGTCTGCAAAACGGCTTAAACCAAGCCGGATCTCGCCATCATGGCTTCGCCTCCCCTCCTTCGGTGAGGGGCAGTCCCCACAAGTCTCCGGCAGATTCTTTTCTTCGCACAGCTTTGAAGGCAAATCCGGTTAAGAGTGTTAGACATATTGACACATTCTTCCAGATACCTGCCAAAGCCATCAGGCCCTTGCCAGGGCCTATTTTGAGTGGATCTTCATCGCGGCAATCTAATCTTGCCATAGCGTATCCCCCGCATGCTCAGAATCTGCCTGCGTTACAAGACAACTGAACCTATTCTGCTGTCAAAGTGCATTGGCCTTTATAGCCTTTCATAAAATAAATAGGATTCTTATAAGACTTTTTTGGAATATTTCTCAGATAATTTCAGATTCATTTACGATCAGAAGGTAATTTTCCTATTGAAAAGCTGCCATCCCGATCATACATCCTACAGAAATTCAAACAGACTCATCTGCCGCGGCTTATTCCGCTCCTCCTCCACATACTTCTGGTGGCGCTTTTCCAAAGCCTTTATTTTCTCCTGGCCGAACCACTTTAAGGCATGGTGATAATCCAGAGAAAACGGCTCCAGGCTGTCCCAGCCATTCTTCACAATCTTCTGCTCCAGCCTTTTCTCCCGCTTTTCTTTTTGTTTCGCACGGTTCTGCCTTTTCAGTTCTTTGTTCCGCTTCTCCTGGTCCGAAGCGTGGACAATGGTAATACCCTCCCGAATATCCTGCAAATCCTGAAGCAGATCACGGCTTCCCCTGTATTCAGCCCGGATATTTAGCACCTCCACGTTCCAGCCGTAAATGAAAATCTCACTGTGGTACTTCATCTGCTCATGGCTGATAATCTGTTTTCTCCCATACCGCACAATGTTCTCACAGATTGTCATGGATTTGCTGGTTTCCAGTAACCGGCAGCCCTTCTGAATCGTGATCTCCTTCTGGCCGTCAAACAGCGTACCGTCACGGCGGATTCTTGTAATCTTCACATCATAGAATACATTCCCCCGTTTTTTGGAAATCGGCGTGTGCTTCAGGTCACAGATTCCTCCTATATTCAGACACATCCTGGCACATTCCACCGGGTCATACCTCTGCTCCCACTGCTCCGTCCATTCGTTATAGCTGGTCTGCCAGTAGCAGACATGGCCTTTCTTCTGCCTCTTTAACTCCTCATAGTTTTCCCGGATTCTCCTATGACGTTCATCCCGAACTCGATCTCTGCTGTATTCGTAGTCATAGGGCACCTCCACCTCATGACAGTCGCACTGGCTGATTTTACAGATACCACCGCCTTCAATATGGTCCAGTAAGGGGCTTCGGAGTGTACACTGTTCCTTTTTATACGGGCAGGAAACCACCGGATTATTATTTTCCGGCTTCCAGTCAATCCCCATATAAGACATAGATCCGTTTGAGAAATCTGACTCCCGGCACAGAAGCCCGCAGCCAGTGGAATAGACCTTCTGGTTCTGATACCAGTTCTCATATCGGAAGCCTCCCATAATGTCAAATAATTTCCTGTCACAAACCGGGTTTGGCATTTTGGTATTCCTTTGCAATACAATCCTCACAGCAAGGATATTTGTAGGCCAGTACCTTTGATATCCGCTTGTCCCAGGTATTGATCTGCCGGCCACAGCTATTGCAGTATTCATCAAGCCATTTTCCCTTTAACTCCATAGGCTCCTCCTTCTTTTTCCGAATCCTTCGCATATTGTGGTATCACAAAAGGCCGCAGTTTCCCACGGCCTTTCTTCATAACATTTCTATTCTTTCTTTTGATTCTAAAACTCAAATTCTAAAACTCAAACCGTTCCAGCATATACAAAGGCAGCGTAAAAATTTTTCCTTCCCTGCCGCCCTTTGTGTTGCCTTTCAGATACAGCAGGTAATCCGCCTTTCCAGCCTCCAGGGCTTTAAGAGCGGTAGACGCCTTTCCTTTTCCTGATTTCACCTCCACCAGATATCTCCTGTGGCCCTGGATTGTCTGCACCACATAGTCGATCTCTCCGCCCTTATATGTGGCAAATGCCGGCATTTCAAAAGTGATCTCTTCAGGAAAGTCCTGGCGCTTCAAAAGATTGATGAATACATAGTTTTCATTCAGCGTTCCGCAGACAGCCGCCTCCGTGGTTCCCACCCTATTTAAATAATAGGCTGCGACCCCTGGGTCCATAAAGAAACACCGTCTTCCTGGCTTAAAGTCAAGAAAATCCAGCTCAATAATTTTGTCACAAAGAAGCACGCTGAGGCGTGCGCAGGTCATCAAACTCCACTTCGTTCCGTTTGGTGACAACTCTCCACAGAACCCGATAATCCCTGAATGGTACAGCCAGCTGATCGCCCGATTGCAGGTCTCCTTAGACAGATTGCTGGAATAGTTTCTGGTCACCAGCTTTTGCAGCTCCTCACTGACACTGTCCTCCTCCAGTCCCTTCTTTTCCCGCAAAAGGATACGGCAGATACTTAAGAAAATATTAGTAAACACACTGATATCCGTAATATCCTTAAAATACCGCATGGATTCTTCCAAGAAAATCTGGATAATCCGCACCAGCTCCTTCCGGGCTGCCAGAATGTCCCATCTTTCCAGATATGCTTCCACTACCTTCGGATAGCCGCCAATCTGGCAATACTGGTCATAGGCCAGTCTCAGCCGGTCATACACCTCCGGGCAGTTGTCATCTGCCTCAGGCAAAGGAAGACTTCTCCATGCCTGGTAAAGTTCCCCGTCCAGTGCTTCCAGAAATTCCTCAAAGGAAAGGGTATAGATCCGCAGCTTTGTAATATCCCCGCTGGCATAGTGAAACTCCGGTTCCAGCACCCGTCCAAGGTAGCTTCCCGTGATAATAAACCGTGCTTCAAACTGTCTGGTAAACTCCCGAATCCGGTTATAAATCTCCGAAGATTCCTGAATCTCATCAATGATGATCACCGTATCCCCGCAGTCCTGAAAGGAAGGCTCATACAGACGGACCGCCTCATGAAGCGGAAAATCCGGCCGTCTGCTTCCCGGAACCCATTCCGTTGCTTTCTGATAGCATTCCATAAACTGCTTTCCGGAAAGGTCAAACAAATTAATGTAGATTTTATGCTTGAAATTTTCATCCGCAAATTTATTGATGATGTAAGTCTTTCCGGTCTGTCTGGCACCGTTTACCTCCAAGGTGCTGTGGCTTTTGTCGTTCTTCCATTCCATCAGTCGGTCATATATTTTTCGTTTCAGATACATGGGAACCACACCTCCTACTGCTGTTTTTCTCTGCCTTAAGCTTACACAATTCCGCTTTCGCCTGTCTGCCGCCAGTTCGACCGCTGCTGTCCAATCGCTGTCCTACTTTCATTATCCCAAAAAATATCGGGATTCCTACCGATATTTTAGGGAGAAATGGAAAAATCTTTTTCCTGAACCCTTCTATCAAAGATGAATCCCGGCTTCCCTGCTTATGTTCACCTGGAATGCCAGGTCCAATTATTAACGGTTGTCTATCCGTTTGTCATCCATCAACTTCTCCCGGCATGCCAAGCCCAGCCGCAATCAGATTCACCGCCAGCCGGAAGCCATGCTGAAACATTCGGCAGCTCTCCGATGAAGTATATCCGGTCATCTTACATCTGCACTGTTCAAACAGTTTCCACTGCTCCTCATTCAGTTCCTTTCTTAATTCCTCCTGAAGGATTGTGATCTCTTTCAGCTTCTCATTGTCAAAGCCTTCCATGGAACTTACCCCAATGCCTATATTTCCGTAATAAAGCTCTCTTAAGAAATCATCTCCTACTTTCGCTGACAGCGCCACCGGCGTCTGTCTCCGGTTCAAAGCCTCTGTCATACCTTCCAGCGCCCGAATCAATAACGGAAGCTGGCCCTCAAAAAAATTCTTTCCTGCATTTGTCTGATAAAATTCCATGACGCCTCTCCTCTCTGTTCCTTTTCTCATCTGCTTTGCAATCCATGATGTTTTCATATCCTCTGAGAAAATCAGGCGGCCGCAGACAGAACCATTTCCTCTTTCTGCTCTGCCTCCTGGTCCCCATCCTTTATGCGCTCCTCACTCTCATCGGACGGTTCAAAGTTTCTGTCTTTCACTTTGGCACTTCTCACCGCTTCCATCAGGTCTCTCTCCAGCACATCCGCCAGCAGCTGTCCCTGCAAATGCCCGTGCCAGATTTTGGCCTTTTCCTCCCGCAACTTCTTAAATTCCTCCGCCCGGAGCCTGGAGCTTTCCTCTGCAAGCCTATAGTCCTCCAGGGTAAGCCGTTTCTGGATCTCCTCCTGCCATTTCCTCAAAAATTCCACAGCGTCCTCCAGGTCCTTATTCTGCCTGTCGCCCACTGTCCGTTTCTGCCGGATTGTTCCGTCCGGCTCCACTTCCAGGGTATAGTAAGGCTTGTCCGGTTCCTCTGCCTTCCGAAGAAACAGGATGTAGGACTCCCGGTTCTGAATCCGTTCATAGTAGATATCGCTGGAATTGGCGCAGTGCCCTAAAGCCTGCCCTTCATATAAGATGTCCTCCACCTTCTCCGGCGCCACAATGCAGTATTTCTTATCTGCAAATTCAAACTTTTCTTTCATGGACTGGCATAGTTTGTCAACATCCGGATACTTCCCTGTCACTTCCGCCGCACGCATGGCAATCTCTTTATTCCCGCACAGCCTCACAGCCTCATCATGGCTCTCCAACAGGTTTCTGGGTTTAAAAAACAGCTCCCTGGTAATGTCCCGTTTCAGTCTTACGGACATGGAAAGATAGTCCCTCCAGGTGGAAAGAAGCTCCTTTGGCGGCCGACCGGACAGTTTATGTTGTTTTTCTAGGAAATTCTTAATCCGTATCACGCTCATTTGGCCCAATATAAAATCCAGGTCATTGGCTTCTATGCTGTGGCTGGAAAAATAGTCGATGACCGAATCCGGGATCTCCTTTCCCTGGCTTTTCTCTAAGATCAGCCATCTCAGATACCGGCTCCCTCCGTTATGCTCCCTCAGCCGCTTCGGCCGGTGCCGGTCTA
>OFGX01002140.1_pt1 | contig 10744 bp, 13 predicted proteins | sample 1521831 | NCBI WGS metagenome assembly OFGX01 (sample SAMEA3504080, study PRJEB24116) | mouse gut metagenome | biome: mouse gut; feature: mouse-associated habitat; material: faeces | place: Denmark | collected 2011
CCCTGCCGGTAATTGTACGCATGGTATCCGTATACCATCAGCATCGGAAACTGGCTGATCAGATTCAGGCTCTGACGCAGTACGTTGGGGATGGTGGTATCATCCGCCTTGTGGTCGTAGGAATATAACTGCAGAATGCACCGGGAAATGTTGTTCATCATGTCCTGGCTGGGCGCCTTCATGATGACGTCCCGGAAAAAGTTGGGCGGGAGTCTCCTCCGCTCCGCCAGCATCACCTGGAAATCTTTTAGCTCCTGTGCACTGGGCAGCTCCCCGAACAGGAGCAGGTAAGCGGTCTCCTCAAACCCCGGATGCTTCGCATCCAAAAATCCTTTTACAATGTCTTTGATATTATATCCACGGTAGTAGAGGCTCCCTGCACAAGGCACTTCTTCCCCATTGACGACCTTTTTTGCGCAGACATCGGATATGTTGGTCAGGCCGGCCAGCACACCCTTTCCGTTTAAGTCACGTAGTCCGCGCTTTACCTCGTATTTTGTATAAAGTTCCTTGTCGATCGTGTTGTTCTCTTCACACTTGCGGGCCAGCTCCTGAATCCGCGGGCTGTTTTCGAAAAAAATGTTATCAATATCCTTCCGCATGAACCTCTCCTCCTTCTCTAAATTCTCATAATATACCCCTCCATTATACTAAAAAATCAACTGTTATACAATGAAATGTATATTAAAAATTTATGAATGGTCTGTTCCTGTTCTGATGTTTATGCCGTCACTTCGGAATTTTTTCGGAAATCCTCGGCAACCTTCATGATCTCCTGGGCGACTGCCAGGTCATCCCTAAACAGCGCTGTAATGCTCCCCACGCTCCGGAACGGGTCTCTCATCAGAACCTGATTGTCCTCACAAGCCGGCCCACCGGGGTCTCTCCGTACTCTTTTTGGTACTCCTCTTTTGTTCCCAGTTCTTCCCACAGAATCCGTTCCAGCTCCGCAAATTCCTCTGCTGTCAAGCGTTTGTTCCTGCGCGTATTACGATAAATACGGCTTTATCTGAAATTCTGTAACTTCTCCGTTCTTTCTGCTCTCCAGTTCGAATAAATTCTCCTTCGTGGCAAAAAGATTTTTTGGATTGCGGCCTATGATAAGATACTGATTATTTCCGTCTAAAGAAATATACTTTCTCGTCTCATCACTCAGCAATATATCCGCGTTGTCTATTACAATCAGTTTACCCTTTGTCTGCGAGAGCACCTCTTTTATGTTCTTTTGGTAATCCAGGTAATTCAGGCATATAATATTCGGGTTTAACGCCATACTTTCCCTAATAAACGAAAAGGACGCTGTCTTTCCAGAGCCTGAAAGGCCGGTAAGAATGGTGACATTATTGGTAAACTCAAAATTCACTGTAAATGAAGTATGAATTGTTGAAAAGCGTTCCATTACGATTGGCTTAATTTTCATTTTCCCACCACTCCTTCAGGTCTTCATAATCATCTATCATCCTGCCTTCCGAACCGACCGATACTTTAAACGTATCCATCTCCAACGGAATCAAGGCGTAATCGCTGTAGACGTTTCCACGTTCCAGACCATATAATATTTCGAGAGCATTGTCACCGCATTCTTTCAGGCAAAAGACCTTTTCCGGGAAATACATTACATTTAAAACCGTTTTGCATCCCGTGGATAAGCGGTCAACATCCAAGGCCGCACCGTTAAAGCCGGACACGATCTTGTATTTGCTGATCAGTTCGGAATCGTCTATTTGCTTTATGACCTCTTTCGCATGATTGTCCAGCCTGGAGGCGGTGCTTTGGTTGAAAAACAAGTCGTTCAGCTCAATATATTCCACGTCTGAAGGAATATCATTTTTGTTTTTATATATTGTGATCACTGTGCTGCCTCCAATCCCATTTCATGAAATTTTTCTTTTAATGAAGTTCCCGAATAAATTTTTCTCATTTTTTCTGCAATGGATAACCGCCTGCTGTCTAGGCCGCAGATATCATTCTCCTGACGTTTCAACCACTCACAGCATGATTTTATCCAACATTCTCCAATAGTGCCCTTTGATACTTCAAATCCTGTATTTCTCGTCAGATCATATAATAATTTAGCCGATAATTTTTCAATATTGTACTCATTGAAACGACTGTCATATGTCACAATTTCCTGAATTGTTTTATAATTCAAGTTTTCTGTTTGAATTGCCTCGATCAACTTTTTCCTTGCTTGAATTGCTTTTACACGCTTTATCAAAAATTCGTCTTCCGGTGCATAAATCCAATCAATAAGTTGAGCAAACTCTAACAGAACATATTCAAAGCATATAATGTTTATCAGAGAAACATTCTTTTTCGTTTCAGCATACTTTTTCAAACGCCTCTGTTCTTGATAAACCTGCGGATTGTCGAATGCATTATCAAATACGATTATATACTTACTGTCCTGATCCTTTAATGTTTTCACCGCTTTAACAAGTTCGCTGTTATTCTTTTTGCTTTCCACAACTACATTCGGAAGAATCTGCTGCATCAGAGTTTTCCAAAACGTATATCCTGCTTTTCCCACCCGGTCTTCTATCCATAAGTACGTATTAGGGGACATTTTTTACCTGCTTTCAATGAAATTATTTGTTAATGTGCCTGTTCGTTATTCTGATACTTTTCGTTCATTGGCTGCAGCTAAGCGGTAAGTATCTGCCTTCTTTATAGCAGGCAGCAAGGTAGTCCCGGGATTGATAAAATTATTGATAGATTCTTGTAACGTCTTCCGTACCAAGACAGTCAACAATATGTTGTCTTTTATTTTTTTGTTGTTCTTCCTATAAACTCTATCAAACTGCACGTAAAAAAACAATGCACTGTTATTCTTATCCATATACTTTTTCCTCGCCGATAAATCGAACTGTCTGTAAGGCTGCGATTGTGTGGAAGCTGATCTGGTAAGTAGGACGTTTGAATCTTGCCAACTCCCAGAATGCGCTTCCGGATATTTTTCCATCCACAAATTCCTTTTCATAATTGAAAATCGTGTCATTTGCCATTGGCCCCTCTACAATATCGTAGGTGTGGGGATGCCCTGTACGGCAGTTTGCGATAAAGTCCAGCCATTCCTCCGTCATTGTCTCGAAGCGGAGTATTTTTTCATTTTGCGATTCTGATTTCCGGCTCTGAGACAATGTGTGAACTTCCGTGGTATATCTCTATTTTTTCATAGCTATTCCTCTATCCGAAATATTTTTGCATGAGACTGTCGAAAAGCTGCTGACTTTCAGCAGGTCCGCAGACACGCCCTCATAATCCAGACTGCCCTTGAAGGGGGGATTTGCCAGTACCAGCGTGTATTTCTCAGAGTCCGCATTTTGTTCCGACAGGCTGTCCCGGTACTCGATCACAGGATTGTCCCCCCCATGCAGGAGCATGTTCATCGCCCCGATGCGCAGCATGGTTCGGTCCATATCAAAGCCGGTAAACATTTCCCTGTGAAAATGCCGGTTCAATTCCGCATCGAAAAACAGTTTTTCTTCGTGTTCCCGCAGATAAGTCTGTGCCTCGACCAAAAAGCCGGCCTCATGTTCTTTCGTTGTCTCCACGTCATCCAACTGCCTGATAAAAAGAAGGTAGGTAAACTGCTCGATTACTTCCAGCGGATTTGTGATTCCGCCGGTCCAGAAAACCTCCCATATTTTATCGACTTTGTTCTTTAATTCACCTGTAATCATCTCTTGTTTTGTTCCTTTGCTTTTATTCAGCGGCAAACCTGCCAAGCCGCCCGTTCCAATACGGTGACATATTCCGTACGGATATCGTCCATCAGCTCCCAATGCATATCTTTTTTCGTATGGTGGTATACAAACCCACACTTTTCCTGTGCGCGCCTGGACTTTTCATTACCCTCAAAATACCCGCACCACAGCCTGTTCAGTTTCAAATCCTCAAAACCATGGCGTATCAATTCTGTACATGCTTCCGGAATCAGCCCCTGCCCCCAGAACGGCTCTCCTATCCAATATCCGATTTCGCCTTCGTCATCCGGAAGTTTCAGACTGCTTCGTGCGCCGATTGTAATTGCGACACATCCAATGGCCAAATGATCTGTTTTCAGGCATACGGCATATGTCTCATTTTCGGAAAACACGGTCTTAATGATTTCCCGGCTGTTTTCAACGCTTGTGTGTACCGGCCATCCAGCCACCGGACCGACATTTGGGTTTTTGGCATATTGGTACAAATTTTCCGCGTCGCTTAAAAGCCAGGGGCGGAGTATCAGCCGATGTGTATATAATTCCATAAATGATTCCTCCCGTCTTTTTGTAACCAATTTGCACAGCAAATTGATTGCCTACTGAATGCAACCACTTGCGCAGCAAATTGATTGCCTGCCGAATGGCTTCCGACTGCCATCCGGTGATTCTTTTCTGGCGGTTTCTTAGATTATAACCTATATGCAGTATAGCATAATCAGCAAAGGTTTGTCTCTATTTTATTTCGGCATCTGGTCAGGCAGCCGTCGAAGATCAGAAGCATCCGGATCTATAGAACAAAAAGCCGATGGCCGGAAAGGCTCTATTCCTTCCCGAAACCATCGGCTCTGCCACCGGCGGACTGGTGCTGTACTGCGCCTTCGCCATGAAACGGCAGCTGGCTTTGGCCTGTGCATAAAGCTGTTGGTCAATATCAGCAGCACCGCAGTCTTTCCACAATACTCTTTTTGCATAGTTTCTTATAAAATACAAGGGGCACCGCCGAAGCTGCAAGCAGCAGGATGGGCAGGCAGACCGCCACAGGCGCCAGGGTTAAATGATATGTGAATGCCCATTGGTTTCGTATCATCGGGTCCCGGCAGATCTGCCAGCCCAGCAGGTTGCCCGCCGTGACACTCAGCAGCGCGGCGCTGCCGATATATGCCGTGCTTTCCCAGATCAGCATCCGCTTCATCTGGCGGCCTCCCATGCCGATGGCGCCCAGCATGGCCAGCTCTTTCTGCCGGGTAAGGATTCCGGTCACTGCCAGATTGATAAAATTTAAAATTCCAATGGCTCCCAGGATCAGGCTCAAAATCCCGCCGATCAGGGAGCAGGCCCGCTTTGTCTGCTGAAATTCTGCTTTCAGCGTTTCGAAGGAAATGCACACCTTGTTGGAATCCTCAAGCAGTCCTGCGGTGATTTTTTCCGCTTCCTCCCAGTGGGATTTTTCCACATCATAGACCACGCAGAGGGGTTGTTTTTCTCCGTACAGCCCGGCAAATTCCTGTTCCGGCAGGATCACGGTGATCCCCAGATTGATGGTCTTGCGGGCGGTCATGGTGTAAGGAAGCTCTCCCTGTGCCATCACCGTATATTCCTTTTTCTGCCCGTCACTGCCTTCCAGCGTGATGAAGTCGCCGGGCCGGTACATCGGCTCGGAACGCAGTCCGTATCCAACCATAGAGTCATTGTAGATCACATACCCTCCCCCGGCCCATTTTTCCGCGTCAAATGTGCCTGCATCGTATTCCCCGTGTTCCAGGATTGAACCCGTGGCCGCGTAAGCCTGCATAAACTCCTGGCCGTTTTCGCTTCCCATGCCGGGAAGTTCTCTGCCCTGCGTCTCCTGCTGCGCAATCCATTCCAGCGCGTCCTCCGAAAGATCCATCATTCCCTCCTCACAGTAGACCTTTTCCAGTCTCGTCAGGCCCGGAATCCGGCGAACCGCCTCCTCAAATTCCGGATCTATGCCTTCCAGGTTTTTTTCATAGACTCCGGCCGCTGCCACCGTCCAGTCCGTCACTTCAAAATCGGCGTTGGTCTGTGTTTCCACATATCGCTCCAGGTCAAAGCCTCTGAGAATCGTGCAGGTGGTGTTCAAAAGGGTCAGGCTCAGGAACAAGGAAAGAATGACCAGCACCGACTTTTTTCCGTCCCGGCGCAGGCTGCGGAGAGCCAGTGTTCTGGGGACGTCTTTTTTTGATACAGACCAATTGTTCTGCTGACGGAAGGCCGATTTTCGCATTTTCCTGATAATGCCCGGTTTTCGCCTGCTGCTTTTGATCCGATGCTCTCCGGTATAGCGCACTGCTTCAACAGGTGAAACCCGCGCCGCTGTCCGACCGGGCGACCGGAAACTAATGAAAACTGTCAGCAGGCTGAACAGCGCCGCCCCGGGCAGTACCAGGGGAGATACGCTGTATTCTCCGAACCCGTCAATGCTGAACTGCCCCACCACAAAGGGCAGCAGCCCTTTTCCCACAGCATATCCGGCCAGCAGCCCCGCAGGAATACCTATGGCGGACAGCTTCATGGCCTTCCGCAGGACAATCCTGCGCAATTGTTTTCCCGAAGCCCCGATGGTCTTGAGCAGTCCGTAAAACTGAATGTCCTGGGTCACGGAAATGTAAAATACATTGTAAATGATCAGGTATCCGGAAATGAGGATGGCGCCCAGCAGGATCACGGCCGTCAGAATCAGGCCGGGCTCCGCCGCAGGCTGGGCGTACACCGGATTGACTCCGCCCCTCGTGTCCCCCGGCATTTTGGCCCGGGCAAGGAGGTCATCCAGCTTTCCCTGAATGTTCCATGTATTGGAAAAATCAATGGCGGCCATCACAGTTCCCTCGTAGGGCACGCCCTCTCCAAACGCAGTCATCAGAGTCGGCGCCGTTTCTTCGCAGTATGCTTTAGACACCCAGATTTCCTGCGCGGGGGCGATCGGGTCCCCGTCCCACACGCCGCACAGGGTAAATGTGTCCTCATATACCGTGCCGTTGACACGGATGGAAAATGGTATCCGGCTTCCAAGCGCATCGGAAAGCCCCATCGCTTCCAGAACAAGCCGTGATGCGGCAATCTCCATTTTCTCTTCCGGCATCCTGCCCTCTGTGGGAAATGCCCGAAAATCCCGGGCCGCATACGCTTCCCCGTACCGCACTTCCGTGTTCAGCTTCTGCAGGCTTTCATCCGCTCCGCTTCCGGTGATGATGGAATAGGCGATGTCCTCATATCCCCCGGCCGCCTTTAGCGTCTCGTACTCCGGCATGGACAGAAATTTGACATATGCATGGCTCACACCTCCGTTCATACGCATCATGGCCTGCTGCATCTGTTCCAGGACGCCGCCGCCGATGGTAAACAGGGCTGAAAACAGGATCGTGGTCAGGACGATGGCGCCGATGGCAATGCCGTTTCGCTGTCTGCTCTTTTTCATCTGCCGGTCCGCAAGAAGGCGGAGAACCTCTTTATTTCTCACCTGGAACATTGTTCGGCGCCTCCTTCCATGGGATGGCCGGACGCAGATTTGCCCCGGCTGGCTTCGGTCCGGCTGGTTTCGGTCCGGCTGGTTTCGGTCCGGCCGGCTGCTGCGGATCTCGTCTGCATATCTGCGGGAGATTCCTGATCCGCCGTCTTTGGATCACTCATTTTCACATGTTCATCTTCGGCGTATCCGGGGACGCTGGTTTTGATCCGGCCGTCTTCGATGCGGATGATGCGGTCTGCCATCTGAGCAATCTCGGGATTGTGGGTGATCATAACCATGGTCTGCTGAAACCGCTGGTTGCTGGCTTTTAAAAATGCGATCACGTCCTGACTGGTACGACTGTCCAAGTTTCCTGTAGGCTCGTCGGCCAGAAGGATGGAGGGTTTGCCGGCAAGCGCCCGGGCAATAGCCACCCTCTGCTGCTGTCCGCCGGAAAGCTGGTTCGGAAACTGTTCCAGCTTTTCCTCGATTTTCAAGAGGGTGACGATCTCCCGGCAATAGTCCTCGTCGATCGTTCCCCCGTCCAGCAGAATTGGCAGCACAATATTTTCCCGGACATTCAGAGTCTGCACCAGGTTGTACTGCTGAAAGACGAACCCGATACTGCGCCTGCGGAATACGGCGAGGGCTTCATCATCCATGCGTGAGAGCTCTTTGTCTCCTACGCGGACGGTTCCCGCGGTGGGGGTGTCCAAGCCGCCCAGCATGTGGAGCAGGGTGGATTTTCCGCTCCCGGATGTGCCCACGATTGCCGCAAATTCCCCGTAATAGATATCCAGGTCGATTCCGTCCAGGGCTTTTGTTACATTTTCCCCTGAGGTGTAATATTTTTTCAGGCCCTGGGCCTTTAAAACAATGGATCTCATGACTTGATTCCTCCTGATAGGATTTTGTTCATTTTCAGTGTAGCAGAGAAATGTAACAATCTCCTCACAGCAATGTCACAATCCTGTGATTATTCGAAATTATCATTTTATGTTACGATAGATCATAAATGGCAGTTAGATTCGTCAAGCAAACTTTGTAAAAGGCTGACTGACATTTTTTATCTGGCTGAAATCTGATACTTTACCCACATGAGCAAAAAGTCAAGATACACACCCAACGGGTCAGAAAAATGATTAAGCGGGGATCAAGCCCCCTGAAGCCTCAATCCCCGCCGGATTCTGAAAAATTCCTCTCATCCTATCAAAACAGTTTTCCCTTCGAACGCAAACCCATATCTTCGGATTCGTTCCTGTGGGATGCCTTTTGCTTCCAGACCCGCCGAATATTTCTTGCGTTCGATCTGATCTAACGCTTTCTGCACCGTATCTGCAAGCGTCTCTTCCTCGTCCGGATCATGAACCTTAAATTCCAGAATGATGCCGTCACCGCCATCGTGCGGCCTTAGCAGCACGTCATACCGGCCAAACCCGCTTTCCCGGTTCGATGTAACGGCATACAGGCCACGCAGGCTTGCAATCAGGCCAAGCACCAGTCCATGATAGAAGTTTTCCGGCAGCCTGAATCCGGACGGCCTTGTGCCGCCGTCATAATAGCTGATAGAAGAAACCAGCACATCATTTAAAATACGGTTCACAGCTTCCAGGTCTCCCGCGAGCAGGGCTTCTGAAAAATCTTCGTTCGGATATTCCCTGCTGTCCAGCCATCCGGCAAACGTATTGTCAAACACTTCCCGCACTGTAATAACATAATTGTCGACGTCAAAGTAACGTGCATTCATGGAATTCATCACGCCATATACTGCATAAAATAAATCTTCCTGTTCACAGTACGTCAGGCATGGTGCCCAGATACCCTTGGCGCTTGGCAGCTTTTTCAAATCCACCATTTCATCATCGGTCAGGACCAGATGATAAAATGCCATAATCACAAGCCCGGCTGCGTACATGCCCATCGGAATCCATACAAAGCAGATTTTTATCGAAGCAAGCGCCGATGCTGTCTGCACAGCTGCTTCTCCGGCATATCCGCCGATTTCCAGTATCAGGCCAAGCAGTGCCAAACCAATGCCGTTTCCGATTTTATATCCAAAGCTGCAGGCACTGTTCACAAGCCCTTCGGTTCTTATGCCTGTTTTCCACTCCCCGTAATCAATTGTATCAGAAACCATGGCCCACATCGTTGCGCCGCCGCAGGCATTTCCAACGCCGTGGATAATGCTGGATATGACAATCAGGCTCATCGAACCGCCGGAAAAATAATGCCAGCATTCCGGTCATCATCAGCCAGTATTTATTGCGAAGCAGTGCCCTGATTCCCTCTGCAAACGGCACATCCTGTGTTTTGCCATCTTCTGCACCTGCTGCCTTCACCCGTTCTTTTATCCCGAAAAATGAAGTCGCTGTTCCGATGCGCATTGGAATCTGCTTGATTTATGAGAGTATTTTAGCATGGACTGCGGGATTTTGTCAGATAGGATATTGGCGGATATACAGGCCGATATTCTCTTTTCCAGGGAAACCATTTACTTCCTGACAGGAAATGTTATAATCAGGTTATCCATGATACCTGTCAGAAAGGAAGTGTCAGCATGCCAGCTTTATTACAGGAAAACAATCATACCATAGACGACATCTTCGCCCTGCCGCAAGGCCAGCGCGCAGAGCTGATAAACGGCCAGATATATGATATGGCACCGCCAAATACAAGACATCAGCGACTCTTATCATTCCTGCATCTGGAAATTGGAAATTATATCCGCACAAACGAAGGAGCCTGTGAAGTTTTTCCTGCTCCTTTCGCCGTATTCCTCTTTGCAGATAATCAAACCTATGTGGAACCGGATATTTCTGTCATCTGCAGCCCGGACAAGCTGAATGAACGGGGCTGCAATGGGGCACCGGACTGGATTATTGAAATCGTATCTCCCAGCAGCCGTTCCATGGATTATTACACCAAGCTGTCCCTGTACCGCTCCGCCGGTGTCAGGGAATACTGGATTGCAGACCCCATCAATCAGACAGTCCTTGTTTATGATATGGAACACGCTGCTGCACCCGTTATCTGCTCTTTTCATAACACCGTAAAGACAACTATTTATGATAACCTGGAAATTGATTTTTCCAGGCTTCATCTCTGATTCGCCATCAGAAAGGAACCTGCGTCATGAACAGCATGTCCTGCGATTACACATTCGAACACATCCACGTCCCGAAAAACACCGGCGTGCGTTTTTACACTTCCATCGGCCCTGGCAGCTATGTTCCGAGCCACTGGCATCCGGCTATTGAGATTATTTACATGCCGGAAGGAACGCTCACGGTTACGGTGGAATGTGTATCACGCGTGCTGCGTGCCGGACAGTGCACGCTGATTAACCCGGGCGTGATTCATGCGACGAAATGTACAGCCCCGAATACGGCTATTCTGTTTCAGATACCGCTTGATTTTATTTCCCTTTATATTCCGGATGTGCACAAGCTCGTATTTGTCTTAGACGACCCGGCTGCAAGCCCGATACGCAGAACCAAAATTGATATTTACAAACCAGAATCAGAGGACGAAAGACTTAAACCGGCTCAACGGCGTGCTCGCTTATACGGCG
>OFGX01002141.1_pt1 | contig 10742 bp, 13 predicted proteins | sample 1521831 | NCBI WGS metagenome assembly OFGX01 (sample SAMEA3504080, study PRJEB24116) | mouse gut metagenome | biome: mouse gut; feature: mouse-associated habitat; material: faeces | place: Denmark | collected 2011
GACTGGACAGATAAAAAGTATTTAATCCCATTAATGGATTTTTTGAAAAAATAGGTACCAGAAATGCAGAAAAGACGGTAATAAATTGAATAAATCAGAATGGATATATTGTCCTGTTTGTGGTAATAAAACCCGTGACAGGCTTAGATTTTTATCTGCATGATAGGCTGGAAGTTATGGTACAGAGCTATTAGCACGGATCCAGTGGTATGTCAAGGGCACCCGATGGTAGGCGGATGTCTATTTAACCTTTACATGCTGCTGGATTTTTGCTTATTCGATATCTTCCGGCTGAATCCTATCCCCGAAATAGATACATAACTGATCCAGGGGCTTTTGGCTAAATGTTCAGTAGATCAGCAATGTCGGAGAAATTGATATACAGATCGTCATAAATGCCGGCTTTTACAGAATCAGCAAAAGTATAGTCCCCGGTGGTTTCCTCTTCAAAGTTATAAACAAGTATCCTGTTCTTATCTGGATCCACGATCCAATATTCTCGAACGCCGGAAGAGCGGTATTTAAAGAGCTTCGTGAAATAGTCCATCCTCCTGCTGCCAGGTGAAACAATTTCAATAATCCAGTCAGGCGATCCGAAGCATCCTTTGTCAGTGAGTTTTGATTTATCACAGATTACGGATATATCCGGTTCCACGTAGTTTGTATCGTCTTTATTCAAAAATACGGCAAATGGGGCGATATACGGTTCGCATGTGCCGCCTTTTGCCTTAATATAGCCGTGAATGCTGGTAAAGAGCTCCCCGGCGGCAATCTGGTGTTTTCTGGTAGGTGGAGCCATATCATAAATCCGGCCGTCAATGAGTTCCGCCCTGCTGCCTTCTGGCAAGCTGTAAATATCATCAATAGTATGGAGTTCCGGTTGTTTTAATGTATATGGCATAGCAACACTTCCTTTCATGGTTATATTTCTGTCTTTATTGGTTTTGGCCTGGGATGATTTTTGTGCAGTCGTGCAAGCTTTTCATCCAAGGTTTCATAAGCCTGTGCATCCGAAGATGCTGCGTCTGTATTTTTATTATATGCAGCAGCCGCATGATAGGGCGGCGGGGATAGTCAATGCCTTTTACCGCCGCCCTATTTTAGTTTTTTATCTGCATGATAGGCTGGAAGTTATGGTACAGAGCTATCATGGAAATATTAACCATATTCTGGATGAACTGATAAACGTTTCAATCCAGGCTTACTCCGCCAATACGCTCGTTGCGCAATAATCTTGTCCACAATATATGCATGAATTTTTTGAGGCTCATCCAAAAGGAACAAAATTTGTGTCAATAATTCTTCTGCCCCATCTATTGGGACACGCTCCAGTGCCCGACGGACTTTTGACTCAAGTTCAAGGCACAAAGGAATGTCCCCGGCTAGTGCGGCAGTCATAAACTGATTCCACGCAGGCCAAAAGGGCGCAATTACACTGCTTATAAGAGGTATCGTCTTAGCCGTTTCTGGGTCTGCAAGTGTCCGATACTCTAAAATTCGTTCCAGCGCAGTTTCCGCTAAAGAAGTAATCTCTTGCGAGAAAATTTCTACGTTTCCTTTATATCCGACCCATGTCCCCTCTCTGGCTTCCCGTGTGCCACATACGGTAAACAAATATTCCCACTCGTTCCATAGATGCTGCATTCCTATGTTCAGATAACTCCCTCGGTCGCACCAACTGCCCTGAAATTCCACAACCGTGAAGAACCAACCATTATCATCTATCCATATCCGGGTAGAACCTTTCTGGAACATCCCTTTGGGTTTCAGCACTGCCCGAACCGCTTGTTTGATGAGGGTACTGTAGTTTTCTTCCATATGCTTTTCCTCATTTCAAAATCATATCAAAGCCTAGCCTAAACTCCCATTAACTATATATTGTAAGGCTTTGTATTGTTTTTATCTCATTACAAAACATCTTCTCAACTCCAATTTGTCAATTATAAAATATAGCACATCTCATCACCAAAAACAATCGTGTTATACTACTTACCCACGAAAAGGACTTCTAACCGTCCACAGGCGCGTTTTGCGCTCGTTCTTCCTGCCCGTTTCCCGCCGCGCTGAAAAGTTTTGCGTCAATAACTCAAAAAAGCACTTGACAAAATGCTTCATGGGGGACACCGAAAGACATTGCGTCATTCATAAATCCGGTGTTTGAAAACAATATCCTGCTGACACAGACGGCAAGACAGCAAAAAGCATTCTTATGGTAAGATTTCCGTGTTGTATAAACATAAATTCGCTGTGTATATTAAAATGAACAAACTTTATACCACAAATATTTATCGCATACAAATTCATATTTCACGTAATTTTCTGGCTTGTATCTTTTTATGAACCTCTATTCCACGAGTATTATAATAGTCTATTCGTTCCTGTCGGCTCATATCTTTTGTCTGATAGTAGTTATATTCTCTTAGTTTGTGAATATCCTCAATGGTAAAATTGGGACTTAGAACAGGTTTGTTCATAATTATTCCTCGCTTTCTAATAGCACAGATGGATTTAGGATCTCAACCGGTTTATGACCTTTTAGATTAGTAATTGCCCGTATCCCCCGTATTGTCTTAATATTTACAATGTGTTTAAAATTCCATGATATAATACAGTCGCATTCGCTGACAATAGCGGCTCCGATATGCTGGCAGTCATCATAGCTTTTCTTTGTCAGTATACCCATTTCAATAATTTGTTGTGCAATATCCGCAATATTATCATCAATTTGAATTAAAGTATAATCAATAAGCCCTAAATAATCGAAAAGCTGACTTTGCTTTGGTTCTGAACACCCTTTTAGTTCTTCAAGCGTTACAGTGGAAAGATAAACTTCATACTTCCCAGCGCGAAACATTTCCCAGAGCTGTCTGGTATCGGCCATTTTTTCAGGCACATCTTCCTGAAGTAAGTGACTGATAACCGAGGTATCTAAGTATACTCTTAATTTTCCCATATCTATCATCCCACCTTTATAACATCTTTCAATCTAGATTATACAAAAAATCGAATAAAAAGACAATGGAGAATAGAAATTTTAAACTCTCCACTTGACAATGTGGCAAAGAATTGATGAGCAGAGATGAACTTGCGGTCATGGATGGGAATAAGTGTATTCTGCAGCTTCGCGGCGTGCGTCCGTTCCTAAGTGATAATTTCGATATATCCAGGCATAAGCGGTATAAGGAATTATCAGATTATGATAAGAAAAATGGCTTTGATGTGGAGGCGTATATGAAACATCGGTTAGAACTGCGTAGGACGGAGGAATTTGATCTGTATGAGATAAACGGTGACGAAGCGGTAGAAAGTGAAAAAGCATGAAATGGCGGGACACCAGATATTTAGCAGGAATGATAGTATTTATGGTGTTTTGCGCCATGGGATTTTATTAGCCATAGAAAAATGTCTGTTTATGTAGTAAGATAAGTTTATGCAGTATAATTTGAGCAGTAATCCATGAGTAAAATTAATATTAATCGGGAGAGTTCAAAAGTAGAATGGCGGTATGGTTTGAGTTAGAAAAAAGCGATCCAGGCATCAGAAATTTTTTAGACAGCAATTGGTCATTTCATGATTTTAGATATGAAAAAATCGGATATATTCCTGGAAAAGATTCCGTAGAAATATTCCTAAAATATGATACTATGACCGAAGGTGTACTTTTGCGTTTTAAGGAAGTTCATGGTATTCATATAGATGCGCCGATGGATTATGATACGGATTGGCTTATGGGCAGCACGGTATTACTCCTTGAAGATGATTCCATTATCTGGATTGAAGATGACGGCTGGGATATTCATGATAGAGAGCAGCTGGATGAAGTTAAAAAACGTACCACTTGGGTTGAGGCCGGAAGGATTTTATGGGCAATTACAGATGCGGATGATTTTAGAAGAGTTTTCTATAACGAAGGAGGAGGGGAAAAGATTTGTCAAGAAAAAATCATAAAGTGGTAGACGGCAGGCTGCTGCAGACGGATAAAAAATATTCCCATCTGAAGCTCAAGCAGAAAGAAAAAATCTATGCGTGGATGTTTGAGGAAACAAAACATTATCATGATAAAAATGGAAGATGTCCGGATAAAAAGGAGGAGGATGCCGTTATTGTGAATGCTGTCTATGACAGGATTGAGAAGGCTGAAATCTGGATTCCCTATGGTGAGGTGTTGAAGCACTATAGAAGCATCAAGGTAAAGCTCTGCAGGAGAATACGCAGCGGAGCAGATGCGGGCGGCAAGATACATAACCAGCATCCAAATCAACGCGTGAAATTTATGAATATGTGTATGATCTCTGACGGCCAGGGGCGTGTGGCAGCGCTTGACAAGGTAAACGGTAACTACCAGGGGACAACATTTCCGGGAGGCCATGTGGAGAGGGATGAGACATTCACAGAGTCCGTCATCCGGGAAGTCAGTGAAGAAACAGGACTTGTGATTGAGAATCCAAAACTCTGCGGGATTTACCATTGGTTTATGGATAGTGTACATCAGATCGTATATATTTATCTGGCTGAAAAATATACGGGACAATTACAGTCCTCCGCAGAGGGGCAGGTATATTGGATTCCGGAAGCGGATTTTCTAAAAAAAGAACTGGCACCGGGGATGGATGCTGTAGTAGAACTGATTCATGAAGACAGGTTCAGTGAATGCTATTTGTGGAATGAGGAGGGCTGTTGGAAAAAGAGACTGCTATAAAGGCAATATGAAAAAATAGTAACGTTTGGGACGAATCTTAGATTTCTCATTGGAAAACCTGCCGGAGGCCCGCTTTTTGCAGGTATGCTTGCTGAATATTTGAAAGAAAAATGGAGCCTGTAAGTTACTGACAGCCCTTTGCTGATCCGGGATATATACAATGATAAGTATAACACAAAAAAGCATGCGATATTCGCGTGCTTTTTTGCGTGTGTAAAAAATAACGGCGCTGGAAAGAAATGAGTACGGTTCCACGCTTTGATTGTGCTTTTTACACAAAAACACAACCACAAAATTGTGCATATTGCGGGAAATAAAAAATTTAAGCAATCGCCCTTGAAAAAATACCGACGGCGTGCTAATATTCAATCACAACATAAAACACGCAATAAAAGCACGCAAAAATAAAATATGCACGCAGGAAAGAAAGTGGAGGATGAGACGATGAAATATGTTGAATTTGATTCGGCCAGACCGCTGGATCTGGTATTGCTCGGAAGGGTAGCCATTGATTTCAACCCGGCATACAACGAGCAGGTAAAAGAGGAGTTCAAGCCCCTGAAAAAGGTACATATGTTTGAGAAGTTTGTAGGCGGGTCGCCTGCGAACATTGCGGTTGGCGTAACACGCCACGGGATGAAGGCCGGATTTCTGGGCAAGGTATCAAACGACCAGTTCGGGGACTTTGTGACAGAGTATTTCGCGGAACAGGGGATCGACACGTCCCATATCACCCGCTGCACCGGCGGGGAAAAACTGGGGCTCACCTTCACGGAAATGCTCTCCCCCAAGGAAAGCAGCATCCTGATGTACCGCAACTGCATTGCAGACCTGCAGCTCCATGTGGACGATATCGACGAGGAGTACATCAAAAGCGCAAAAGCGATCCTGATCTCCGGTACGGCGCTGGCGGAAAGCCCTTCCCGGGAGGCGGCCATCAAGGCAGTGATGCTGGCGAAGAAAAATGATACGAAGATCATTTTCGACATTGACTACAGGGAATACAACTGGAAGAACAGCGATGAGATCTCAATCTACTACTCCATCGTGGCAAAAGAGGCGGACATCATCATGGGCTCCCGGGAGGAATTTGACCTGACGGAAAAATTGATTCGTCCTGGAATGCGGGATGAGGAGAGCGCTGCATTCTGGCAGGGTTATCACGCCAAGATCGTAGTGATCAAGCACGGAATGAAAGGCTCCACAGCCTACACCTGCGACGGACAGAGCTTCAGCATCAAGCCCTTCCCGGTGGAAGCGAGAAAAGGCTTCGGCGGCGGCGACGGATACGGTTCCGGGTTTTTGTATGGCCTGTATCAGGGATGGGAAGTCATCGACTGCCTGGAGTTCGGCTCCGCGGAGGCATCCATGATGGTCAGAAGCAACAACTGCTCCGATTCCCTGCCGGGACCGGAAGAGGTACACACATTTATTAAGGAAGAAAAAGAAAAGTTCGGCGAAATGATCGCGCGGGTGTAGATTTATTCCCGCGAAGCAGCGAGCCAAGTAGCCATGCTTGCATGGACATTTGACTTGAAGAAGAAAGAAAAGGAGATTAGAAACCCATGACTAACACAATCAGATTGACAACAGCCCAGGCTATCGTAAAATTTCTGGATAACCAGTATGTGTCCATGGACGGCGAAGAGACAAAATTTGTGGAAGGATTTTTCACAATCTTCGGCCATGGGATCGCCGTGGGCCTGGGGGAGGCGCTGGACACCAATCCGGGAAGCCTGAAAGTATTCCAGGGAAGAAACGAACAGGGCATGTGCCACGCGGCCATTGCATTTGCCAAACAGAGCGGCCGCAGGCGGATCATCCCCTGCGCGTCCTCGGTAGGCCCGGGGGCTGCCAACATGGTAACGGCCTGCGCCACCGCCACCGTAAACAACATCCCGCTTCTGGTATTTCCGGCGGACACCTTCGCATCCCGCCAGCCGGACCCGGTGCTCCAGCAGTTGGAGCAGAGCAGCAGCCTTGCGGTAACGACAAACGACGCGTTCCGGCCGGTCTGCAAGTACTGGGACCGGATTACAAGGCCGGAAATGGTCATGACAGCGCTGATCAACGCCATGCGGGTACTGACAGACCCGGCGGAGACCGGGGCGTGCTGCATCGGGCTCTGCCAGGATGTAGAGGGAGAGTCCTACGATTTCCCGGAATATTTCTTCCAGAAACGGGTACACCGGATTACAAGGCCCGCTGCAGTGGAGGAAGAGCTGGAAGATATCCTGTCCGTCATTGAAAACGCGAAGAAACCGCTGGTGATCGTCGGCGGAGGCGTGCGCTTTTCGGAAGCAGGAGAAGCGGTGGAGCGGTTCTGTGAGGAATTTAAGATCCCCTTCGGCGAGACACAGGGAGGAAAGAGCGCATGTAAGTCCAGCCATCCGTACTGCCTGGGCGGTATCGGCGTGACCGGAACCTATGCGGCAAATGTGATCGCAAAGGATGCGGACGCGGTGATCGCCATCGGAAGCAGGCTGTCCGATTTCACCACCAGCTCCAAATGGCTGTATCAAAATCAGGACGTGAAGTTCGTCACCATCAACAACTGCAGATACCATGCTTATAAAATGGACGCGGTGAAGGCAGTGGGAGACGCGAAGGCCACCGTGGAAGCGCTGTCCGAAAAGCTCCGGGCAAAAGGTTATGTTTCCTCCTATACCAATGAGATTGAAAAGGCAAAGCGGGCATGGGATGATGAGATGGCGCGTCTGGCAGGCATCCGGTATACGGGAGAGGATTTCGAACCCAACATCAAGGCGCGTGACCCCAGGACCGTTCCGGAATTTGTCAGGCTGACCGACGGAAAGATCACACAGACTGCGGCTCTTGCGGCGATCCGCAGGGTGATTGACAAAGAGGCTGTAATCATCACGGCAGGCGGTTCCCTTCCAAGCTGTATGCAGAGGGTATGGACCACAGATAAGCGCGGCGGTTATCATGCAGAATATGGATATTCCTGTATGGGATACGAGGTGGCGGCAACTCTCGGCGTGAAGTTTGCGGAGCCGGACAATGAAGTCTACTGTGTAGTGGGAGATTCCAGCTTCCAGATGCTCCACAGCGAGATCATGACCATCATGCAGGAGCGGAAGAAGGTAAATATCCTGGTATTCGATAACTGTGGATTCGGCTGTATCAACAATCTGGAGATGAACCACGGAATCGGAAGCCTTGCGACAGAGTTCCGTTACACGGACGGCAAGAAGCCTTGCGGAGATCTGATCCCGGTTGATTATGCTAAGGTTGCAGAAGGTTATGGCCTTAAGTCCTATACCTGTAAGACCATCGCTGAACTGGAAGCGGCGCTTGAAGATGCGAAGAAGCAGGAGATCGCTTGTCTCTTCGATCTGAAGGTCATTCCAAAGACCATGACGGACGGATATGAGTCTTGGTGGAACGTAGGTCTTGCGGATGTATCGGAGAAGGAGTCTGTCAGAGCAGCATGGGAAGGTGTTAAGACAGGCAGAGAAGCAGCCAGAGATTATTAAGATCAGCAGGCAGGAATATATAGAAGGAGGCATGGCATCAGATGAGCAAAGTATTTGGCTATCCGGAGTTTGACGATAAGGGCGAGATGATTCTTACCACTTATGACAATGAATATAAAGCAATGATGATGGATATCCGTGTATATCGGATGAAAGCGGGCGAAGTAAGGAAGTTTAAAAGAGACGGAGAAGAGACTGCGGTCCTTCTCCTGTCAGGAGATCTTAACTTCGCATGGGAAGATAAGAAGGAGACCGTTACCAGAAAGGACGTATTTACAGAAGGGCCATGGTGCGTTCATGTAAGTACAGGCGTGGAAGTGGAAGTGACAGCCAACGCCGAGACCGAGATCCTGGTACAGTGCACGCACAATGACAAGACATTTGCAAGCCGGCTGTATGCCCCAAAGGATGCTCCGTGGGGATACTCAAGCGTAGGCAAATTCGGCAACGTGGCAAAGCGCCGCGTGAATACCATCTTTGACCATGACATTTCACCGGAATCCAACATGGTACTTGGCGAGGTCTTGAATGACAGAGGAAACTGGTCGGGGTATCTTCCGCACAGACATCCGCAGCCGGAGACGTACCTGTTCAAGTTCGACCGCCCGGAAGGTTTCGGAGCAAGCTTCGTGGGCGACCAGGTATTTAAGAGCGTGAACAACAGCTTTTCCGCGATACCGGGCGGAGAGCTTCATCCGCAGGCTGTTGCGCCGGGATTCCAGATGTATACCTGCTGGATGATCCGCCATATCGACGGTAATCCGTGGCTTCAGACGGACCGCTGCGAGGATGAGAGATATACGTGGATGCATGACGCGAATTTCTGATGTACGGATGTATGGCAGAAGGTGGAAATCTTTGAAGGGTAGTACGACATTGATTCAGATTATACCGGGAACAGAAATTATTTGTGATTGAAAATGTATAAAAATATAAAATATCATATAAAGGAGAACAAGCATGGAAAAATTAAAAGTATTTATCAACGGCGAATTTGTAGAATCCAAGACAGACGTGTGGTATGACCTCCACAATCCGTCTACCGGAGAGATCACCGGACAGGCTCCCTGCTGTACGACAGAAGAGGTAGAGGCTGCGGTTCAGGCTGCAAAGGCTGCATTCCCGGGATGGAGCGGCACTCCTGCGATCAAGAGAGCGCAGATCATGTACAAGATCCGCGAACTGATCATCCGCGACTATGAGGAACTGACCTACACAGTAGCAGAAGAGAACGGCAAGACCTGGGGCGAGGCTGACGGCGACGTTGCTAAGGCGAAGGAAGGAACAGAGCTTGCAACACAGGTTACGTCTCTGATGATGGGCGAATCCATGATGGATGCTTCCCGCGGATATGACACTGTAAAATACCGCGAGCCGCTTGGCGTATTTGCAGGGATCGCACCTGTAAACTTCCCGGCTATGATCCCGTTTGGATGGATGGCTCCTACCTGTATCGCAACCGGTAATACTATGGTGTTAAAAGCCGCTTCCCTGACACCAAGGACGGCGCTTAAGCTTGCCGCGATCTACAAGGAAGCAGGCGTGCCGGACGGCGTTATCAACGTGATCACCTGCTCAAGGAACGAGGTTGACCTGCTCCTGAACCATAAGGATATCAGAGGAATTTCTTTCGTAGGTTCTACTCCGGTAGGCAAATCCGTTTACCAGAGAGGCGCGGCGAACGGCAAGCGTGTGCAGGCTCTCTGCCAGGCGAAGAATCACGCGCTGGTAATGGCAGACTGTGCGCTTGAAAGAACCGTTGCAGGCGTGATCAATTCTGCATTTGGATGTGCAGGACAGAGATGTATGGCGCTTAGCTGTATCGTCGTTGAGGAAGCAATTGCAGACAAATTTGTTGAGGAACTTGTAAGACAGGCAAAACAGGTGATCCCGACCAAGGCTTATGACAGATCCCATGCAAAGGGCGTGAAGACTATTGGACCGATCACATATGAGAAGCATTATCAGGAAGTGCTCCGCGATATCCAGAAGGGAATCGACGAAGGCGCGAAGCTAGTACTTGACGGACGTAACCCGGAATTGCCGGAAGATATGAAGAACGGTTACTTTGTGGCTCCGACGATCTTTGATCACGTGACACAGGAGATGAGCATCGGACGCGAGGAGATCTTTGCTCCGGTCCTCACTGTAAAACGCTGCAAAGACTTTGAAGAAGGTCTTGCTATGATGAATGAGAATCCATATGCAAATGGTTCCGTGATCTATACGCAGAGCGGATACTTTGCACGCCAGTTCACGAGATATACGGACGGCGGTATGGTCGGCGTAAACGTAGGCGTTCCGGTTCCGATCGGATTCTTCCCATTCTCCGGCCACAAGGATTCCTTCTTCGGAGATCTCCACTGTCTGGGCAAGGATGCTTACCGCTTCTTTACCGAGTCAAAGACTGTGACCACACACTGGTTCGACGAGGAAGAGAAGAAGACCATCGAAGTGTCTACATGGGATGGAACGATCTAACAGTACGTTTGTTATAAGAATACAGCCGGTCCGGTCTATATAAGGCCGGGCCGGTATTCATTATC
>OFGX01002146.1_pt1 | contig 10734 bp, 13 predicted proteins | sample 1521831 | NCBI WGS metagenome assembly OFGX01 (sample SAMEA3504080, study PRJEB24116) | mouse gut metagenome | biome: mouse gut; feature: mouse-associated habitat; material: faeces | place: Denmark | collected 2011
AGGCAAGGTGCAGCGGTCCGGGTGCACGGATTATAGCGGATACGAATCCGGATCATCCGGAACACTGGCTGCTGAAGGATTATATTGAGTCTGATGCGGGTGGGATCATGAGTTTTCATTTTCAGCTGGATGATAATACCTTTCTGGATGAGCGTTATATCAGAAAGACTAAGGAGACAACACCGAAGGGAATGTTCTATGATCGGGGCATCCGTGGACTATGGGTATCTGGAGATGGGGTGGTGTATCCGGATTTTGACAAAAGCGTGCATGTGATCACGCCGGAACAGGCGAAGAGAATGATCTTCGACAGATTCCTGGCGGGCGTAGATTGGGGCTGGGAGCATTTTGGAGCTATTGTGGTAATAGGCGTGAAGAGGGATTCTTATTATGTTATAGAAGAGCATGCAGCGCAGCATATGTATATCGGAGAATGGATTTGTGTGGCGAAGGATATTATCAGGAGATATGGTAATATCCCTTTTTATTGTGATCCGGCGCGGACGGAGCATGTTGCCGCATTTCAGAAGGCGGGTATCCGGGCATATCTGGCAAATAACAGGGTACTGTCAGGGATTGAAGAGGTAGCGACTCTGATGACCAAGAAAAAGTTTTTCATTGTGTATGAGAGGTGTCCGCGGTTTCGTGAGGAGATCTATAAATATGTCTGGAAGAAGAATACGGGTGAACCGTTGAAGGAGAATGATGATGTGCTCTGTGCAATCAGGTATGGTATTCATTCTGATATGACGGTTGGATCGATTGAGACGCAGGAGAACCGGATGAAGAAGGCGAAGAAGATGAAGGGGATGTTGTAGGATGGCTGAGGATTTAAAGGTAAGTGAATTTGAGAGCGGTACAGACAGAAGGATGTATCATACGCACAGGAATCTGCAGCAGGCTCATGGGCCGGAAGCGAATTTCCATTACCGTGCGGAGAGTGCGGATGAGATTCTGGGGGATCTGAATAAGCTGAGGAATATGATCCTGGATCATTATCGGATACAGTGTCCCCGGCTTGCTGCTTTGGATGATTATATGAAGGCGAGGAACGATGGGATCTATAATGATGAATGCAGGCGGACGGAAGAGGGGAAAGCGGATCATAGGGCAGCCCATAATTTTGCCAAGATCATCAATGTTTTTGATGTGGGGTATAATACCGGGATTCCGATCAAGAAGGCCAGTGACAATGAGCGGATCAATGAGCTTGTCAGGGAGTATGACCGGCGGAATGATATTGAAGCTTTGGACAGTGAGCTGTGGCGGGATTTCCGGAAATATGGACGGGCGTATGAGCTGCAGTACCGGAACCAGGATGACGAGGATTGTTCTGTCATCAGCAATGTGTTTGAAACGTTTGTCTGCTATGGACTGGATGTGGAGAGGACGCCGCTTTTTGCGGTCAGATATCCGAAGTATTGGACGGGAACGGAGGAGCGGACAAGGGTGATCGTTTATACTGATGCAGATATCATTACTTACAGACCGTGTTCTTTGAGTGTGATGGTATAGGAAGAAGAGGGACGGGAACCGCATTACTGGGGAGAAGTTCCGGTTACGGAGTATTCTCCGGACAGATACCGGCAGGGGGGATATGAGGATGTGGCGTCTTTGATCGATCTGTATGATGCTGCCCAGTCGGACACGGCGAATTATATGACGGATTTTAATGAGGCGACGCTTGTGATATCCGGTGATCTGGATATGGGGAGGTATTCGGTCAGGGATGTGATCGAGATGAAGAAGGCGAACCTGCTTCTTTTGGAGAATGGGATTAACCCGGACGGCAGTAAGACTCAGACGGATGCGAAGTATGTGTATAAGCAGTATGACGTGGCTGGAACGGAGGCGTATAAAGAGAGGCTGCAGAAGGATATCCACAAGATCTCGTTTGTGCCGGATCTGACGGATGAGGCTTTTGGCGGTACGCAGTCCGGGGAGGCCATGAAGTATAAGCTGTTTGGATTTCAGCAATTGGCTAAAACCAGTCAGAGAGGATTTAAGAAGGGATTGATGCGAAGGTATCGTCTTCTTCTGAATATCAAGAATTATGTCAATGAAGCGGATAATGTGGATCTGGGGGACTTTACGATCTCATTTACGCCGAATCTGCCGAAGGCTGTTCTGGAGGAGTTGAAGGCGCTGGCGGATGCCGGTGCGCAGTTCAGCCAGGAAACGTTATTGGAACTGGCTTCTTTTGTGGAGGATGCGCAGACGGAGATTGACAGGGTGAAGGAGGAGCAGGAGAGTTTGGATGATGATGCTGTTATGCGTCGTGCATTTGGCTTGATAAAGAAAAGGGATGGAGCTGATGTGAATGGACAGCAGGGAATATTGGAAGCACAGGGAGCGGGAGCAGCTGAAGCATAATATTACCGAGGAGACGGAATACCGAAAGTGTATCGGGGAGATCTATGATTATATGATGGACCAGATCCAGAGGGAGATCAATGGATTCTATGTGAAGTATGCGAAGAAGGAAGGGATCACGCTGTCGGAGGCCAGGAAGCGTGTTTCCAAGCTGGATATTGAAGAGTATGGGCGCAAGGCTGCCAAGTATGTGAAGGAAAAGGATTTTTCTGATGTGGCGAATGAGGAGATGCGCCTTTATAATGCTACGATGAAGATCAACCGTCTGGAGATGCTGAAAGCGAACATCGGGTTGGAACTGGTTGACGGGTTTAATGAGTTGCAGAAGTATTTCGACCGGGTATTGACGAAGAGGACGCTGGATGAGTTTGAGAGGCAGGCGGGGATCCTGGGGGATACGGTGGGGGATCGTGAGAAGGCGGCGCATGTGATCGTGAATGCGTCTTTTCACAATGCTAGTTTTTCTGACCGAATCTGGATGTACCAAGATATGATGAAGGCGGAATTGTCTAAGCTTCTGCAGGTAGGATTGATTCAGGGGAAGCATCCCAGGGTGTTGGCCAGGCATCTCGTGAAGCTGTTTGGAGTACGGAGGTCTGACGCGGAGCGGCTGATGCAGACGGAGCTTGCAAGGGTCCAGACGGAAGCCCAGAAGAGGTCGTTTGAACGGAATGGATATGACAGGTATGAGTTTATTGCGCTGGAGACTGCCTGTAAGATCTGTAAGGCGATCGATGGGAAGCATTTTAAGACAAAGGATATGATGCCTAGGAAGAATGCGCCGCCGATGCATCCGAACTGTCGGTGCAGTACGGCGGCGTATATGGATAGGGCTGAGTTTGAAAAGTGGCTGGATGAAAAGGCACATTCGGAAAAACGGGAAAGGTTGAGAAAACAAAGTGAATCTCTTGAAAAGAATACTGATTCTGATATAATTAGATTACCAAGATATAACGAAGTTGTTATCCCAAAAGCAAAATTTACACAATATGCCCTGAATCCTGATAAGGATCCTGATAAAGCGAGAGCTTTTGAAAGAGCGCTTGGCTATACTTCGGATAATGCAGATGAGTTGATTAAACAGATAAATGAAAGGCTGCCCGATTACGAAGCTGTTGAAAAGGGAGATCGTGGCTGGGGAATGACTTATGAGGTTGTTATGAACCTTGTAGGGCCAAATGGGAAGGCTGCAAAAGTTTTAACAGGATGGATAGATGATAAGAATAATGGGGAAATGCGATTGACTACGGTTCATATTGACCGATAAGGAGGCGCAGTGATGAAGATTGAGCTTTATGAAAAATACAAATTGAAAGATGGCAGAACAGGTTGGGCCGTAGATATTCTGGGGCATGGAGAAGCGAGTGTATTTGAACTTGATAAAAAAGGAATCGAAGATCGCATCATAACCGTGACGCAGGAAGAAGTGGATGAAAAAATCTCATAACAAAGATGGAATCGATTTTCGTATGGAGGTACAAAATGCATTTGCGGTGGAAATATGCAGGTAGAAGAATTGGTAAGGAAAATTTATGATTTTAAAGGTAGCGAGAAGGAGTGGATGGAATTCGAAAAGGAGATTGAGAAGGAGACAGAAAACTTTTCAGAAGAAGAGAACGCATACCTTACGGAATCAGAAGCAATGGAGTATTTGTTTACGATGTGTGATGGGATTAGATTTACAAGGAATGCAGTATGAAAAGCCACCAGTCATTATGGCCGGTGGTTTTATTATGCCCATTTTTAGGAGGGATTATGGTTATACCTGAAAGAATAAAGATTTTGTTCAAGGAATATCAGATAGAACAGCGGGAAGGACTGCACGATGGAGCAGATGATCTGTATGGCCAGATTTGCTATTTTGACGAAAAAATTCTTCTGAATTCCAGTTGCTCTGAGGATCAGAAGAAAGCGACCCTGATTCATGAAATAGTTCATGGGCTGGATGAAATGTACGGAATAGATCTGAAAGAAAAGCAGGTTGAGAAGCTTGGAAATGCATTTTATATGCTTCTTAAGGAGAATCCAAATACCTTTGAAAGGGGTGATGCAGTTTGATTGAAGTGAGTGTCCGTAAGGACAGGATCACCGTAACCGGTCATTCTGGGTATGATGAACCAGGACGGGATGTGGTGTGTGCCGGTGTGACGGCACTGTGCCAGACTCTTATCAGATCCATTGAGAGTCTGACGGAGGATACAATTAAATACGAGATATCGCCCGGAAGGGCTGATATACAATGCGGGAATCTGTCGGAGAGTTCAAAGACTCTGGTGGATTCCTTTTTCATTGGTGTCTGTATGATTGCTGATGAATTCCCGGATCATGTCCGGATAGTATGAAAGAAAGTGAGGTAACAGAGATGTGCAGTAGGAAAATGAGGATACTGATGTCGAGAGCGCAGAAGAGATGCGGCATTCCGTATAGCGGTCTGCAGTTGTTTGCTGAAGATGGAGACGGCGGTGGCGCTGATGGAGACGGCTCTGGCGGTGATGATGACGACGATGACGACGATGACGACGATGGCGGCGGCGGTTCTGGAAATGGCGGAGAAGGAGGGGCGGTATCGTTTGATGACTTCCTTGGCCAGGAAGGAAACCAGACAGAGTTTGATAAGCGTGTGCAGGCGGCTGTGGATGCAGCGGTGGAGCGCGAGCGGGAAGCATGGGAGGCCGCGGCGGATGATAAGGTGTCTGAGGCGGAGAAGCTGGCGAAGATGACCAAAGAGGAGCGAGAGAAATACCTGCAGCAGAAGGAGCGAAGGGCGTTTGAGGCGGAGAAGGCGGCTTTTGAACGGGAGAAGCTTCTGGTTGAGGTCAGGAAGGAATTGCAGGAGCAGACGCTGCCTCTTGTGTTTGCGGAGTCCCTTGTGACTATTGCGGATGCGAAGAAGATCAAGGATGCAATTGTGGATATCAAGAAAGCGTGGGACGCTAAGATCTCGGAGGCGGTGAAGGCGAAAGCCAGACAGTCTACCCCGCAGGAAGGCGGCCATGTGATGGATAGCAGAAGAGGGTTGTCTTCTATTAGAAAGATGGCTAATGAAAACAGGATTATTAAGAATTAGGAGGGTGTAGAAGATGAATAAGAACAGGAAATTAGGTTGGAAGTTGCAGTTGTTTGCCCAGACCTGGAACCCGGACAAGGTGACTGTGTTTGAGCATAAGGACGGGACTATCCCGGAGAAGTATCAGAACATGATCTTGAAGGAGGTCATGAAGAACAGCAAGGTGATGCAGCTTGCGAAGTATGAGGAGATGGATTCGAAGGAGAAGAAGTTTGAGTATTTTGCGAAGGGGCCGGGCGCTTACTGGGTAGGTGAGGGGGAGAAGATCAAGACTTCTAAGGCCCAGTGGCTTCAGGTGAAGATGGTGGCGAAGAAGCTGGGTGTCATTATTCCGTGTTCCAGGGAGTTTCTGCATTATAAGATGTCGGATTTCTTTGAGGTGATGAAGCCGAAGATTGCGGAGGCGTTCTATAAGAAGTTTGATGCGGCGGCGATCCTTGATGTGGAGAATCCGTTCCTTCATGCGGTTGAAAAGTCGGTCAAGGCTTCGGGGAATGTGATTGATGGGGTTTTGAATTATGATAGGATTCTGGAGCTGGAGGATCTGCTGACGGATGATGATTATGACGTGAATGCGTTTATTTCTACGAAGAAGAACCGGAGCACGCTGAGGAATACGCACAGGATTGAGAACGGTGTGATCGTGGAGAGCCTGTATGACAGGTCTGCCAATACTTTGGACGGTCAGCCTGTGGCGGATCTGAAGGCGTTGGATAAGGGGACTATCTACGCGGGGGATTTTGACTATATGTACTATGGGATCCCTTATGGGATGTCTTATAAGATCTCGGAGGAGGCGCAGTTGTCTACGCTTACCAATGAGGATGGTACTCCGGTGAACCTGTATGAGCAGGAATTAGTAGCGCTTCGGGTTACGATGGATGTGGGCTTTATGATCGTGAAGGACGAGGCTTTTGCGAAGCTGACTTCCGGTGGGTTAGGAAAGCTGACGGTAACGAGTGCTGCGGGAACGAAGGCAGGGGATACCAAGGTTGCGGTTACTCCGGCGCTTACGAGCGGGAATTCCTACAAGTATAAAGTAGGGGATGAAATGGATGTGCCGGTAAAGGGGCAGAATGTGAAGGGGTGGAAGACCTGGGATGGCGCAGCGGATATCACGCCGGGTGCGGGAAGTGAGATCGTGGTTGCTGAGTGTGACGCTTCTTATCGTGTGGTGAATGCGGGTAAGGCGGATGTGACGGTGAAGGAGTAGGAGACGGTCTATGTGTAAGATGGTCGGAGAGCAGGATGGAATGCTGAAGGATTTGAAGCTGCTGCTTGGGATGGATCCGGAGGATGCTTCCCAGGATGATAAGCTTTTGTGGATCCTCCAATCCGCCAGGGCAAGGCTTAAGGTCTTGCTTGGCGGATTGGCCATTTCTGGGTCATGGTCAGTGTTTCCTGGCTTCCGTCATCACACTGCAAAGTAACCAGCGGATCTTCAATCGTATATTCCCCGTCAGCGGCTGTCTCTGATACCACGCCCTGTTTGTCCGGCGGAACCATGATTTTATGAAGAATGGCCGGAGTTTCCGGGACTTCTGCGATAATAGTGCCGCCGGATATCCGATCCCCTTTTTTTACAGTTATATGGGTCTGCCATTTTTTAGAGGTATCCAGAGAATCTACACTGACGCCTCGGTTAATATAAGCGCCGCCTGTTTTTGCAATTTCGCTTAAAGGCCTTTCAATACCGTCAAAAATATTTTTCAGGATACCTGGAGCAAGGGTGACCGTTACCGGAGCTCCTGTGCCGGTTACAATCTCTCCTGGCTTGATTCCAGTGGTTTCCTCATAGACCTGAATGGTGGTGCTGTCTAAGGTCAGGCCGATTACCTCTCCCACCAGACGTTGCTTTCCTACATAAACCATCTCGTTCATCATAAAGCCGGCATCTTTTTTCAAGTGAACGATAGGGCCGTTGATTTTATAAATAATACCTGTTTTTTCTGTTTTTGTCTCTGACATCAGGACTCCCTCCTTTTTTGCTGTCCCTGAGGGTCTTTTTCTGTCAGGCTGAGATCAAAATGAAAATCTTCACGTGCCTGTGCCAGCCGCGCCTGGAAGGAATTGTCAATCAGGATTTTGCGGGAAGGCAGAACTCCGCGGATACCGCCCATAAAGGGCTCATCACTTAGCTGGATATGGACAGCCGGAAAGCTTTTGGCAAGCTGGTCCAGCTTATCCTTATCAGACGGATCCAGATAGATCCGAAGCTCCTCGTCTCCGGCGAGCTTTAAAGCGTCCTGGAATTGGTGACTTAGAAAAGTTTCATATTCCGGTGTTTTCCGGAAAGCATCCAGCTTTTCCTCAAGAACGGTAAATAATTTTTCCTTTAATTCTTCCTGCTTCTGTCCTAGAGAACGTTTTAGATTCAACTGTTCTATGGAGAGCTGTTTATTGATATCCCGCTCAATTTTATCGGTTTCCTGACGGACCTGAAGCTGGGAACGGCGTCTGGCTTCTTTTTGGTGTTCGTCAAAAGCCTTTTCCTGTGCAGCCGTGTATTCCTGCATCATCCGGCTGCTTCTGGCACGGGCATCCTCCATACAGGTATCCAGGAAATGTTTTAATTTCTCCTCTGTGTTCAAAGGGTCACCTGCTTTCTATTCGGGCATTTGTCTATAATTTTAATCCGATTGCTTCATTTACGTAGGAGGTAATAAAGTCCGGCTTGCGGCCTGTACCGTGGCGGTCTGGAATCTCCACAAACAAGGGAAGCTTATGATTCAGCCTTGCATCGTTAAGCAAATCCGGAAATTCTCTGCTAAATTTTTCTGTTAAAAGCACGATTCCGATTTCTCGGTCGGCCAGGACCTTATCCAGCTCTCTTTGAAGCTCCTGTTTTTCATGGACAACTGCACCTTCAATACCGGCAAGCCTCATACCGGTCCAGGTGTCAATGTTGTCGCTGATCAAATACATTTTCATCGATTAAAGTTTACCCAGGATCATAAAGGAAATGATCAGTCCATACAGACACACACCTTCGGCAAGACCAACGAAGATGAGGGATTTACCGAGAATGGAGCCGTCTTCGCTGATGGCGCCCAAGGCAGCAGAAGCAGCGGCCGATACGGCGATACCGCCGCCGATACAGGACATTCCGGTAGCAAGAGCAGCAGCAAGGTAACCCCATCCGGCAGCATTTCCGGCAGCAGCCTCCACGGTTTCAGCGGCAGAGACATTTCCGGTGAACAAGATCCCGCTGGTAACTAACAGGGTTCCTGCAAAAAGCAGCACATTGATGCCCAATGCTTTTTTATAGCGGCCGCGGCTCTTTTCTCCAGCGGCAAAAGCGCCGAAAGGAATAGCAATACTTAAAAGCAATGCGATTGCCAAGGTTATTTTTGTCAGTAAAGTCATGGTAAAATCCTCCTGTTTTGTGATATTTAGTATAATTTTAGTTTATAAGGGTGTTTATGAACCCGAGTTTGTGTTTCCGTATGCTTTAAATTCTCGTCCTGTTCCTCGGTAAAACCGGCTGAACAGTTCATAGTATTCCAGCCTTAGTACCTGAATCCCTACGATCAGACCTTCCATACCGCAGACAAACAGGTTTCCCAAAATGACTATAAGCCAATTAGGGCTTCCGGATTCAGCTCCGGCCAACATCAAAACCACCTCCATCATGGCAGCATGGCTGACAGCAAAGGCTCCTACACGGACAAAGGAGAGAGTATTGGAAAAATAGCTCAGCAGGACCTCAAACAACTCAAAAAATCCCTGGACAAAAAACATTCCCTTTTCCTCTGGCATGATCTTTGCTTTTTTTTCTACCATGGCAGCCAACGGTTCTTTAAAGAAAATGACCAGCAGCGGAAGGAGAAACATGATCCCTAACACAGCCGTAGCCGGAAGCGGCTGTTCGCCCATATAAAGGAAAACAGTAATGGTCAGGGCGCTGTAAAATACAATGCCGGCAATTCCGTTTGTGTCAAAATACGCTTTCTCAGCATCCTGAGAGCGCAGACTGTTGATCACATTTAAAATCATGGTGAGCAGAACGATTCCCATTCCCAAGGCAACTGCCACCACAAATACCGTGTTCAGATTCCCAATAAAGGGGAGCTGCATCATGGCTTTCTGAGGATGGAGCCAAACGGCTGTCAGTATGTTTTCAAAGCCGAATACGCTTCCAAATAAAATCCCAAATATGGTAGAGAAGAAACCACAGCAGGAGATGATAGCAGCCAGGTTCAGCTTTTTGGCACGGTATAAAAGATATCCGCCAAGTAAAAGGCATAAGCCCTGTCCTGCATCTCCAAACATAAAACCAAAAAGAAAGGAATAGGTCAGTCCCAAAATCATGGTCGGATCAAGCTCGCCATAGGCAGGAAGACCATACATACGGATAAACATTTCAAAGGGTTTAAAAATACCGGGATTTTTCAGCTTGGTAGGCGGGCTGCTTACAATATTATTGTGGTCAGTTTCCATAAAGCAGAATGTATTCGAGTCATTTTCCAGCTCCCGGCAAAAGGCATCTGCATCAGATTCGCTCATCCATCCGCAGAGAATATAATAGGTACGGTCATCATGGCTCGAACAGGCAGCAAGCTTTCTCACATCAAAATTCTGGGAAAACCGTTCCAGCCTGTTTTGGGCTGCCAACAGTTCGTTCTTCCGGGATATTACAGCCTGGGATATTTTCCCGCTGATCTGATCGATTTCAGACTGTAAGGCATTGATCTTTTCTCCTAACTCCTGTACTGCTTCTGTGGGAGTGCCCTCATATTCATCCGGAAGAAAGAATCGTTCAAAATGAAGAGAGGCTAAGATAGCATCAGCTTTGTCCCGCACAACCTCCGGAACAAAGTACACAACCCATACATAGTGTTCATCTTCCTGGCATTTATGCATGACCACATCAATGGTATCATATACATAATCCATGAATTTCTTGTAATATTCATGGGGAATCCGGCCGAAACGGAAGCTGACGAATTTAAACTGCATAATCGATCTGACTGCATAATTCAGATCTACAAATGGCTGTACCCGGTTTCGGGAAAGCAGCAGCATATCCAGTTCTTTTTCTTTGGATTCTTTCTCCTCTGACAGAACTTTTAATTCCTGGTCTAAAGAACGGACTAATTGTACGGCTTCTTCAATGGAAAGGGTCAGGGGTGTTTCCTTTCTGTCCTGGTTCAAATGACTGGCAATCAACTGATTCGCAGTCTGATACTCTCCTTTATAGGGATTGCTTTCATTAAAGGGCCGCAGATCCGGAACTGTCTTAAGCTCTGACAGGGCATTTTCCAGATGGATTTCGTACCTGGAGAAGTACTGGT
>OFGX01002147.1_pt1 | contig 10730 bp, 8 predicted proteins | sample 1521831 | NCBI WGS metagenome assembly OFGX01 (sample SAMEA3504080, study PRJEB24116) | mouse gut metagenome | biome: mouse gut; feature: mouse-associated habitat; material: faeces | place: Denmark | collected 2011
CGCTTTCTTCCTTCCCCTATTTAATAGTAGGTCATGAAACTTCTTAAACCTTTAATTATATTTTCCTGCAATACAGTTTTTAGAACCGTAATGAACAATTAGTCTTTTAATAGGTATAATAGTTATTTAAAATATTAATATTTAAATTTATGAAATGTAAAGACACCTAATATTTTTAATATTTAATATCTGTGAGCTATGCATTAGAAAAGTTCAAAAATCCCGATAACGATGAACGTGGAGTATGGACAAGTGGTGACTTAACATCCAAAACAAAGGCTGCAGGTCACTCCTATGCTATCCTTTCACCATCTGGAAAAGAGTTTTATCCACCTGAAGGCCGCCAATGGGCACCTTCCTATGAAACTTATTTAAAACTCAAGTCAGAAAACCGTTTATGGTTTGGAGAAAATGGTACTAATGTCCCACGACAAAAACAATTTTTGTCCGAAATCCAACCAGGAATAGTCCCTACTACCATTATGTTCCATTCAGAATGTGGCCATAATCAGGAAGCTAAAAAGGAGTTAATTTCAATATTACCAGGAATCGGGAATGCATTTGAAACTCCTAAACCATCAAGACTACTAATCAAATTAATGGGGCTTGTGAATTTTGATAATAACGACATCATCCTTGACTTTTTCAGCGGCAGCGCAACTACCGCCCATGCCGTTATGCAGCTAAACGCCGAGGACGGAGGCAACCGCCGATACATCTGTGTGCAACTCCCCGAAGTATGCGGCGAAAAAAGTGAAGCATATAAATCAGGCTACACGAATATCTGTGAGATCGGCAAGGAACGTATCCGCCGTGCCGGGCAAAAAATACTCGCCTCCCTTGAGCGGCAAACAATTCCAGATGATAATATGCCCTCTGTTGATATTGGCTTTAAGGTATTCAAGCTGGATAGCTCCAATCTGAAGTTATGGGATGATACTCCCATTGGAAATAATGATCCTGGAATATTACTGAACCGCATAGCCGGACATATTGACAGTTTAAAACCGGACCGCAAGGATGAGGATTTAGTCTTTGAAATTCTTTTAAAAATGGGTTATCCGCTGACTGTTAATATCGCCATCGCTAATATGGACGAACTGACCATCTACCAAGTGGATCACGGGCAAATGCTCATCTGTCTGCATCCAGGTATTACTGCTGAACATATAGAAAAAATGGCAGCGCCTCAGCCAAATAAGATTGTGCTTGCCGAAAGCGCACTTTTTGATAATTCTGCCCTGTCCAATGCGTACTATTTATTGGAAAATCGAGGAATTGAGTTGAAAATTATATAAAGATTGATAGGAGAACCACTTGTTATGAAGAAAATAAGCGACCGATTAGACTTTTTTGACAAAATGTTAGATTTAAGAAATAATTATATAGAGAATCAAAAGCAATGCATTGAAAATGAAATCCGATGGCTTGAAAACAACATTGAAAATACGGACAATCTGCGTTTTTATTTCACCAATTCCTTACATATGGAATGGGCTATGAAGCTTAACAAGAATGACATCCAACAGGTTGCTGAAATGCGTGGAAACAATCTGTATGCGCTGCTTCATGAAATGGACCGACAAAAAACTGAAACAAAACCATTAAAAGTTATTGTACAGGAGTTAAAATACTTCGGGCAATAACGAGCCGGAGAAAATATGAAATTAAAATTCAAACAACAGGATTTTCAAACCAATGCTGTAAATGCTATATGTTCTCTTTTTGATGGCCAACAGCAGCATATTTCCACCTTCAGTATGGAAAAAAGCGGCAGGCAGATGGAATTGTTTGCCAATATAGGCATTTCTAATATGCTTTGTATCGATGATAATCAGATGATTAAAAATATGCAGGCCGTACAACGGAAAAATTTATTACCGCAAACTTATGATCTGCAGGGCCGGCAATTTTCTATCGAAATGGAAACCGGAACTGGAAAAACATATGTTTATACAAAAACAATTTACGAGTTGAATTATCTGTATGGCTTTACCAAATTTGTCATTGTTGTGCCAAGTGTGGCAATCCGTGAGGGCGTTTACAAATCTTTGCAGACAACACAAGAACATTTTTCCACCCACTATGACAATACGCCCTGCCGCTATTTCATTTACAACAGCGCTAAACTGTCTGATGTAAGGCAATTTGCTGTCAGCCCGAATATTGAAATTATGATTATCAATATTGATGCTTTCCGAAAAACGGAAAATATCATTAACCAACAGCATGACAGGTTGAATGGAGATGCCGCCATCAGCTACCTCCAACAGACAAATCCGATTGTCATTATTGATGAGCCACAGAGTGTAGATAACACGCAGAAGGCAAAGGATGCTATTGCATCTCTTAATCCCCTTTGTGTATTCCGTTATTCTGCCACCCACCGGGAAAGGATAAATCTGCTCTATCGCCTGACTCCTGTTGACGCTTATCAAATGGGGATTGTCAAACAGATATGTATCGCAAGCAATCAGGTGTCTGATGGATACAATAAACCTTATGTCAAATTATTGTCTGTTTCCCATGAGGACGGATTACGGGCAAGAATTGAATTGGATGCGCAGGGGAAGGAAGGAAAAGTAAAACGCAAAGCTTTTACTGTCAAACCGGGAACAGACTTGCATAGCCTATCTGGCAACCGCAGTTTGTACGAAGGTTATGCCATTTCTGCCATTGACTGCACACCTGGCAGGGAACAAATTGAACTCTCCAATACAGATGTTGTTCCCCTCAATCAGTCCATAGGGGATATTGATGAAAATATTCTTAAGCGTATGCAGATACGCCGCACAATTGAGGTGCATCTGGATAAAGAATTGCGGTATACAGAAAAAGGGATTAAGGTATTATCTTTATTCTTTATTGATGAAGTGAAGAAGTACCGCGCTCCCGATGGCGATAAAGGCATATATGCCCAATTATTTGAAGAACTTTACAGGGAATTGATTGCCCTACCCAAATATGCAAAGCTACAAGAACGCTTTACCATGGATGCACAGCATGTTCATGATGGATATTTTTCTCAGGATAAAAAAGGAAATTACAAAAACACCAGAGGCGATACCCAGGATGATGCCAGCACCTACAACACAATTATGAGAGATAAGGAAAGGCTATTGTCCTTTGACTGTCCCTTGCGCTTTATCTTTTCTCATTCTGCTCTTAAAGAGGGGTGGGACAATCCTAATGTGTTTCAAGTCTGTACCCTCATGGATCAAAAAAACAGCCTGACAGCCCGGCAAAAGGTGGGACGTGGCTTGCGTCTCCCTGTAAACCAGAATGGAGAACGGATCGAGGATAAAAATATTAATTTATTGCACATTATGGCAAATGAGAGCTTTGCTGAATTTGCTGAAAAACTGCAAAAAGAAATCGAAGCAGAAACCGGGGTGAAATTTGGCGCTTTACAGCCTGACCTTTTCAGCGGCTTGTCATTTGAGGAAACCAAAACAGAAGAAAGTCCTATTACCAAGCAGCAGGCCAAAATCCTTCTCTCCCATCTTGCCGATGAAGGTTTTATAAAAACGGATGCCTCCTCAATGGCAATTCTCTCTGAATTGCCAAAGGAACTAGAAGCAGCAAAGCAAAAGGCAGTTGAGGTCATTGCCCGAAAAGGCAGCATTACCTCGGAAGATATTACCCAATTAACAACGCAAAAAACCATTGTTGTGCAAAATTCGTTAACCTATGATGATGCCAAACAGCTTATGGCTCACTTTGAGGAAAAAGAATACATCACAAAATCCGGCGGAATTAAGAACAGCTTAAAAACTGCTATACAAAACGAAACGCTCGATTTGCCTCCCCGTTTTGAAAGTGCAAGGGCACAATTAATAGCAATCATACGCCGGGCCGATACAAAGCCTCCTGTACGAAACGCTTCCCGTGATGTAGTGGTAAAGTTCAAGAAAGAAGTTGCCATATCTCCGGAATTTTTGGATTTGTGGAACAAGATAAAGCAAAAAACTACTTATCGGGTCCAGATCAATGAGGCCGAGTTGATTCGTCAGAGTGCATCACGTCTGCAGGCCATGGAATCCATACCAAAGGCACGAATTGTGACACAAACTGCAGATATTCAAATCCAAAATCCTGGCGTCACCTATACAGAACGCAGCCTTAAAACGGCTGAGTTTGCAGACAGTTATTCCAGCTTGCCAGATATCCTTTCTGTAATCAGTGCGCAAACTTTAACCAAGCGCGCAACGATATATGAAATACTAAAGCAAAGTGGACGAGTTAGTGACTTTTTTAATAATCCACAGAAATTCATTGAAAATACTTCAGAAATCATTTTAGATGTGCGCCGCACCCTGGCTGTCCATGGTATCAGCTATAAAAAGCTATATGGGTCTGAGTATTATATACAAGAAATTTTTGACAGTACAGAACTTATCGCAAATCTTGATCGGAATGCTGTTGCTGTGGAGCACAGTGTATATGATTATATGGTTTATGACAGCCAAATTGAAAGGGATTTTGCCCACGATCTTGATGATGATCCTGACGTGAAGATGTTCTTCAAATTGCCAAATCGTTTTAAGATAGATACTCCCATTGGCACCTATAACCCGGATTGGGCTGTTTATGTCGATATTGATGGCATGAAAAAACTATATTTTATTTTTGAAACAAAAGGCAGTACTGACGGACAAAATTTACGTGGTCATGAACGTTTAAAAATCTGTTGTGGTCAAGCACATTTCAAAGCTGTTGACAGTGGTGCTAAACTACATACCGTAACAAAGTGGAAGGAATTTAAGATACATAATCTTTAAGTAAATAGGTTCCTATTCTCCTGCAGCACAGCAAACAAAATCCCTTCTGGCCATTGATACCGGATACTCTTAAAGTTATGTGGAGGACTTCTATCACAGTTAAAAAAATCCGGGCTTGAAAAAAAGATTTTATTTCTGAGAAATGCCACAAGCAAGAATTTTTTAATCATGGATATATGGATAAAAACAAGTAGTTCAGCCCGATTGATAAGATAAAAAAACGGGCTGCACCACCTGTATTTTCAACCATGCAGAGCTTCTTTGAAAGGAAGATTTTCTGAACGATTTATGAGAAGTCTGCATTTAATATTGAATAATTAAGAGGAGTTGTCCGAAAACATGATCTCTCTGTCTTGCAAGAATACATTTTTCAGGACAGCTCCTTTTATGGTCACGATCTGCTGCCTCACCTCTCCATGGGAATCATCATGGTATACAATCCGAATTTTGATACATTCTGTCTCCTACCAATCCTTTACTGCCCCGTCAAATCCCCGCTTTGCCTCATTGCTCCCCCTCTCATTTGCCGGGTAAAGCTGCTCGGCATCCTCTGCCAGCTCAACACCGATACCCGGCGATTGGGGAATTGCCATGCAGCCATTCTCAAATCGCAGCGGTTCCTTCACCATATCATCCTCTGCCCCGTTTAAGCAAAATCCCGGTAACTCCTGAATGCCCAGGTTGGGAATCGAGGCACAGATCTGCAGACAGGCGGCTGTGGACACTGGTCCTAAGGGGTTATGGGGAATCACCAGCACATCATTGGCTTCCGCCAGGGCACATATTTTTTTGCTGGTGGTAATGCCGCCCACAGCGCACACATCTGGCCGGACATACTGACATGCATGTCGGGACATCAGCATCTCAAATTCTTTTAAATCAATCAGCCGCTCTCCTGTGGCAATAGGCACATTTACCTTTCTCGCCACCTCGGCCATAGAATCGATATTATCCGGAGTGATGGGATCCTCCAAAACCATGGGGCGATATTTCTCAACCTGGCGGCCAAAGGTCACTGCCTCCGGTACATTCATGCCCCGGTGCGCCTCCAAAATGAAATCAAAATCATATCCCACTGCCTCTCGGCAAACCCGTACCTTCTCCAGCTCTGCCTCCACACGGCCGCTGAAAAATTCATCCCGCCCTTCATTGCTGCTCTTAACCGGGCCATTTACAAATATCTTGGCAGCCGTAAAACCTTTTTTCTTTAAATCCCGATATCCTTCTGCCAGCTCCTTTAAATCCTCAGATTTCGTCATAACAGAAGCATAAACTCGGATTTTCTCTCTGGTCTTTCCCCCTAAAAGCTCATACACCGGCACCCCCAGCGCTTTTCCTTTGATATCCCACAGGGCAATGTCAATGGCCGAAATGGCACTCATGATCACGGAACCCCGGAAATATACCGAACGGTAAAAATTCTGGTTAATGTCCTCAATGCGGAAAGGATCCCGTCCAATCAGATAAGAGGAAAATTTCCGGATGGCGGCTGCCGTTGCATCCAGATACCCCCAGTTTCCTGCTTCTCCAAGCCCCACAATCCCCTCATCTGTATAAATATGTACAAACAGATAATGCTTTGCATAAATCAATTTTACATCCGTAATCTTCATTACTTTTATCCTGCCTTTCTATTTATCTCCTGCCCTGCTCTATCTGCAGATAACATTCATTTGGATTGTATACCACTGGGTTCGCCTGGGTGACAAAATCCGGCAGGCAAGCCCGTTCTTCTCTGCCAGCTCATTCGCCTGACAAAAGGTTTTATCCGAAAATCCCGGATTTTGATTTTCCCACACTTCAAAATGCATGGGTATCACAAACTGAGCATAACTTTGCTCCATAAAACCATACCAGTCCTTTGCCACACGCTCCACATCCATCTCATTGGTCAGCTTGTTGCGCATCACGATATTCGGCCTTAATGTCCGCAGACGTTCCTCCATCCCATCATTGGTTCCTCCCACAAAAGCCATACGGAACCCATGTTCAAAGGTCAAAAGATAATTCATATTAAAAAAACCGCCCAGAGCATGCAGCCGCGTCAGTCTGGAATCCTGAGAAATAATATCTCCTTCTTCCATGCTGCGCTTCCAGGTAAAGGGCTGAGGCTTGTGCTCTCCATGAAAAGTCTCCAGCTTAAATCCATCAAAATAATATGTGCCGTCATAATCCACCGGGTAAATGTTTGTCAGCTCCATATCTTCGTACACTCTTGCAAGTTCTGAAGCCACGCCACTGTGGCAGATTATTTTGGGCGAAAATTGTTTGATCACCTCACCCAGATTAGCAATGTGGTCTCCATGCGTGTGGTTGAGAATTACATAGTCACAACCTTCCAAATCTTTTGTTTTAAACCCTTTTAGCTGAAACAGCCCCGCCAAAGGCGTATCCGGATTATCCTTATAATCATAACAGGGATCTGTGATAATCGTCTTCCCATTCGGGAGCCGGATCTCAAAACACTGACAATTAATCCATCGAAAAGAAAGGCACTCTGTTGAAATCATCCGCTTTTCCTCCTTTTTTACAAACGTTCCTCCTCTCTACATGGAATCGGCACGATCCGCTCCGCGGATCCTGCCAATTTGGAGGAACGCATCCTCTAAAATGCTGGGAGGACGGTCATGGTGTAGAAAATGTAGATAACCGGCAGAATCATGGTGATGAGAATGCCGCTTTTCATCAAAGTTTTCAAATCATAGCCGCCATCAGCCATACACATAGGCACTGCAGGAGTGGCCATGGGAGTCAAAAATGCAGTCAGGCTTCCTGCATTTACCAGAAGAATCAACCCAATAGGATTGGCGCCCAAGGCAGAGCAGGTCAAAAGGCAGATCGGCACAAACACTGCAGAAACTGCCCGATTGAGCATAAACTGAGTCAGCAAAAACGGAATAATAAAGAACAAGGCCCCCAATACATAATTGTTATGTGTTCCTCCCACTGCGTTTGCCAAAGCATTTCCAATCATATCACCGGCACCTGTGTTGGTCAATGCCGAGCCAAGTGCCAAGGCTCCTACAAACAGCATCAGCATATCCCAGGGAATATCCCGCAAAGCGGTTTTCTGATCTACCACACCAAAAAGAACCATCAGAAGGCTTCCCACCAAAGCAATAAACCAGGTAGTCATTTTCAACTGTGCAGAAAAAATCAAGGCAATAATCGTCACAAAAAATATCACAATACCGATCTTATCCACTATGGGAGACAACTTTGTCTGGTTTCCTTGTCTGGCCTTTTCCTTTGCCTCAATAGTCATAACCGGCTCTGCCGGACAATTTTTCGGCCCCCAAAATAATGCCCATAAAATAACTACCGGAAGGATAGGCCACGCTCCAATCATAAAGTCAATCGGACGCATCACCATACCGCTAAAACCGTAAGTCTCCATAAATCCACTGAACTGCCCCGCCTGCTGAATAGCCGTAGGTAAGGGTAATATCCCACAGCATGCCACACATACCACCATAATAGGAAACATGTATTGGGAACGGCTGTTATCGGTTGTGTCACAAAGCGCTGCCAGAAGCGGTGATACAATGGCATAAACTACCATAGGGCTGGCAATAAAATTCGTCAGCAGTGCTGCTAAAAGCAGATATCCCAGATATGCCATACGAAAAGATCCATGAGTCATTTTCATCAGGCCGCTGCACATATTATCCACCATGGAAGTCCGCCGAAAACCGGCAGCCACAATAAACATGGTTGCCATCAGAATCGTATTGGTGTTGGAAAATCCTGCCAATGCACCATTGGCATCAATACAGCCGGTAATATACAGAAATGCCATAGAAAACATGGCTGTAAGCCACATAGGAATCTTATTGAGCATATAGCTGATCAGGGTCACTGCAAAAATAGCTATGCAGATCATCATTTGGGTTGACATTATTTTGTACCCTCCTTCTCTCTTTGGTTTTCTTCCCTTTTCAGTGTTCCAGGCCTGTATATCACTGAACTTGTGCTCTTACTATAACAGATTCTTTGTCCGGCTGTCGTTGAAAATATTCATCAGTTTCCTGGCCTTCCCTGTAATTATTATTCTCTAAACCACCTTCCTGCATTTCTCTCATCCCAAAATATACCCAAATATTTTCCCTGTCTAAAACGTACAATTTATTCTTTTATTTTTGCCATTCTGCACAATGTCACGATCTAGGAAAGGAATCCCTAGTGTGGATTATATCTGGACAGCATACTAGTTTTCTAAAGTTCTTTATTGACATTCCTTCTTCTTCCCATTATTCTTAAAGTATAATCTTCAGCATCTATCGAAAACCAAACATTTAGCACAGGGAGAATATTTGGATTTTATTTCCGCGAGGAGGGAACTTACTGTGGAACAAGCATATTTTGAAATGCAATGGCCCAGAGATAATCTGTTTCTATTTGGCTTTGCTCACGAGATCATGAATTACCGCTATCACTGGCACTCCACGAAATATGAATTGAATATCCTGCTCCATGGGAGCCAGGAGTTCTGCATTGGAACCAAGACACATATTTTAGAGGAAAACGATGTGCTGCTTATCAATCCCGGCACTGGCCATGCCTCCTTTGCCCCTCAGGCCAATACCCGGGCACTGGTGGTACATTTTTCTTCTTCTGCTTTCAAGCCCTTTGTAAAAAAGGGATATACCTACCACTTTGATTCCTGTCTGTCCACTGCAAAAACCCGGCATGAGCCGGCATATAACCGAATCCGTTTCTATGCCGGGCAAATCTTTTATGCCATGTCCGAAAATAGTCCTTATTCCCGTCTGACGGCAAAAGCCAGCTTAGAACTGCTTCTTGTCACTTTATGTACTATGTTTCATCCTGAAATTGTGAAAAAACCAGATGAAGAAGATCAGGAACACCAGGCAACCGTCCGGCATCTGATCAATTATATGGAAGAACACTACAATGAAAAAATATCCCTGGAAGACCTGGCACGGTTCTCCCAGTACAACCGCACCTATGTCTCCACTTTATTTAAAAACACTATTGGCATCAATTTTTACGAATACCTGACGCGGATCCGTTTTCAGAAAGCTTTACTGGAACTGTCCTCCACCTCCAAAAGCCTGACAGAAATCGCCATTGGCAATGGCTTTCCGGATTTGAAATCCTTCAATGTCCGGTTTCGGGAGACCCTGCACCGGACTCCGGCTCAATATCGATCCCAACTTTCCCCTGAGCGGGTCTTTCACCAGCCGTCACGCAATTTTCTTTCTTCCCAGGACTCGATTCTCAGAGAAAAGCTTGCAGAATTTCTGCGATTGACAGACTGATAAAGGCAGGACCGGATTATTGCCTTTTATATTCGTCCAGCACAATCTGGATGGCAATCTCCTTTGCCAAGGTGCTGGACACATTCCTGCTGTCATTTCTCCCCAAATGGACGCAAAAGTATAGCTTCTGGCCTCTGTTTTCCGCAAATCCAGTAAACCAGGCATCCACCACCTGGCCCCCTGCCTTTCCCATCCCGGTTTTACCATATAGGGAAATATCCGGCCTGTTTTCCGGAATATCTTCTGCCGTCACCTGCATTACGTTTTTTAACTCTTTTCTGGTTTCCTCTGAGCAGATAGAATCCTCCCCAAAGATACGTTCCATCACTTCTGTCTGCTCCTTTGGAGATATTTTCAGAGAGGATTCAATCCAAAAGCCTGTCAAGGCTCGGTTGTTATTGTTGGTATTCAGCTGCCCTTCCCAGTCAGAAATATCGCAGTTTCCATAGGAAAAGGAGTATTCCAATTCCAATCCCATCAGTAAACATGGGACTGCATGAATCCCAGGGAAGGTTTCTACATCATCCCAGAGTAATTCCCACAACCAGAAAGCCCCATCCTAAGCCCAAGAGGTACTCACAGAGATAGAAGCAGTAGGATCCAACTGGTATTTAGCTGCAATGCCAAAACGAGTGCAGTTGGTACCTGATGTCCAAGCGAGGTTTAC
>OFGX01002150.1_pt1 | contig 10717 bp, 9 predicted proteins | sample 1521831 | NCBI WGS metagenome assembly OFGX01 (sample SAMEA3504080, study PRJEB24116) | mouse gut metagenome | biome: mouse gut; feature: mouse-associated habitat; material: faeces | place: Denmark | collected 2011
AAATTTGTCCATCGCCTGACAAACTCTCTGGAGGACAAAGAATTATTTTCGAGACTGGATTGTATTGTTGATGCCATGCAGGAAAGCATGCCAAAAGAGTATTCCAGAAACATAGAGGCTTTTTTTCATATGCTGGGACCGGAACTGGCACGGCCCGAGGGAATGTTCAGCTCTGGATGGTGGCTGTGGCCCATAGGCAGATATGTTGAACGCCATGGAAATGAAGACTGGATACTATCCCTTTCCTTTCTCAGGGAATTGACAAAGAGATTTACAGGAGAATTTGCCATCCGTCCGCTGTTGAGAGAGCATCCCAAAGAGATAATGGATGAGCTGATCAAATGGACAGCGGAAGAAAATGTTCACGTGAGACGACTTGCAAGCGAAAGTGTCAGAATACGGCTGCCCTGGTCCCGAAAATTATTTGTGGCACTGGATGAATTTGAACGGTACACAGTCATTCTCACAAATCTGAAAGACGATCCGGAAAAGTTTGTCCAGAAAAGCGTGGGAAACAATCTCAACGACCTGTACAAAGAAGCCCCTGAAAAAGCAGATTATATTATCTCGCAATGGCCGGAAACCGGACAGAGCAAAGCACAGGAATGGATCGTCAAACATGGAAAAAGAAACTGCTGCAAATAATTCTCTAAGGAGACATTAAAATGGACGAAAAAAACAGGCTGCTCACCATTGGTCAGTTTGCAGCCCTTCACGGGATCAATAAAAAAACTCTTATGTGGTACGACGAAATCGGCCTGTTCAAACCCGCTGTAGTCAATCCCGAAAACGGATACCGCTGCTACAATTACTATCAAAGTCCCATCCTGGAAACCATTCTCCTGCTGCGGGAGCTTGATGTCCCTTTGCCCGAGATACAAAATTTCATGAATAACCGATCTGCCGAAAAGATGAAATGTCTTTTGGAAGAGAGGATTTCAGATCTGGATCTGCAGATCATGCACCTGAAAGCAGTCCGAAAAACTTTATGCAGCCACCAGCAGAATATGGAGACGCTGCTGACCATGGACCTGTCAGAGATCAGTGTCATTACAAAAGAAGAACGCTGTCTGGTGACGGTGGATATAGACAGACATACCACCCTTGAAGAGGAAGTCAAGCTGATCACAGCCGAAACTGCCAGATACCAGCTGGGACGTCTTCATGACGCCTCCTATGGTTCCATGATTCCCGTAGTCAGCCTTCAGAAGGGAAATTTTGATGATTATACCAAGCTTTTTATTGAGATTCCGTTTCTCAAACAGCAGGACGGCCTGCACATCCAGCCCAGGGGCAGATATCTGAGAGCCTTCCACAAAGGATCCTGGGAGGCCCTCTCTCAGCGCTATGAAGAAATCTTGGCTTATGCCCGCCGGCAGAATCTGGTACTGTCCGGTTTTTCCTATGAAAAAGGGATCAATGAGACCGTGATCGACCGGATTGAAGATTATATCGTACAGATTGAGATTCCGATAACGTTACATCCCGCAATAACACAGGAATCATCCCGGAGGTTTGGTTGACCGCAGCCTCCGGGATGCATGATATGGCTTTTGTGGATTTATATCTTGAAATATCAGGTGTAGACCAGGCTGGCACTTACATATCCCCAGATTGTGTGAATCTGCTCTGGCTGGTCTGCCGTTGAGGAAAATACCAGCATCAGCCTTGTATTCTTCTCTACCGTTCTGTTCGCCCTGACCTCGCCTCTCAGCATAGTCCCGGTGGGCGTTTCAACAGTAATGGATGGCGTCAGGGTAATCAGCGTTTCTTCAATAGGTGAAAATATTTTGCTCGTCTCCCCGGCTTCGTAAAGCTGTGCTTTTATCGTGACAGTAGAGACACTCCCGGCGGGCAGGGGAAAGACGTTCATAAAAGCAATCAGGCTATTAATCTCAATAGGGAAAGGAACCGTAAAGCAAAAACCGCTAACAGATCCCATCAGCTTTTCCACTTCTATCGTGGAGCTTAAAGGCCATGCCGGCTGCCCGCTGGCACCAAAACCGATAAAAGACGGCCTGCCTGGGAGCCCCTCCTCAGTCGTTGACATCGTAATAGGATTTCCCGAAGCAAAGAGGAGCATTTTTTCTGCTGACGCTATGCCTGCGGGCCCGGTAGCTCCGGTGGCTCCGGTTGGGCCTGTGGCTCCGGTTGCTCCTGTGGCTCCCGTCGCTCCGGTTGCTCCGATTGGGCCTTCATCTCCCTGACACCCTTTAGGCCCTTGTGCTCCAATCGGACCAGCTTCCCCCTGAATGCCCTGGGGACCGGTTACACCCTGCGGCCCCATGGCTCCTATCGGGCCGGTGGGCCCTGCGGGACCGGGAATCCCTCTGGGCCCCTGGGGACCAGCATCTCCCTGAGGACCGGCAGGACCCGCAGGACCTATGTCTCCTTTAGGACCTTCACAGCCAGGATCACCTTTCGGCCCCATTTCTCCACGAACTCCCTGAATGCCCTGAATACCCTGAGGGCCTGCGTAACCTCTCGGTCCGTCGCATCCTCTCGGACCTGTATTTCCGGTAGGTCCTACCGGACCCGTATTTCCTCTGGGACCTCTTGCACCTGGAACGCCGGGAATACCCTGTGGCCCAATCGGCCCCGATTCCCCTCTGTCTCCCTTAGGGCCCGGACAACCGACATCCCCTTTGATACCTTGAGGACCTGCCGGTCCCTGGTCGCCTTTGGGCCCCATAGGACCACGGGAGCAGCACGAGGGTTGTTCCTGATTCTGATCGCAGTAACATGAACTACTTTGATCCATAAAAACACTTCCTTTTTAGAAAATATACTGAAAAATACCTTTTTCATGAAATATATTATGCACTGCCCACAAATTTGCCACATTTTGTCAAAACTTAAAAAACTATAGCATATTGAACTACTTTTTATTCTAAAAATATGCCTCGGAAGCTATATTCCATTTCCATAAATTCCATAAGAATCCCCCCTGGTCTATCCCATCAAAAAAGCCACAACGTTACACCGTGGTAAAAAAATGGCAACAAAATAACCGCAAACCCTAACGTTCACGGATTCTTCCAAACTTCCCGAGCAAGACATGAATCTACGACAGCACGGTTAACAGCCGTGTGCTCTACCAACGGTTGCGCTCGCACACCGAAAAATCCTATTCTACTTATTAACCTATATTTAAGCTAATATGGATGTCTGCCAATCCTTCCTACCAGCACTTTCTTTCCATCCTCAATCGCATTGTCACACCAATAAAAATAAATTCTTAAATTTGACCCAGAATGAAGAAGTTTTAAATGTGGCGAGCATTCTATATCTTTTGTTTTTGCAACCTTATCTCCTTCTATATTCTCGCTATATGTAAATGTAAATATCAAATCCTCTGAATGTTTTGGATCTGGTGCACATTCTCTCTGTAATCTTGCAGACAAAATTCGCATCGCCTCTTCTAATCGGGTAGAATATTGCTGATATAATTTCACTGCATGGTCATTTAATATCCCTAATGCTTTAGTGATTTCTTTTGTATTATCTGAGAAATTGGAAATATGCTTCATCTCAGACAAAATACCCTTTGCAAATCTACTATTTATATAACAAGACTGCATAAATGCTTCGTAATCCGTAACTTTCTTAATAGAGCAAAGGATTTTCCTTCGCTCATGAACATATTCTTCTACTGTCGATATGCCCGCCCGAAATCCTCCTAAACGTAATGTTAATTTTTTTCAAATTTGAGGTTTCATAAACAGGCCGATCTTTAACAGATTCTCTCAATGCTTTTTTACTTATTGCTTCCAACATCCTCCGCCTATCATCATCACTTCCTGCTCCTCCTCCATAAAGCCAATCAGTAAATGTTATTCCCTCCTCTACGCACGTCTCCCATAAGGCTTCTTGATATTCAAGTGGCTCTTTCACCGCATCATCCTGACAATATGCAACAATCTCCATTAAATCGCCTATTTCATCCTTGCGAACTGCTAAATTTTCTTTCTCCGCCGTATATTCAAAGCTTTGTTCTATTAAAGAATTAATGACTTGCATTCTCTCTCCTTATCTGAAATAAATCTCTCAAGTCTTGGCTTTTTTGATCAAAAAAACCTTTTGGCCACTCTAAAAGTTCTCCATTCTCATCTACATCAATTTTTTCTACATGAATATTTTCTTTCTCTTTTGAAAAAAAATAAATTCGGATATCATCAGTCTGCTTCATCAATGCCGCCTGGACTCTTGCTCCATCAATTATATGCTCGCTATGTGTCTCAACAATGACCTGTATCCCTGCATCAGCCAAACATTCTAAAAACTTCCCCATTCTGCTCTGTGCTGCCGGATGTAAATGTGCTTCCGGATTTTCAATTAGCAAAGACACATTATTTAAGGAAGAACACCATAATCCTGCTGTAACAATCGACAAAATATAACTAATTCCAAATCCCGTCATTGTAGGAAGCACCGGTTCCTCCGCCACCTCATTTCCATATCTTATATCTGTGATAGCCTTTATATAGTCAGTAGTGATAGAAAAATTAATATCACCTAAAATCGCATCCATCCAATTCTCTACCTGCGTGGAAAAATTTGATGTTTCTTTTTCAAGAACAAGGCACCTCGGTACTTTTCTTTTTTGCATGTCAGCTCGATCTATCAAAAATGCCGCATTCGCACCATTGTATAGAATTTCCTCATCAATGCCTGCCGGATACGATATTCTAGGTCCCATTCGCTCCGCATTTAAATAAACCAACTGATTATCAGGTACACTTCCAGATTGATTATATGCTAATTTCAAAGATATAAGCTTATCAATTTTGTAAGTAAATGCTACTACTGCTTCATCCCATTGAATATTAAATTGAAAATCTCCCTCTAAGATTTCTGTACGATTCTGTGAAATAAGCGCTTTAGGACCACCGACTGCTACGCCCAATGCTTCCGTGGCATCCACAGAATCACCTTTTTCTCGTGCCGTAGCCTCTGCAAGTAGCAAAGCCTGCATAACTGTAGATTTTCCTGATGCGTTTGCCCCTGAGAGAATCGTTAATTTCGATAGAGGTAATCTTAAATTATCAAAACATTTAAAATTTTTTATATTAATTAATTTAATCATAACATTTCTCCCATAATTTTCGAATAACTTCTATTGATATCAATATATTCTTTCTAGTTCCTGTAGAAGAAGTTATTGCTCTATAAAATTCAATATCTTCACTTAGGCATTTCCTATATAAATCTCTAAGTTTATCTACCTTTTTATTCAAAACATCCACATCATACTCAGCATTTGTCAATACTACTGCCCAACTGGTAAACAATGCTTTATTTATTTTATTATTCCCAATTTTACAAAAAGAATACTCCCCAAGTAGCTCATGGCAATCTGCCATAACAACCCTAAAAGTCTGAAACAGTTTTTCATGACTTTCTTCTGACATCATATTTAAATTTATTATCATTTGATCCATCATTTTTAACAAACCACGATATTGATTAAAATCTCGTTTCTTCCAATCATAAGCAGACAAAATTGTCAAATATCGTAAACAAAGTTCCTGTGCACCCATACGGATATCTTTAACACCAAACCGAGTAGCACATTGAAACTCTTCACATTTTGCCATCCTTTGAAGTAGCATTCTTACTTTCGGTTCTGCCATAATATTTCTGATTTCCTGAAAATTGAGCGGAAGTCCTCCTGTGTTTACCCTTCTAAAGACATCAAATTTTACCATTTGTGGACATTTTTCATCCAATATATTTACCGCCAGTTCTGTATCCTCAATTCTTCCCCGAAACTTTGGTTCCAAATCTCGAAAAAATTTATTTTCACAATGAGATAGATATTGCATTTTTGTTAAAAAAAATTCATTATTTAAATATGAATGAATTGCAGACAAACGCTGCATACCATCTATGACACTTTTATTTCCGTCACTATCCTCATCTAAATAAAATGCCGGTATCGGTATACGAAGCAATAAGGATTCAATCAATGCACTTTTTCTTTTTTCATCCCATACCAAATTCCTTTGATATTCTGGCGATAAATTTAACATTTTCTCAAAAATCCAATGCTCCATTTGAAACACAGTTATCATTTTCTGAGTGACACGAATATTCTGAACCTCATACGGAACATCTGTTTCGCTACCTTCATTATCATCATTTTCCTCTATTCCATTATATTCCGATTCAACCTTTCCAGATAATTTTAAATATTCTGTTATCTCCGATTTTCGCACATCCATTAACAGGAACCTCTTTTCATTCATCTACCAAAATGCTTATTAATATATTATCTAAAAATCACAAGATTATCTTATTTTTGTTTAATATTCTAACATATAATTGCCATAATATGTTATATGAAAATACTTTTTTCCAAATAATACACCGTTTTTAATAATTATAAAGTATTTTCCACTTATCTTCAATTAGCTAATACAAAAAAGAAACCCCGTATAAGTCCAATACAAGGTTTCTTTATTTTCTTTCTCTTATTTTTGGATATGCAAAACCCGCAAACATTAATGTTTACGGGTTTTTTTAAAGCTCCCCGAGTAGGACTTGAACCTACGACAGCGCGGTTAACAGCCGCGTGCTCTACCGACTGAGCTATCGAGGAAAGCTTAATAAGCAATAATGTCTTATCAAGACTAAAATAGTTTACCACAATAAAGATTTCCTGTCAATCCCAAATTTAACTCTATATAAGATTTTAGAGACCAACTTTAAAAACCATTTTATAACAATTCAGAAAGTTCGGTGCGTTCACCGAAATTCCTCACACCAAACTGCCTCCCCCTTTTTTAAAGATTTCTTTACATCCAAAACACGCTGGTTCTCTGACCCCCTGAACTTCAGCCGCAGGTTCTTTTTCTCCTCCAAAAATCTTCCATCTACCATCACATCAAACAGCGGCACCAGTTCTTGTGTGACAGAAGAAGAAAGAAGCATATTCCCCAGCACATCCTTTTCAAAATCATATCCTGTAAAACACCAAATCGTCTTTTGCGGAAATATCTCCCTTACTTTTTTTATGAGGGGAAGCAGGCCCTCCTGGTTCGTCGGTTCTAAAGGTTCACCTCCAAGCAGAGTCAGACCTTCAATATATTCTGGTGACAACAGACTTAATATCTCCTCCTCTGTCGCCTCTGTAAACTTCTGCCCATAAGAAAAATCCCATGCCTCTGCATTAAAACAATTCCTGCAATGGTGTGTACATCCGCTGACAAACAATGATACCCGCACTCCTGGTCCGTTGGCCACATCTGTAGGCTTTATCACTGCATAATTCACAAGAATCCACTCCTCTCCAAACACTCCATACATCTCTCATCAGACAACAGTCAATACTCTCTGTCCTTACAAATGCAGCACCCGGCTCTTAATCTCCCGCGTCTTTCCATCATTCCAAAAATTTTCTCCCAAATACCCGCAGGTTCTTCTTGTCACATTCATCCTGCTCCGATCCTTGTTGTGACATTGAGGACATTCCCACTCCATATCCTCATTGATCACCATCTCTCCGTCAAAACCGCAGACATGACAGACATCAGACTTAGTATTAAATTCTGCATAGAGAATGTTATCATAAAGATAACGCACCATAACTTCCAATGCCTCCGGATTATGAGTCATGTCCGGCATCTCTGCATAAGAAATGGCTCCACCCAAAGAAAGATCCTGAAAGGCACTCTCAAACCGGAATTTCTCAAAGGCATTTATCTTCTCTCTCACATCCACATGATAGGAATTCGTATAGTATCCCTTATCTGTCACATTTTCAATCACACCATATTTTTCCCTGTCAATATGTGCAAAGCGATAACACAAAGATTCTGCCGGGGTACCGTAAAGGCTAAAGCCCAGACCTGTCTCGCTGCGCCAGCGATCTACTGCTGCTTTCAAAGCCTTCATAACAGTTAAGGCAAACTTACGGCCCTCAGAATTTGTATGGCTGACCCTTTTCATCAGAAATGTCATCTCATAAACCCCAATATATCCCAAAGATAAAGTAGAGTATCCGTCCTTCAGATAAGGATCAATCACCTCCCCTTTTTTCATCCGGGCAATGGCTCCATACTGCCAATGAATCGGGCTGACGTCTGACAACGTTCCTATCAGTGCCTTATGGCGGCACATCAGAGCCCGTTTGCATAATTCCAGCCTTTCCTCTAAAATGCTCCAGAATTTCTCCTCATCCCCCTGAGCCAGTATCCCGATCTGAGGCAGATTCAGGCTAACCACCCCCTGGTTAAAGCGGCCTTCCCATTTATAATTCCCTTTCTCATCTTTCCAAGGTGACAAAAAGGAACGGCACCCCATACAGCTAAACACATTCCCCTCGTAATTCTCCCGCATTTTCTTCCCAGAAATATAATCCGGATACATTCTTTTAGCTGAACACCGAACTGCCAGACGGGTCACATCATCATAAGCTCCACCCTTCAGGCAATTCCACTCATCCAGCACATAGACCAGCTTGGGAAATGCAGGGGTCACACAGACTCCCTGCTCATTCTTAATTCCCTTTAGCCTTTGATTTAAAATCTCCCGAATAATCCTCACATTTTCTTCAACATATTCATCCTTTGGATCTATCTCAAGAAATAGTGTGACAAAAGGCGCCTGTCCGTTGGTGGTCATCAATGTGTTGATCTGGTACTGAATCGTCTGCACACCAGAACGCAGCTCGTCCTCCAACCGGAGATTTACCACACAATCTAACTTTTCCCCCTGAAGCTCCTTACACATCTCCCGCTCATATTTTTCCCTGCTTCTGCGCAGATATTTTGCCAAATGCCTTACTGCCACAGAAAGCCCTCCATATTGATTGCTGGCCACTGCCGCAATAATCTGAGTCATAACAATGCAGGCCACCTGAAAGCTTTTGGGAGATTCAATCAGCTTTCCGTTCATTACAATCCCATTATCCAGCATATCGGCAATATCAATCAGGCAGCAATTAAAGATCGGCTGTATGAAATAATCAGCATCATGAAAATGAAGCACTCCATTCTCATGAGCCAGGGCAATTTCCTCCGGCAAAAGTAAACGTCTGGTCACATCCCGTGATACCTCTCCCGCTATGTAATCTCGCTGGGTAGATGCCAAACGGGTGTTTTTATTGGAGTTTTCATCTGCCAGCTCTTTATTCTCATTGCGGATAAGTTTTAAAATGGACTCATCCGTAGTGTTGGACTTACGCAGCAAAGCTCTCTGATATCGGTACAGCATATATTTCTTTGCCAGAGCATACTTATTGCATCTGACTAAATGTTCCTCAATCTTGTCCTGGATCGACTCCACAGCCATCACATCCTCTGCCGCCTCCTCGACACAGCCAATAATCTCCTCGATCAGCTCCTGACTCGCCCTTTCCTGTACTTCTACAGCATGGTTCGCCTTTCCAATGGCAGCCCGAATCTTTTCCTCATCAAAAGAAACAACCCGCCCGTCACGTTTCTGAACCTTCATACCCCATCCTCCAATCTATTTCCCTGCTGCCCTTTATGCCTCTGCCGTTCATTTATGGTGGTGCCGCGAAAACGCGGCATGAGGGGTTACTGTGAAAACTGACTTCTATACAACCCTGCATAGAACCCATTCTTCTCCAAAAGCCTCTCATGATTCCCCTGCTCAATAATATGTCCGTCTTTCATCACCAAAATCACATCTGCCTCCCGGATAGTTGAAAGCCTGTGGGCTACAATAAAGCTGGTTCTTCCCTCCATCATGGCAGCAAATGCCTTTTGTATCCGTATCTCGGTACGGGTATCAATGGAGGATGTGGCCTCATCCAAGATCAGCATAGGCGGCAGGCACAGCATTACCCGGGCAATGCACAAAAGCTGCTTCTGCCCCTGGGACAGATTCCCTCCATCTTCAGAAATCAGCGTATCATACCCCTCAGGCATTCTCTTTATAAAGCTGTGAGCATGGGCATCCTTTGCCGCCTGCACAATCTGCTCTAAAGATGCATCTGGCTTTCCATAAGCAATATTTTCCCGGATGGTTCCTGACTTTAGCCAGGTTTCCTGCAGAACCATACCATAGTTAGCCCGCAGACTTTTCCTGGTTACACGGCGGATATCCATTCCTGATACCTGAATTTCGCCTCCGTCCACATCATAAAACCGCATCAAAAGATTAATCAATGTAGTCTTTCCACAGCCTGTGGGCCCTACAATGGCAATCCTCTGCCCTGGATTTACATCCAGATTTAAATGCTCAATCAGCGGCACCTGCGGATTGTATGCAAAAGATACATCCTGCAGCTTTACACTGCCGTCTGCTACCCCCAGCTCTCCGACCTCTTCCTCTGATGAAATAGAAGGCTCATCGATCAGCTCAAATACCCGGGCCGCGCAGGCCAGCGCATTCTGCAGCTCTGTCACCACTCCCGAAATCTCATTAAAAGGCTTCGTATATTGATTGGCATAGCTTAGGAAAATAGAAAGCTGTCCCACACTGAGAAGGCCGCGGATCGCCGCATAGGCTCCCACCACCCCCACGCTGGCATATACCATGCTATTGACAAATCTGGTAGACGGATTGGTAATAGAGGAAAAGAATATAGCCCTCAGACTGCAGGATCCCAGCCTTTCATTAATTTCCTCAAACCGCTTTTGGGCCTCATCCTCATATCCAAAAGCCTGTACTACCTTCTGGTTGCCGATCATTTCCTCGATCAGCGCCGTCTGTTCTCCTCTCGTCTCCGACTGTGCCCGGAACATCA
>OFGX01002152.1_pt1 | contig 10712 bp, 10 predicted proteins | sample 1521831 | NCBI WGS metagenome assembly OFGX01 (sample SAMEA3504080, study PRJEB24116) | mouse gut metagenome | biome: mouse gut; feature: mouse-associated habitat; material: faeces | place: Denmark | collected 2011
AAAGTCATACTGCCTGGATATCCCGCCGTATTTTGGTTCCGATGAATAATGGTCAATAATCCATATCGTTTTCATGGTTTTCTTTGTCCTTTTCCTACTATGTATTGTTCATGTACTCTCGGAGTACGGCCCTGCCTTTGCGGCTCATTTTCCATCTCCTCCCCACACCCCTGGGCAATGGCCGCCGCATCCTCCCTGCCGAACCCTTCTGTGCTCTCCTTCATAAAAAGAATCTTTACGGTCTTAAAAATGATCTCAATATCCAGCAGCAGCGAATAGTTCTGGATATACATCAAATCCAGCTTCAGCTTGTCATATGCCGTCGTATTATACTTCCCATACACCTGAGCGTACCCGGTCAGACCTCCCTTTACCTTCATCCGATAGCCAAACTCCGGAATCTGCTTTGTGTACAGCTCTACATGCTCCACCCGCTCCGGCCTGGGCCCCACAATGCTCATATCCCCTTTCAGAATATTAAAAATCTGAGGAAGCTCATCGATCCTTGCGGCACGGATGATTCTTCCCACAGGAGTAATCCTGGGGTCCTGCGCTTCTGCCGGCATGGAATGCCCTTCCTTTTCTGCATCCACTATCATGCTGCGGAATTTATAGATCTGAAAAATCCTTCCGTCTTTGGTGCATCTCTCCTGCACATAAAATACAGGCCCCTTATCATACAACTTTATGGCTGCTGCCGTTATAAGAAAACCAGGAGACAAGAAAAGAAGCGCTGCCATAGACAGCGCCAGGTCCACCCCCCGTTTGACAAAACACTGGTCAAAGGAAAGCCCATGGTTTCTGGAAAGTAGCAAAGGCGTATCAAACAAATGCAGGCTCTCCGAGCTTCTGATAATCACATCTGATATTTTAGGAGTCGTATAGGTACGGATGGATTTCTCATAACCGTACTTTAAAATCACATTCCGAATATGGGACGGAATATCACAGATCACCACTCCTTCATACTGTTCCATCTTTCTTTTTATCTCCCCAATCCCCACAGAAATATGGACAATTTCCCCAATGACAAACCTATCGTTTCTGGTATGAAGCTTCCCCATCAGGCTTGTCACCGGATGTTCCCCATAGATCAGCAGCACACTTCTGGACGGATAAAGAAAACGGTAAAAACGGTTGGACACAAAGCTCCAGATACAGACTGCCAAAAACTGAAACCCTGCCATTGCCAAAAGAGGAGCCAGGTTTTGAAAGGATTTGGTGAGCAGTGTAATCTGAAGATAAGCCATCACATTGGCACAAATCGCGGCAAGGAACTGGGAATAGATCATATTTCCGGTACGCAGATACCCTACTTTCAGCCCTCCATAAAGAATATTGAACAATACCAGAAAGATCCCGTACACTGCCACCATCAGCCAATGGCCGCTCCGGTTATAGGGACTTTCCATCCTCTGGTTATAAAAATGAATCCAGACATACCAAAAAACCGCTGCCTCCAGAGAAAGGACCACCATACTGAATAGAAATTTGACCATCCGTTTATACTGCTCATAGTTCTTCATTTGAAAACAACTCCTTTATGCTGCTTATGTTGCACATGTGAATTTTTCCGCAGTCAATGAGCGTGGACCCTTGACTCTCTCTTAATGCTTTAGCTCTGCATCCTCCTCTAACATGATTCCCAGCACAATGGCCTGTTCCTCCCCCCAAAGCCTGTGACGGACCATGGCATACCGCTTTTTAAACTGGTAGCGCACAATCTGCTCCTTACAAGAGTGAAGCGGATCGGATATCTTACAAACCTTACCGGCCTCATCTCTCTGCACATAAGAAAGGCTTACCACATGCTCCCTCCCGGATATCTCTGCCAGAAATTCTGCATCCTCCCCCATCATGGGAAAAGCCGTCCATGCCCCGCAGGCTTTCCCTATCGCCATATCAGGAATCCGTTCCAAATATTCAAAAAACAAGCGAGAAAAGCGCTGCCCCTTACAGGTAAGAAACACACATCCCGGAAACAGAGGTTCCACATGGACAATACTTTTCTGCTGCTTCCTCCATATCCGCTCCTGGGTAATCACAAAGCAATCCTGGTACAAGCCAGGCGGCACGGTACGTCGAATCTCCTTTACCATTTCGTCTTCCCGTCCTGTCCAGGTCTTTAACAGATACCAATCCATCTGTCCCCCTCCTATCCGGTTTCCAGTCAAAAAATGTTCCCTAGTATAACTCACTTTATATCCAGACCTTCTCCTTCCGATACCCCAAACCCTGATCTATATCCTCCTTCAGAACAATTCCCAGCAGTATGGTCTTTTCCTTCCCCAAAAGCTTCAGCCGCACCAGTACATGCCTTTTCCCATACTGATATTTGATAACCTGCGGCATACAAACCTCCAAAGGGCCGGATACCTTAAGGATCTTCCCCTGACCATCCGTCAGCAAATACGAAAGGCCAATCACATGATCTTCATCCATAATGTTCTGCAAAAACTCCGCTTCTTCTTTCTCCAGGGAAAGAAAAAAGAAATCCTCATCCGCCATCATTTTTGCCATAGCCGGAACCTTTTTCAGACAAAAAAATAAAGCCTCCGGCTCCTTTGATATAATAAACACATACCCTGGAAATGCCCGCTTCACATGGACAAAGTTTTTCTGCTGCCTTCTCCAGAGCTGTTCCTGATAGACTACAAAACACTCTTTGTATAATTCCCTTGGAACCATTCTGCGGATCAGCCCTGTCAGCTTTTCCTCCTCACCGGTTCTCGTCTGCAGTACATACCACAACATGTGCTTTCTTCCTCATTTCATAAACTGTCTTGTAGCAGGATTCACACTACATAAGCTGCTGCACTTCCACTTCCAAAAGTGCAGGCTTCGCCATATCCCGGCTATTGTACACAATAACCCAGATCCTTTCGTCGCCGCGTGTCATCGCCACACTGCTGCCAGTATTACCCCTTTCAGAGAAATGCAGTCTCCAGGCTCACAATTTCCCTTCCCGGTTTTGTAAAAATATTCAGCCCATGATTTTCCCGATTTCCATCAAAAAAGGAAAATCAAATGGCATCTAATATCAGATTCTCCAGTGCAACACAATATGGAATTGTGTTGCACTCAATTCTGTACTCAAAACTATGGAAAACATTGAAAATATAAGGATTTTACTGCTTTAGACATAGAAAGACACTACATAAGAAAACCCCTGAAATGCCGCACAAAAAAGCGCGTGAGAACTGCAGAAAAATAACGAAAAAAATGATTTCTTAAGAAATTTTGTCCCGTTTTTCCATAAAATCTTAACCTTTTTGGTCGAAAAAACCTTGCAATGTAGCGAAAAGAGTGCTATTATTACGGAGTAATCTGAGTGCAACACAATTCCATATTGTGTTGCACTCAGTTTTTCTATACCGCAACTGCTTACTTCGCATCAATGAAAAATATTATTCAATCACATATTCTTCTATTACACATTCATGCTCTTTATCTTCATTATAATTGATCCCCACCAGAAGAATCTTTCCCGTATAGCCCTCAATCCAGGACATATACTTCCGCTCTTTAATCTGCGCAATAGCTCCCTCCGGAGATCCCTTCCATTTTAGCTCTACCAGTAAAGCTGGTTTATCCACATTCCTTTTAGGAAGGTACACTATATCTGCAAATCCTTTTCCTGCTGGCATTTCCATCAAGTTTCCAAGTGCTTTGAAGAAGTCCCTCTGACCGCTCCAATGCTTGAATCAAGCCTGTCCAACCAGGACCGTCAGCAGCATTCAAAAACTCTTGGGATATCTCCTGATTTGGAATAAATGTTTCACTGGTTTTTCTATCATATGTCAGATATCCGAGATGAATCAATAGAGTAAGGACATCATCTTTTGTGCGAAAGGTGGTCATATCGTTTTGAAACTTTCGAGTATTGATTTTACATCGTCCGCCTCCCAGCATTTCCATTACCGCCTGACCCAGTCCGTCAAAATCCATATCAATATAAATTTTTAAAGCCTCATAAGTCTCCGTCCCGATCCAATAGCTCTGAAAGTCTCCATTATCCATTAGCTCAATTACTGCCTGTGGATTATAAATATGCAGATTTCCTACCAAATAGCCATCATACCATTTCCTCGTCTCCTGATAGTCTACAAAATGTTCCTCACATAGCCCTATCACCTCTGACTCTGTAAATCCAAAACACTCAGCAATTTTCCCCGGATTCAACATGGAAAATTCTTTAAATACATTAATAGCAGAATGTTCCCCATACTTTTTAATTGGCAGAATTCCTGTCATATAAGCCAGCTCAACATACTCACCCCCTTTGAATATCCCTCTTAAGAAATCCAGATAATCTTTTTGAATTTCCTGGCGGTCCTTTGCCATTCGGAAAACACAATCCCATTCATCAATGATAAAAATAAACCCTGTTTTTGTCTGGTTAAAAATTTGATCCAGCACATCCTTCAATCGGTCGCCTGCACCAGATTCATTCCATCCAGGAAACTCTTTCACCAGCTCTGAGATTATTCTGCTTTCCATCTCTTTGATAAAAGTATCCAGATCTCGTTTTGTTTCCAAAAATCGCTGCACATCCACACGGATTACATCATGCTGATTCAAATGAATCGGAAAAGAATCTTCCCCTTCTATGTCTAAGCCAGCAAATAATCCTTTGGAATCACAGCCCTTGCTGTAATAGGCCACTAACATATCCGCAGCCATAGACTTACCAAACCGACGCGGCCTGCTGACACATAAGTTTTTCTGCTTTGTCTTTAAAACGCGATTTGTATAAGAAATCAGTTTGCTTTTGTCCACATAAATCATTGAATTAACTGCTTCTTCAAACGCAGTATTTCCAGGATTTACATAAATCCCCATAAAACAGCGCCCCTCTCTAGCATCGGCCTTTTCTGGTATAAGGTATTATTCTCCTGATCACAAAACCATTCGCTGTTCCAGAAGAATAGGGAATTAATGATATGAGGTTAGCTTATCACAAATGAGAGGGAGGGGCAAGCATAATTCATCGCCCATCCACAACAAAAGCATGAATATGCTTCTCAGATAAAACCATTAAATTTTTCAAAACATTACAAACTATTTATACCAGTTTACAACTTTTGAAATTTCCTAAAACCTGATAAAATGTAGTCTTCTACGGCCTTTATCAAGGCAGAACAATTTTTTTTAGTTTCGAGAAATCTCCCGAAACTGCATAAAATTATATCTGACTGGATTTGCTGACCAATTTCGTACCTGGTTTCCTGGGCGCTGGCGGACTGATATCCGGAAAATCAATAATCTTCTCTCTAACTTCTGCCCTCTTTAATTCCGTAAACTTTGCCGCATTTTTCTTCAAAAATTCTAACGCCTTCAAAGGATTGTCCTTGATAAAACGCAGCACAGTATCATATGCCTCGTCTTGGATAGCCTTACTCTCATATCTGGATATCGTAGCTTCCTCCCATCCCAGTAATCTTGCAAGATCTACCTGGGAAAGACCGTAGCTTTCTCTTATAGCAACAATCTCATCGGATGTAAGCAATCCGTGCTTTACACGATAAGCATTTCGGGCATTGAGAAGATTTGCATTTGTCATAGAGCCGGTTTCAAATTCATTCTCGTCTTCATAGGCATTTGCACAAAAATAAAACCTTTCTTCGTAGGTTACCTTATCTCCTTTAAGAGTAATTGTTGCCAATCGTTTTCTTTCCTCGATTTCATGTGTCTTGTCACATAATGGACAATCCATATGAATCTTTCTAATTAATCTGCTGGTCTCCATTGCTTTTCCTCCTTCCAACTTTTATGCGTAAGGAAATCTCATTGGCTCCCTTGCATAATGGAATGATACGCATAAAACTCGTTTATTGTGATCACCTTTGATTTTCAATTTTACATAAACAAGCTTTCTATTAAACCAAAGCATCTTTCCAAAAATAACACCCTCTAAACAAAAAGCCGCCACGCCAGAGAACAAAATCCTCCGGCCAAGCAGCCTTTTTTTACTCTTTTTTAATAACATATCAAAACATATTCTTTACCGTCTCCAAACCCCGTCCCTGTCCACATAAAACGTATCTATCCAGGTATCCACTGCCTTACTTCCATCTCCTGGATAGAAATAATACCAGTTTCCATCAACTTGAGTCCATCCCTCAACCATTACCCCATCCCCATTGAAATAGTAGATCTTCCCATTTACATCTGCCCACTGGTTCCTGAACATAATCCCCTGATAATCATCCGGTGTGGGATTCAGATAATACCAGCGTCCTGCTGACTGAATCCATCCCACCTGCATATCCCCGTTTTCTGAGAGAAAATACGTATGATTGCCCTTTTTCTGCCAGCCCTTCAGCATCTTCCCTTCATTCTGGAACAAATACCACTTATCTCCCACCTTCAGCCAAGAGTCCTTCTGGTAAGTCCCGTCGGGATAATAATAATACCAATAATCATTTACATACCGCCATCCTACCTGTGTATTCCCGGTAGGGGAGCTGCTGACCATATCGTTTCTTCCCGAACCGTCAGACACATCTTCCTTGGCAATATAGAGTTCATCTGATTCCACCCAGTCGCTGTTCTTTCCATAGCTTTCATCCTTATTGCTTTTCGCAATGGTGCGAACCCGGAAAGAATAGGTTCCTGCTGTTGTCATATAAGGATAAAAATCATAGCTGACAGACGTTGTCTCCACGGAATGTACTTTTGTACTCCCCCGGCGAAGCACTACCTCGTATTTCCCTGTATCACCGTTTTCCGGCCGCTGCCACCGTGCTGTTCCCTTTGTATTATCCTTCCAGTAAGCATCCTCTGGCGCTGAGAAATCTCCTTTTATCCCGTTTACCCGAAGGCGCACCACCAATGTATCTGCATCCTCTCGTTTAGCGCTGACAAAGCTGCCGGATTTTATTGTCACATTGCTGGAACGGTAGCTTCCTTTAAAGTAATAATCAGTTCCGGCAGTCAGCCACACCTTCATCTCCGGCTGATCGCCTACCTTCATTTCCTTGGAAGTGGAAGTCACCCACTCCGCCCGGTCAATGGTATACTTATCCGTGGAACAGGAAATAGATATACTTCCGTCCTCTGCAGCGCTGCTTTCCAGTCCAATATCCGGAAGTGAATCTCCTGGCTCCAGCTTTGAGCTGACCCGTATAGTCACACTAGACACCACATGATCCGCCGCTGATACGCTCATAATCCCTGCTGCTGTCAATGCTGCCCCCAGCATACATGCCCATAGCCATTTTCTGCTTTTCATAGTCATCCCTCTTTCTATCTGATCCATATCCTTCATTTTGTATATTCCATGACTAACCTTTTTGTTATTTCTATTATAAACGAAGGGAATCATAGGGTCAACTTACGATATTCTTACCAAAAAGACAGAAAATATTATATGTTTCTCCGTCACTTTCCTACGAACCACTCTTTCATACATCTTAACACCTGCACCAGTTCCTTCTCCTCAATCACATAAGGAACCATGGCATACAAGTATTTCAGGAAGGGCCTGGAAAACACTCCCCGCTCAAAAGCAAACTGCTGATATCCTTTCAAAACAGCAGCATCCCTTACCTCCACGCAGACACATCCTCCCATGATCCGCACCTCTTTTACCCGCGGATCACAAAAACCTTCCATTTCCCGCCGGGTAATCGCCTCAATCCTGTGAATCTTGGACATATAGTCCTCTCTCTCAAAAATCTCAATGGATTTCAGCGCCGCACAGCATGCCAAGGCATTGCCCATAAAGGTCGGCCCATGCATCAGGGCATGATCCGGGTTATCATCATAAAAACCCTCAAAAACCCTTCTGTTTGCCACGGTAACAGCATGTCCTATGTATCCGCCGGTCAGAGCCTTTCCCAAAACTAAAATATCCGGCTGCACCAGATCTGCCACAAACCGGTTGCCGGTACGGCCAAAACCGGTTGCCACCTCGTCAAAAACTAAAAGCACCCCATACTCATCACACAACTGTCTGGCCCTTTTCAAAAAGGACAGATCATACATCCGCATTCCGCCGGCCCCTTGCAGGAGAGGCTCCACCAACAGACAGTTCAGCTGATCATGATACTGTAAAAACGCCTCCTCCAATGCCTGCGTCTCTGTAGGAATATGCTTTACATATGGACTGGCGCCATATGCCTTGAGAACAAAATGATAATCCTCATCATCTCCAACCTCCATGGTTTTAAAGGTATCGCCGTGATAAGCATGCTCCAGCGCCAGAACCATGGTACGTTTATCTTCTCCCCGGTTCACATAATACTGCAGCGCCATTTTCAAAGCCACCTCCACTGCCACGCTCCCGGAATCGGAAAAAAAGCAATAGTCCAAATCTCCGGGCAGCCAGCTTTGCAGCTTTTCAGAAAGCTTCTGTACTGGCTCATGGGTAAGTCCGCCTAACATTACATGGGAAAATCTTTCTGCCTGGGATAGAATCGCCTGATTCAGCTCCGGATGTTTATAGCCATGAATCACGCTCCACCAGGAAGAAACCGAATCGATCAGCCTTTTCTCTCCTGTATCCAGATAAACCCCCTCGGCATCCACGATCTTCCAGGGTTCTTTCATGGTTTTCATTTGTTCATATGGATACCAAATCATGCTTTTTCCTCCTCATATAACTCCTTCAGTGACTCTATGGGTATGTCCAGTTCTTCATCTCCGTCTCTGACACATGCCACTACCTTTACCCCGGTTAGAGATTCACACATCTTTCGATTATCCTCGTGAAGCACATTGCCCGGCTCATAATGGTTGAAAATAATCCCTCTCACGGGGATCATCTTCTGCTTCATATAAAATACAGTCAGCCCTACATGATTGATGGTGCCGAGTCCTGCATCCGCCACCACCACACAACCCAAACCACAGGCTATAATAATATCCTCAAGCCAAAGCTCGTTCCCTTCACAGCAAATGGGGCATAATATACCGCCGGATCCTTCCATGGTAACATAAGAATACCCGGCACAGACAGTCTCAAATCCCTTTTTCACCTGCTCCATTGCCACCGGATTGCCCTCCATCTGAGACGCAAGATGAGGAGACACTGCATTTTCATAGATATAAGGGCACATCTCCTCCAAAGGCTGAGGGATTCCCGACATTTCCTTCACCATCACCGCGTCCCCGGGAATCAGGCTTCCATCGTCCCGACGTTCATTTCCGCTCATAGCTGCCTTGTAATAGGCTGAAGAAATTCCACTCTGATGTAATTTTTTCAGAATCAAACCAGCCACATACGTCTTCCCCATATCTGTTCCTGTTCCGGTGATAAACACCCCTTTTGCAGATTTCCTGCTTTTCTCCTGGTCAATTTTCTGGCTTTTCTCTGTGTTATTCTTACCGTTCAATACTTGCCCCTGCTTCTCATAACCTTTCTCATTCATCTTCCCGTTTTACCTCATATCCCAATTCTTTCAAAAGCTTCAAATCCGTTTCCACCGTAATGCCTGCTGTTGTCAGCATATCCCCTGAAATGGCAGCATTGGCTCCGGAGCAAAAGCAGCCCTTTCCCTTATCCGGCATTAGTCCCCTGCCGCCTGCCAGGCGGATATCAGCATCTGGCAGAATAAAGCGGTAGACTGCCACGATCCGCCGCATATCCTCCTCAGTCAGCTTTTTGTTCTCCCCAAAAGGTGTACCAGGAATGGGATTGAGCATATTGACAGGAACACTCTTAATGCCCAGCTCCCGCAGAGTAAGAGCCATGTCGATCCGATCCTCCACAGTCTCCCCCAGCCCCATGATCCCCCCGCTGCACACAAACAATCCCGCAGCCTGAGCGGCACGGATAGCGTTTATCTTATCTTCAAACGTATGCGTTGTACATATATTGGGGAAATTCCTCCGGGAAGTTTCCAGATTATTGTGGGCGCGGGTTGCCCCGGCTTCTTTTAACCGTCTATACTGTTTTTCGTTTAAAAGTCCAAAGGAAATGCACACTGCAATATTCGTCTCGGCCCGGATCTTCTGCACTGCCTGGCACATCTGATCAACTTCCTGGTCTGACAGCCGCTTTCCTGAGGTGACGATAGAATAACGCAGAACCCCCTGCCGGTCATTTATCCTGGCCTGCTCCACAATCTCCTCTGTTCCCAGCAGCGGATATTCTGCCGCGCCAGTATGATTGTGAGCCGACTGCGCACAAAAGCGGCAATTTTCTGAACATCGCCCGCTTTTTCCGTTAATGATCGTACACATATCAAACCGGTTGGAGCAAAAAGATTTCCGAATCTCATCTGCCTTGTCACACAATTCCTCCAATGGCTGCCGATACAGCCACAATGCCTCCTTGAGAGAAACCCTTTTCCCGGCTAACACTTCATCGCCTAATGTCCTGACATCCATCCTGATATCCTCCCTGACATCCATTTTCGTACTTCTTCTTTATCTGCAGCCCACAACTCCATCACATCCGCTCTGCCCTTATAATAGGAATCATCCTTTTTCCAAGAACCGCGCCAAGAATACACAGCACAATATCACCTGGCACTGCCAAAAGAAAGCAGTATAAAAACAACGGCCACAATCCTATGGGTGTTCCCAGATAAAAATTGCTGATCCAATAATAATAAACCATGCCGAACAAATACACAATCCCCAACCCAATAAAATTAGCAGCCAGCAAACGGGGATAACCAGGATTTCCCTTGCCATTGGCAAGGATCCCTGTTACATAAGCCCCTGCCGCAAAGCCGATAATATAGCCAAAGCTAGGTTGGAAT
>OFGX01002154.1_pt1 | contig 10702 bp, 4 predicted proteins | sample 1521831 | NCBI WGS metagenome assembly OFGX01 (sample SAMEA3504080, study PRJEB24116) | mouse gut metagenome | biome: mouse gut; feature: mouse-associated habitat; material: faeces | place: Denmark | collected 2011
CGTCGCTGCCCTCGCTCTCGCAGTAGGGACAGTACATGCCATGCCTCTCCGGACTGTATACCACATTGCCGCCACAATTCTTGCATCTGAAATACATCGTTTCTTCCTCTCTCGCTGTCTGACATCTTCAGCGGCGCCGCCTATCTCCCGCAGAAATCGCAGAGCACCACTATCTTCAAAGGCGTTGTCTGGGCCGGTATGCTCCTGGTGGAATTGTCGTAGGTCACCACCAGGTTCCGTCCTGTGGGGCTCCCCTGGAAGTACTGGTTGTTGGTGGTGCGCACCTCCACGCTGCCGTCCAGGTTCAGCTGCAGGGTCTGATCCTCGTTCACCAGCGAGGTGTCGTAATACCCTACATCCACCATCCGCCCATTCTTCTGGACCGCCGCCGCCACCGCGTTGTACTGGGGCGGATAGATCAGGGGCATGGGCGCGTCCATGGAGTACCAGAAGGTGCACATCATCCCCACGGCCAGGGTCTCGAAATCCACCACATAGGTGGAGGGCGTCACCACGAAATTCACGGTGTTCCCGTCCATGTCCTCCACCGTGATGAACAGCATGCAGCCGTCCGCGCGGCGGTTCCCGATCCTGGTAGGCACCAGCTCCACGATTGTCCCTGTAACAGAGCCGAAACGGCTCCTTTTGAAAGATGTCTGATTCATAAAATCCATATATTTCCACTTCTCCGCAATAATCTGTCTTCCTATTTATATGCTTTTCCCGCGGAAAGTTGCCTGTCCTCTGTCAGCTGCGGCCTTCCGATTCGCCTGCCTGTGGCCGGGTTCTTCCGTCTATACGGCATATCTGCCTGCGCGGCATATCCGCTTATGCGCTATATCCGCTGATGCCGTATATCCGCTCATGTGGTTTATCCTCCCGTGATGATGCCCCCGCCGCACACATACTCCCCGTCATAGAAGCAGATGGACTGCCCCGGCGTGGCCGCCCGCACCGGCGATTCGAATAAGGCACGGACACGCCCGTCCGGCAGCTTCTCTATCCGGCAGTACCCGCCCTTATGGTTGTAACGAATCTTGGCCAGCACCCGCATGGGCGCTTCCAGATCCTCTATGGCCATGAAGCTGACCTGGTCGCAGATTACTTCCCGGGTAAAAAGGTTCTCGTTGTCCCCGATGACTACCTCATTGGCATCCGGGCGGATTTCCGTCACATAGACCCGCTTTTCGCCGGGCAGCCCCAGGCCTCTGCGCTGGCCTATGGTGTAATGGGTGATGCCTTTGTGTCTGCCCAGCACTTTTCCTTCCGCGTCCACGAAATCGCCCGGGCCAGGAACCCGTCCCGGAGCCTGGCCATCGATGAAGCCTGCGTCGTCATCCGGCACGAAGCAGATTTCCTGGCTGTCCGGCTTCTGGGCCACGGGCAGCCCCAGGCGGCTGGCTATGGCGCGGACTTCCGCCTTCTCATACTCGCCCACGGGCATCAGGGTGTGGGCGAGCTGCTCCTGGGTCAGGCTGTAGAGGGCATAGGTCTGATCCTTTTTCTCGCTTACGCCCCGGCGGATGGAGTACCGTCCGTTGGGGAGCCTGGCAATCCTGGCGTAGTGCCCCGTGGCTATGTAATCCGCTCCGATCGCAAGGCTGCGATCCAGAAGCGCCTCCCACTTCACGTAGCGGTTGCAGGCGATGCAGGGGTTCGGTGTACGTCCCTGCAGATATTCTTCTACGAAATAATCTATCACATGGCATTTGAACTCCTGCCTGAAATTCATCACGTAATGGGGAATCTCCAGGGCCTGGGCCACTCTCCTGGCATCCTCCACCGCCGACAGGCCGCAGCACCCCTGGCTGTCACAGGTTTCCTCCCCGGCGCCGTCCTGCCATATCTGCATGGTGACGCCTATGACTTCATAGCCCTGTTCCTTCAGAAGATAGGCCGCCACGGAGGAATCCACGCCTCCTGACATGCCTACCACTACCTTTTCTTTCATGGTTCCTCCCACAAGTCAAAACTGATGCATACATTATAAAGTATCTTTCCTAAAAAAACAACGGCCAGGGCTGCTATATTTTGTCAATTTTATTTCAAAAGTAACTGAAAAAAGGCTGTGGTGGGATATCATTCCCAGCCGCCAGCCCTTTTTACGTCCATATATCATCAATACTTAAGACAAACCTTACAGCGTACATAGCCCTGTGCTTCTAATGACGCTATTGTTTCGTTGGAAGTCGCATAATTTTCCTCTTTTATTGTAGGCACATATCTGCACGCAGGAATATGAATCCTCCCCGTATTTATATTCAACACATAAACAACATCTGTACTCTGTTGGTCTTTATTGAATATATTAGAATTATTGCCACCTGAACTTGAAGGGTTATTTGTTGTATTTCCAAAACAATTCCAGCAAGTCTCATATCCTTGTTCTTGCAGACTATCAATCGGCCCATTGGATTCCGCATAGTTATGAGGTGCTATCTCACTAACTTCTGCACAATTCGGATAATGTATCAACTTTGTACGAGTATTCAATACGTAATCGTAAGCATTACTCTGTTGTCCCGAATTATCATTGCCACCCGTTGATTCAGGCACCTCTGTCGGTGTAGCTGTCGGCACTGGAATTGGAGACTCTGTCGGCGCAAGTGTTGGCACTGGAGTCGGAGCTTCTGTCGGCGCAACTGTTGGTACTGGAATCGGGGACTCCGTTGGCGCAACTGTCGGCACAGGAATCGGGGACTCAGTCGGCGTAACGATAGGCATTACAACATCGACATTTCCATTTGGAGCAATACCTTGGATATCACCTTCCTTTTCCACTCTCCATATCCCGATCATGGACACCTGATCCAGCCTGAAATACAGAGCCTCCCTGCCATCCAGCGTAATCTTCTCCGCTTCCACCGCTTCCAGCTGGCCGTTCCCGTCTAGTGTCACGACCTGCAGCTTGCGTCCCTGCAGTCCCTCCGGAACAGGGATTTCCATGTCAAGGGCCCGATTTCCCAGCTTCATCAGCGGAATCCCGCTCTCGTCCGTCAGGGTAAGGCTGTATATAGCCATCCCCTCCGGAATGCCGCTTTGGAGGGCGCGCCGGAATGCGCTTTCCATCCTGCCCACATCCTCGGGCTGCTCCACAGTCAGGGCATAGCTCCTGGCAGCCCCTTCCAATGTAGCGGACGCCCCTTCCAGCCCCTCCACCGTGATGCCCGGCTCCCCGCTGTCCGTTCCGTCATAGACACGGTAAGCCTCATTGGCCAGCCTTGTTGCCGAAGGCTCATAGGTATATTCCGCTTCCGCGCCCTCATAAGTAAGCACGGTATTGCCAAAGGCCTGAAGCCCTATTTCCCTCACGGACGCAGGGATGGAGATTTCCGATACCCCATTCCCCAGGAAAGCCCTGTCCTTGATTTCCTCCACATTCTTTCCGAGGGCGATCTCTCCCAGGCCGGTACAGCCCTCAAACGCCCCTTCGCCTATCACCAGCAGGCTGTCCGGCAGGGCAACGCGCTCCATCTCCGTGTGGCCGCGGAACGCCTCCCCGGCAATCACGCGCACGCCCTCAGGAACCGCTACCTCCTTCGAATCCCCCCGATAGGCCACCAGGACCCCGCCTGTCACCAGGAAGTCTCCCGCTTCGGCGCTCTCCTCTCCGTCCTCAGGGCTTCCGCCGGCCAGGAAACTGTCCACCCACAAGCTGTGCTCAAAGGCCTTCGGCTCCACGCACATGACGCTGTCCGGCAGCGCGACATCCGCCAACCGGCTGCAGTGATAGAAAGCGCCATAGCCGATATGCTCCAGCCCCTGGGGCAGTCCGATGGATGTCAGGGAGCTCCTGGCAAAGGAGAATTCCCCTATCTGGGAGATCCCGTCCTCCAGGGTCATGTCTCCCAGCGCCGCGTCCCGATAGTACGCCTGGTCCGCCACGATGCTGCCATCCACTATCCGGTACTTCGGAATGTCCGCATCTGTCAGCCCCTCACCGTTTTCGTTTCCATCGGAACCACTTACACCGCCCACATTGCCGGAATCCGCCGCAGGGACGTCCGCAACCGAACCGCCTGTCTCCTGCTCAGGCCCTCCTCCGAATACACGCAGCATGGCATTGTTCAGAAAGAGTACCGCCCTGTTCCCTACAACATGCGTAGTGCCCAGCACCTGCCCTTCCTCTATCGGAGCCTGCGTGGGCGCAGACGTCTCCTCTGGAACCGGCTCGGGGGTAGGCGTGCCCACGATTCCCTCTACCGCGTCAGAAGGATTCGACGGCGGTGTCTCTTCATACCCCGGCATCTCCTTCTGCCGCTCATAGAACTCCTTGGCATACTTCTCCGCCGCGCTTCCGCTCTCGTAATGAATCGTCAGCTGCGCGCAGCCGTCAAAGGCCGACTCATGAATGTTCACCGTCTCCGGTGGAATCGTGATATCCTTCAGATTGACACAATCCTTAAAGGCTTCCCTTCCTATGGAAGTCGCCGTGGAGGGGATGGATATCTGCTCCAGGCCCGTACAGTTGGTAAAGGCATAATCCCCCACCTCGCTCAGGCCTTTTCCCAGGACAACCGTGTCCAGATTGTCGCAGCCCCAGAATGCATAGGCCTCAATCCGCTTCACCGAGTTCGGCAGCACCACCAACTCGATATTCGTATCGTCCTCAAAAGCCCCCTGGCCGATGACCTGCACCGTGTCAGGAACGGACACGTTCTTCTCCGTGCCCCGATACCTTACCAGCGTACTTCCCTCCATTTGAAAACCGGAAGCAGATGTTGACGCATCTGCTTCCGTTCCAGGAACCTGCATGATTATCAGTGCCGCTATTACCATCAAGGCACCTAAAAGACGCTTTTTCCCTTTCATATACATTCCTTTCAACGTTAATTCCTTGCCCTCACAGCCACTTTCTGCTTCTTTCCAGAACGACCTTTGTTCTGTGCGCCCTTGTTGTCCTTCATCATGAACATCACGAAGGACAGGCAGGCCAGGCCAATGGACAGGAACCACTTGGGATGGATGCCGTCCCCTGTGGTCGGCGTGTCATCCGTAATCGTGCCGTCCGACAGGTTCGCAATGTCCACATAAATCACATACGGTGAGAAATGCTCTGCCGTAAAGGTGATGCAAGGCACTCCGCTGATGGTCGTGAACCTGGGAGTCAGCTTATCCAGCTTGTCGTTCACCACGCCTGCCACCTTGTTGTTGCCCGCATAGGTAATCAGCGAATCCGGCAGCGGCAGGGTAATGCTCACGGACAGGCCCGTGGTATCCGTAATCTTCGTATTCCCTGTGGAATCGTAGAGAGAGATGTCCATGGGGAAATATTTGATGTTGTCAAGGCTCCCGTACTCGGCCTGCAGTGCCCGCAGGACCGCTTCCGCCGCGCTGCTGCTCTCCGTTATCTTAATGGTAAAGTTGTCAGAGGAGCCGTTCACCGTAGCGGAGACCACGCCTGTATTGGACAGGCCGTTCTTGTCTATGACTACAGTAGTGCCGCCAACTGTGCCTGTGGTGCCGTTGGGACGGTTGGTGTTGGTGCTGGAGGTATTGCCGGAGCCTGTAGTGGTGCCTCCCGAAGCCTTGTAGTTCGCTATGACCGCCACGTCATTGTTAGGCATGGTAAGGATGAACGAGGACAAGGTCTTATCCGTCACCACTGTGGATGCCGGGCTCACGGTCCAACTGGTGAACTGCTGCCCCCTTGCAGGCGCATCCGCTGTAATGATGATCTGCTCTCCTGCCGCATATAGTCCCGAACCGCTTCCGCCGCGCACCTGGAGGGTGTGGCGGTTGGCATTGTTGCCGCTTCCGGTATTATTGCCGCTTCCGGTGTTTCCATTACTCGGGCCCGGACTAGGGCTGGGGCTGGGATTAGGGCTGGGGCTCGGGCTGGGACTCGGCTCAGGACTCGGGCTAGGACTCGTCCCCGGGTTGTTGCCATCTCCCGATGCAGGCGCATACCTAGCATAAAAATCCGTATCCTCCTGGATATTGTTCAGCGGCTTATCCCACTCGGTGAAGACATAATCCGTCACTGCGGGAATGTTAATGCTGGGCGCATCTGAACCTGCCTTAACCGTAGTAGTATACTGCAGTTCGTAAGGATTGCTGATGCTGCCCTTTCTCACATAAAACCGTACTACATACTCGCCTTCGTTCCGATATTTCGCCACGGCTGTATAGTCACCGGTAACTTCCTCCAGATTTCCCTCGCAGTCCCAGGCGACGAAGTTCGGGTCATTCATAATCGCGGCGAGCTCCTCCACATCTTTTGCCCGTCTCAGTGCGTTGCCGCCGTCCGCGATTTCCATCTTATAGACTTCCTTCAGGCCATCCTTGCTGTCCATGAAGGTGATTACATGCAAAGCGAAATCATACTGTGCCGTAAAGTGCCAGGTATCACCGTTCTCCAATACATACTCCCAGTCGGTGAAGCTGTATGTCATTCCCTTGACAGTCACCCTCTGAGGTATCTCAGGATAGGAAAGCTTCGCTTCGTCCACGGACGCGACTCTCTGCTCCAGGGTAACATCCGTAAACTCGCCGTCCTCACCGCGGTAGGTGTAGATGACATAGTAAGCCGTGGGGAACTCGGTCTCCTCCGTGAGGAATCCCTGGGCCGCACCTGTGGCCTGGGAAGTGACGCCGTCCTTCACGTAATACCATCTGACATCGCCGGCCTTTTGCGTAAGCCCTGCGACACCGTAACGGTTCGTTGAATCCTTGCTCTCATTCTCACCATAAAACGCGAACGGCGAGCACCCTGTGTTCTTGCCTTTTACATAAAAGCTGTCCACTGCGCTCCCGGCAAAGGCGTAATTGCCAATTATCGTCAGTGTCTCAGGGAATGTCACTGTCTGAAGGTTGTCTGTATTGGCAAAAGCTCCTTCCGGAATCGCTGTGACATTCGTGCTGGACAAATCCACAGACCTTACATGGCTCCCTCTGAACGCCTCCGGCGCTATTGTGGTGATTCCAGAGCCAAGCTCTGTAGCCGTCACCTCTTTCAGATTGCTGGCCCTTCCGGGCAGACACTCTATGATGGTATTTGCGTTCCCGCTTTCATCCAGTCCGTAGATTATGGACTTTTCCGCATCGCAGGTATATTTCGGGCTATTCTGGAAGTTTACAAAACTAAGCTTCTCACAGCCAAAGAACGGGGCCTTTCCCAGACTTGCCACATCCGCCATGGAGACGTCGGTCAGGTTTTTGCAACCTTCAAAGGCATAGTCTTCTATGATGACAGGGCTGTTGCTGCTGTCTGCGTTTAATGTGACTCCTTTCAGATGCTCGCATCCTGCAAAGGTTCCTGTTCCGTCCTTGAAAGTGGCAATTCCGTTCTTATCACGGCTTGTTGCTTCGCCGCTTTTTACGACTGCCAAGCTAAATGCAGTGACGGTCATGTCAATCGGCATATTAGCATTACCAGCCGCAAAGGTGACATTCTCGTTTTCTTTAGCCTTGATAAGCCCCGGAGCAATCAGCTCAACCCCTTCCGGAATCTCCAGGTTCAACGCTCCATTGATAGCATCTATCTGGTTTTCCGTCATGCCGGCCGTGCTTCCGCTGTCCTTATATATTTCAGCAGCTCCTCGCGCCTCTGCGATTTGATCTGCCGTCAAATAGGTATAGTCGGAAATACCTGCGATACCATTCTGCAAGTCGTCCAATGAAGGGAAATCCGTCAGTACGCTCATACCCTGTTCGTTTGTATTAGGGTTCACTGCGTTAGGATCGTACTCAACCTTCAGATTCGTAGGCCATCCACTGTAGTATGTGATGTAGCTTTCCTTCTGTGAAGGGGCATTGTATCGGCCCTCACTGCTCATGGCATATTGGAAGGGTGCCGATGTAGAGGAAATCGGGCCTACAAAACTCAATTTCTTCTTAGGGGTATTATCGCTGTCTGTTTCCACATCATTACACCCCGACCCTGGCCTATGGCTGCCCGCAACATCCTGTGTCTTAAATGCATTGCTCTCAATCAGTACATCGCCAGAATTAAATAATACGCTTGTAAGGTTATGTGAGCCCTTGAAAGCGTTTGTCCTGATTGTTTTTACCGATTCCGGTATAGTCACCTTTTCAATATTACAGCTATTTTCAAAAACCCCCGCATTAATCGCGGCAACGGTGTGGGGCCCTATTTTACTGGGAATATCTAATTCCTTCACACCATCCGTCGAAACATGCTTTTCAAGGTTTCCACCGGAATTGACGACAAATGTGTTCTTATTAGCAGTTACCTTTTCCTCCTGGGTAGTAAGCTCATAATGATCCTGCTTTTCGTATCTGCCGCTTTTGTCTGCTGAAGGATCTGCGCCTACATAGGTAAGATAGCTAAACGGAAAGCATTCTTTCCATGCCAATTTATGCACTTCTGAATCCCAAGTCATATTTTCTGAAAAAGGTGTCTTATCAGTGGTATAGTCTCCTAATCCTTCAAAGTAGAACTCGCTTGTTACCTGATTCTTGAAATCATTATAAGTAAAGTTATCGTCTCCATCAGGGAATTTTATATTCCTGTTCCTTGCAGAAATCCACTTTAGGTTATTACATCCTTTAAACGAGGACATATAGACAGCATCATCGCAATTGTTTGGAAACGTCAACGATTGCAAAGAACTACAACCCTTAAACACTCCTCTCCCCAAGCGCCTCAACTGATTAACACTGGCTCCACTACATAAATCAATGCTTGTTGCTGCCATACAACCTTCAAATGCGCCATCGTCAATTTGCTGCACACCATTGGGCAGAGTAAATTGCATCAGTGTCTGACAATCCTTAAATGCATAAGCCCCTATTTCGGTAAGGTTACAATTCAAGTCAATATCAACAGTCGTCAAATTACGGCAGCTATCAAACGCATGGTTCCCGATACACTGCAATCCATTTTCGAGTTTTATCGAAGTAATACCTGAATTAAAAAAAGCATAGTCGCCAATTCCTTTAAATTCAGAGCTCACTATCAGGTTTTTAACATTGTTCTGGTTGGCGAAGACACCTTTCTCAGGATTGTTATCATTCACCGTCCCCCCAAATGCCCATTTTCCATCCTTACTTGTAATAAACTGATTGCTGATGTGTCTTATAACGGCGTTTTTAATACGCTCGTAGTCTGAATTTCCCCCAACTTTTTGATACTTACGATCTTTTAACTCACTATTTGGCTTTTGCCCATTGGGATCATTCGCATCATAATACAAATCATCTTCAAATGGCGACCATTTATCAAAGGTATCTACAAAGCACGGCTCATACTTTCCAGTTCTTTCTAAAACTACCAATGAAGTCACAACCTTTTCAAGGAAATCACCATTCTCGGCTTTTTTGTCCTGAGTTTCTCGGCTTACCTCCTTTATAACTTTTTGGGTATCTCTTCCGTCTTCCATCTTGAATGTAGCATCCATGATGTCGGAAACTGAAACCGGATTATCAATAGTCCCTGAATATGTCTTTGGTTCCCACCCTTCATAGAACAAAAAATTACCCTTCAATCCTACGGCTACAAAATTATAGCCGCCTCCGCCATCATTTATCCTATATTGCCCATAGGCATCCACTGTCTCTCTAAAATCAAGAGTTCCCTCCTCCAGATACCCCCCATTATACCCTACAATTACAGCACTATGTTTCCCCCCATCCTCAAGGAAGGCAAACTGAATTTCCTGACCGGCAGTCGTATATATTTTAGTGTTTTCATCCATTTGCGGAATTATTGCAGATGTGTCGCACCCAGCATAAGATTCATTGCCTTGATCATACCCATCCTGCCCTGTCCCCGCCCCAGAACCCGTAGGGGCCGCCTGCAGATTATCCACCGGAATCGCCGCTATCACAAGAGCAGACACCAGGAACAAAGCCCCCAATGTCTTCCTCATCGTTCTCCACATTCTTCTGCTTTTCTTCTTCACAGCCTTGCTCATCTTCGTTACTCCTCCGCGATTTTCTTCATCACTGCGGCAAAGCATCCGCATCTGCAGGACGCTTGCATCTATCCATACATTTCCATGGAATATGATATTACAGGGTAATCTATGTATATATCGTCTTTTTTTACCCATTTGATTAGCCTTTTGCCCTTTTCCGGCAATAATTTCTAAAAACAGACAAAGTCGTCTGCATTTTACATGCTCCCGGCAAAGCGGTCGGCCTTTCTTTACCATTTTACTATATCCTGAAATAATTGCAAGTGCTTTTGTCAGATCTGATAATTTTTCCTTGCAGAAGCGTCTCTGTTCCATGCAAGGCTTGTATATTCCATGGTTTTCTTTACATCAAAAGAGACGGGGGATGTCCCGCCTCCCTGATGCAAGGCTGCCTTTCCTGCCACGATTCCGGGCTTCCAGGCCGCCGGTTCATGCAATGCCGTACTACAGGTACAGCTTCTGGCATCTCCTTTACGCGTTCAATTCTTCCTATTATATAGCTGATTATGCCAACTGCAGGCCTGCCAAATCTCTGACAGCTTCAATCGGCAGATCTGAATCTTCTGCAATTTCTTCAAGGGTCAGCTTCCCTCTCGCAATCATACGGCGGGCAGATGCCCTTCTCTCTTCCAGTGCCATTTCCTCTGCCTTTTCTTTCACCATTTCCTCTGCCTTTTCTTTTGCCATTTCTTCCGCCTTTTCTTTTGCCATCTCTTCCGCCTTTTCTTTTGCCATTTCTTCCGCCTTTTCTTTTGCCATCTCTTCCGCCTTTTCTTTTGCCATTTCTTCCGCCTTTTCTTTTGCCATCTCTTCCGCCTTTT
>OFGX01002159.1_pt1 | contig 10665 bp, 8 predicted proteins | sample 1521831 | NCBI WGS metagenome assembly OFGX01 (sample SAMEA3504080, study PRJEB24116) | mouse gut metagenome | biome: mouse gut; feature: mouse-associated habitat; material: faeces | place: Denmark | collected 2011
TACAAATTATCATACAGCGCTTTCGATTCCCTAAGAAACTCCGGGCTGAAAAGAATATTTCTGCTTCCGGTCTTTTTTCGGATATTCTCTGTAAAGCCTACCGGGATCGTAGATTTAATGACCATGATCGCTTCCGGATTATATTCCATTACCAGCCGGATCACTGCCTCTACTGCCGACGTATCAAAAAAATTCTTTCTGCTGTCGTAATTGGTGGGGGCGGCAACGACTACAAAGTCCGCATCCTGATATGCTGCTTTTGCATCCAGCGTAGCAGTCAGATCCAATTCCTTTTCTGCCAGATATTGTTCGATGTAGTCATCCTGGATCGGTGATTTTTTCTGATTGATCAGATCCACCTTCTCCGGAATTATATCTACAGCCGTCACCTGGTTATGCTGTGCCAGCAATGTAGCCATCGACAATCCAACGTATCCTGTTCCTGCAACTGCAATCTTCATAAATGTGTTTTCTCCTATTTTATATGTATCTTACTCCTTTTCAGTCAAATACCCCGCAGATGTCTGCGAGGTATCTATCCATATCCCTGTCAATCCTTTTCCGGCAATGAGGAATCAATATAACACAATTGCTCCCAGTACGGTTACATTTCTATCGGAAGCGGACTTTCTCTCCTGCTGGATCATGGCCGAACTGGATGCCCCTTTCTTTTCCAGGAAAAGAACTCCGTCATAATTCTCCAGCTCCTTCAGCGCCGATGACTGATAAACGATCTGCATATAAGGTGACAAAGAAATCCCCTGCAGCTCCGAAGACAGCTTCGCACACAAAGCTGCTGCATCTTTCTCCGCCATAGTTCCGGCCAGCATGACCTTCTGCATTTCTTGATCCGGAGACATTCTGGCAATAGCCGCCTGGACATTGGACGCAGCCATCTTGATCTGTTCTTCAAATCCGATAGATGCGTAAGATCCTTCTTTCAGGCGGAACACCCAATTGTCAATAAAACCGAATAGCTTTTTCTTTTTCCCGGAATCCCGTACTACTCCGAGAAGCGGCATTCCAAACTCCATCTTGAAGTTATCCGTATTCTGCAGCTTACCGCCCATCATATACAGAAGCATCAATACGAAGCAGACTACAAACGCGCCAAGCACCAGACCGACTACCGCATATTTTACTGCTGCTGATTTCGGGTCTGCCAATACTACGGCGCCTGTCTCATCCGGCTCCTCCGGTATCTCTGCCGTGTTCCGTAAAGTCTCTAACTCCGTGCGCAACGCCTGCAGATTTCTGACAGCAGTCAGATAAGCTGTCCGAGTGTTGTCCTGATAGTTTTTGATATCCGTGTCCATCATATCCGACTGGGTGGAAGACAACAGCGTCAATTTGTGCTCTCCCACCTCCGACTGCAGCTTAGCCGAATAGGATACCAACGCCTCGTCTGCAGACTTCAGATATGCCCTGCAGGAAGTTTCCTCAGGCATCCGGATCTCAATCTGGAAAACTGTACTTTCCGGCGCTGCGGTTCTGATCGTCTGATTACTTGTCACCTGATAGATTGCATCAAAACTGTTTGAAAAGGATGTCAGATATCTCAGATCCTCCACAGAAACCGTGGCATCTGCACTGTGCATCCTCTCTGCAAGCCTTCCGTCAGATACATATGCGCCAAATGCTGCAAGAAGGCTGTCCACATGGTCTCCGCCCTCTAAATAATAGCTCAGTGTTCCCGTCGAAATATGGTAGGAATCCATATCCATCACAACCGAATTATCCAGATATTCCTTCTGTCTTTCCAAGGCATTCGTATTCTCCGCAATGGCCTGCTCATAGTAGGAAACGGACTGAAGGTCAACCTTGACGATATTTACCTCATCCTCATCTTCCTCCGCGGAAATAGCAGCCTCCTGCTTGGCCTGATTCTCCTTCACCACGCCCCTGTACTTGTACACTCCTGCTGCAACTGCCAAGATCAGCATAAATGCTACGATCCATCTCCACTTCTCCAGACAGTAAAATATCAGATCCATCAAGTTGATCTCTTCCTGTCTAAATTCCTGATTTTCATCCATTGTAAAATCTCCTCTCAACTGCTTGTCCCAAAAAGAATGCTTCCATCACAGCCTTCCCAACCAGGTATAGGCTGTAATATCCTGCACGCTCTATCATTGTATAAAACCCTGCCGGAAATGTCAATAAAATTTTGGAGCTTCCAAAGTTTTTCACAAATTTTTAGTGGGCAAAATTTGATATATACTCTCTTTCGTTTTCTCTGGCTCAGATTACGATATTATAGGTGTAGTTTGTCATTATTGCCCCCTGTCAAAAGCATACTGGCTTATCTGTGGATAAAATCTTGATATGGTGAAAAATAAATAGAGAAGAAACAATTTATAATAAGGAAGGATTCCCGACGTGAAGAATGTGATCAGAATGTAATTGGCGCATCTGGAACGGCGGGATTTGGATTTATTTAAGGATGACATGTATGACGGATATCCCTTTCGCAGGGAAGCATCCGCCTACATCTCTAATTTTGTTATGCTGGTCATTAAAGGGACAGTGTCATTTATTAAAATCAGCCCATACAGTTTTTCATTCATATATTGAGTCATAATCATATTGTGTATAAAAATCCCATATATTTTGGCAATACGCTTCATAGTTATCTGCAGTTACCTCGTGATCCTTTTTTGCCATGCTTACTAATATATAAGAATTGACATCTTCGCTATAGTGCAGAATATCTTTATAATTATCAAGATCGGTGATCATATCAAATTCATCAAAAAAACTGTACAAATGTAGATTTTTATAAGGATACATTAATTCAATAGCTTCCTTTTCCCACTTCAATATATTCTTCAATTCGCCGCGCTGATTCTCTATGTCAAAGGATATGATGCTATAGGGAGTCCAGAATAAATAAAAATCTATTTCCGGATGTGCTTTCACTAAAGTCAACACATTTTGTTCAATATTTTGAGGGTTTAATTTACTGTATGCCACATCTTGAGTCTTATTCGGCCTTGAAATTTGTGATAAAATCGCTTCTTTCCCAAATACATGTGCCCCATTCCAATTGTTATACTCATCAAAAGTCGTTGTATGTCCTCCCTCATTTGTAAATTCAATGACATTTTTATATGTATCGCTTATAGCAACTGACTTGTTAAAGAAATAATTCACATCATTAAATGGATTGTCATCATAGAGATATGTAGGATATGACTCATATCTGGTTGCATTAAAGTCCCCATAAAATCTATTATAGTCGAGCCCCCACACAACTGTCTTCAAATTATTGTTTGCAGAAATAGCTCTTTCTATATTTTCACTGACCTCTTTATATGCTGCGCCAGAAAAAGGAATCTTTATAGAATGCGTTCCAAATAATGCATCCATTTCACTTGTCTTAAAATTTTGTATCATCGAGGTTCCGGTAATCAATGCATCATAATCAAAATGCTTCACGATCCCATCGTTTTGGTATCTTTCATTATAAATCCGATATTCCAGAGATTCCAATGGCTTGTGGTAATGAAAATACGGATCTATCACAATTGTCAGACCACCAAAGCCTGCCATTAGCAGTGCAAAAAAGACAATAAAACTCCTGCACCAATGTTTAGCCATTATTCTCAAATCCTCCTAAAAATTGAAATACAGGAACGTACTTACACCTGTAAACGAGAAAATACACCACGTCAAAAGTAATGCCACAAGGAATGGTGTACTCCTCTTCGACGTGCACTTTTCCGCCACATATTTCGCATTTGGAAATGCAAGTACCATCACTGCAGCAACTGCAAAATACAACACCATATTAATGTTATTATAGGTTTCTAATACACCTGGAGCAAACTTAGACCATAGCAGCATCCACTCCGGCTGTGAAAAAACAGCAACCATTTCACTGCTAATTGCACCAAAATGAAATGACAGCATCTTCGCCAGAATAATATGTGCGTCTGTAATACTTTCAGCACGAAAATAAATCCATGCTACATTAACAAAGCCAAATGCCATCAGCCAACTGAATGCCGGATGCAATTTTGACCAGTACTTTTTCAGGATTCGCTCCAGCATCTGGGCCAATCCATGCATAATTCCCCACAGAATAAATGTCCATCCTGCTCCATGCCAAAATCCGCTTAACAGAAATACAATAAAAATATTCACATATGTTCTGACCACGCTTTTACGATTACCACCTAATGGAATATAAACATATTTTGTAAAGAAAGCCGTCAACGTCATATGCCAGCGTTTCCAGAATTCTGTAACTGATAATGCCTTATACGGTGAATCAAAATTTATCGGTAGATCAATATTCATCATCCAGCCAAGCCCAATTGCCATATCAGAATATCCGCTGAAGTCAAAATATATCTGAAACGTATATGCCAACATCGCAAAGAAGGCGGTTGTCGCATTTAGTGCATTCACATCGGCATAAGCCAGATTTACAAAATTACCAAAAACATCCGCTAGCAATACCTTTTTAGCAAGTCCAAATGTAAATAGAATAATTCCTTTTGACAGATAATTGAAGTCCAGATGTTTTCTCTCTTCGTCCTGCAGCTGAGGCACCAATACATCATGTGTTACAATAGGTCCTGCAACTAACTGCGGAAAATATGTCACATATGCCGCATACTCAAGAAAAGAATATAAAATCCCCCCCCTATCCTTATAAACATCTACAAGGAAGGAAAGCTGCTGAAAAGTAAAGAAACTGATTCCTAAAGGCAGAAGGATATTTCGTAAAGCAAAGTCTGTCCGAAATATCAGATTAATATTTTCAATAAAAAAATCCATATACTTAAAATATCCGAGAAGCCCAATGTTAAATACTAACCCTCCGATAAATACGAACTTTCTCCTCCTCCGGTTTCTTTGCACTTCTTCTCCCTGCTTTGTTACAGGTGTCTTCTGAAGAATACGATATACAATGTAATTAAAAATTACGCTGCTGCAGATGATGTTCAAATATCTTGGATTGAAATATCCATAGAACCACAGTGACATTCCAATCAGGAGTATGAGCCCCAGGCGGTAATGCCTGAATTGGTTCAGAACAAAATATCCAAGCAAACACAACGGCAGAAATAATAATATAAAAATGTATGAGTTAAATGTCATTTCGTTCTTGTACTCCCATTAATTATTTTTGTCGTTTCTCTGGTCTTATAATTCATATCATTTATGTAAATACCCTCCCACTTATCCGCTGAATTTACCAACTTTACGATTTGTCAAACTCGCGTTATCAACATAAGATACAAGTTAATTTAATTCCATTGATAATCAGAATAAACACCTATGTTTGAAATATATGCCGTTTTGTTCTCTTCTTCTATTTTTGAAATCTCAGTATTCAACACTTCTACCTACACATGTAAGTTTCTTGAAGCATCTTTCAAACATCCGTAATAGTATGGATTAAATCCAGCCTTATTCATCATTTCTCCTACCTTATCTATATCATAAGTCACCCTATATAAATCGAATTTCTCCCCATCAAATACCGCATAGGCTGCCCGATTATCTCCGTCTCTTGGTTGCCCAACAGAACCCGGATTACAATATATCTTATTAGTATATTCTTCTATCCCTTGGATGTGTGTATGTCCAGAAACAAATTTATCTCCTTCAATTTTTTTAAAGTATTCTTCTGTAGGCTCTAAATACTCGTCAAGTGGATTTTTCCATCCGCCATGTACCATTGATATTCCTAAGACACGCCTTATGACAGGAAAAGATAAAATCCATTCCCGATTTTTATCATCAATAACAGTCCGCTGATATTTTAGGCAGTCTCTTACACTCTGTGATCTTTCGCAATCCGTTCCTGATGCCATATACCAGTCGTGATTTCCCATAACGCATAAAACATTTCTTTTTCTTAATTCATCACAGCACTCATTAATCTGAGAATAATATCCAACAACATCGCCCAAACAGTATATTTTAGATATACCTCGGGAATCAATATCCTTAAGCACTTCTTTTAATGCTACAAAATTTCCATGAATATCAGATATTATTGCTATCATAAAAAATATAATCCTCTATATACCGGACAGCACGTCCCTTAATAATTTCTGGTTGCTTTATCTCTTTTCCTTCCAAGAAATATTTTACAGCCATATGACATTCATTATATCCAAAAGCTGTACGTATTGAACATGAAGAAGAAATTCTTGGATTTATTTCTAAAAGTTTCCATATATCCCCAACTTTTCGGAACTGAAAATTGGTTGGTCCAATAGGTTTAAAAGTCTGAGCTAATTCTTCTATAAGAGGTACTATACTTTCAGTATTTTCTTTGTCTGCTACACATGCAATTTCAGTAAAACCAGACTGAGAAAGTTTCCTTCTAAGCATAATTAAGGCATTACAATTACTATGCTTATCAAAGAATGCTGACACTGTATACTCTTCTTCGTCAGAACCCACGAATTCCTCTATCATAAGACTCTTTCCTATTTGCAATATATATTGTTCAAGTTCTTTACTTGAATCAATTTTTATAATACCTCTCGCTCCAAATCCACATCTAGGCTTTAAAATGACTGGAAAAGAAAATGAATTGTCATTTGAAATAATTGAAGTCCTGATTCTGAATTCGAAATCTTGCTTTTCCAATTCCTTGTAAAATAACCACTTATCTGAACATAGCCTTACTAAATCGGGATTATTTAAAAGCAATTTCACACCTGTTTTCTCAAGTTCCTTTCTATACATATTCCATGTCTTCATATCAGCTTCTATTCCAGGAATAATCATATCTATGCTGTATTTATCTATGAGTCTGATTAAACAAGAAATATAATGTTCATCATCCGTTCTTGGTACAATCTCTACTATGTCAGAAAAACATTCTGCAGGTGATTCCGGATAAATTGTCGTCCCAATGGTACGACATTCATAATTGCATAATGATCTTAGAATTCCATAGCCCACAATCCCCGATGCACCAGAAACCAATATTGTATATTTATTATCGCTCTTCAACTGCATAGCCAAATCCCGTCTTTCCGAATTCATTTCCATTATATATCATATAATATGTTTTTCCTACCTTCTTTACTGAAGCATATTCGAGCATTTCACTGTCCCATCCACTATCAGAGAGAGAAAAGTTAAACTTATCTGACCTTCTCTCCCAAATAAGGCCATCCTTTGATTCCGCATATCCTATCATATAATGCTGACCATTTTTCACACGATAATTTTCTATTCCCCGTGTTGAATACCACATTTTATATATGGCCCCGTCTTTTATTACCCAAGGTCTTCCAATTGCTTCACCAGGATATTCCGCGTCAATACAAATGCTATTATTGCATTTCCAATTAATTCCATCCTTAGAAACAGCATGTTTTACCACATAAGTCGGTTCATATTTCTCTTTATATAAGTCCCAACTTAAAAATGAAATATACCACATTCTAAATTCATCACCTTCTCGGATAACCATTGGTGCACTAACTGCTATCGGGTCAAATATAGAACGTTCCATGATTGGCCCATCAGATATCTTTCTGTACTGTTTATTATCTATAACTTCACAGCAGCCAATGCTTAAAGAATAAGAAACTGTAGTTTTTCGATTCCACCCGCAATAATATAAATATTTCCTATGATCATCTATTGGAACAATGGAAGTCATCGTTATTCCAGTCTCATCAAATGTACCTCTTCGTCCCGGCTGCATAAGCGGTATATGTGGAATCGATATTATATTGTTTAGATTTCCTGCTTCTACATCAATATAGTATGGATAGCTAACTACATCTTGTGTTCTGGCGGAATAGTATATCCTCCACACTTTATCGTCTAAAATATCTATAAATGCGTCTTGCGCATACCCTGTTCCATAAAAATCACATGAATACAAAAGTCCTTTCTTTTCCCACATCTTATTTCTTTCCTCCCGCTTTATAATTGAGTACTATTTTAATTTCATTCTTTATTTTTTCTTTTGATACAAGAATAGAAGATTCTAATTTTTTTGCATAAGGAATTGGGATATCTTCACAAGCTGCAATTCGTATAGGCGCTTTTAAATATTCAAATGCGTATTGAACAATCAAAGATGAAATATGTCCTGCCAAGCTGCCAGTTCTATTGGCCGTATCACAAATAACTATACGTCCTGTTTTTTTCACAGATTCTTTAATTGCATTGAAATCAAGTGGTACAACTGATCTTACATCCAAAACATCCGCAGATATCCCCAATGCTTCTATTTCTGGGAGCAGCTCTTTTACTATCCTCATGCACCCCGATACAGATACAATTGTTAAATCTGTTCCATCTCTCACTTTTTTTGCTTTTCCAATTTCAACTTTTTTTTGAATATTAACTTCTTCATTCATCCAAAAAAGTGTACGATCTGCAAAGCAGAGCACTGGATTGTTATCCTTAATAGCTTCCCGTAACATAGAATACATATCTTGCGCCGTAGCAGGGCATATTATTTTTAACCCAGGAATATTCATAAACAATGAATGTATCCTATCGCTGTGTTGAGCCGCATTACCACCTACGCTCATAGACGAACTAAAGATTGTTATTGGCACCGAATATACACCATCATACATATATGCTGTTTTTGCTGCTATACTGCATATTTGATCCATCGCAACATATAAAAAGTTTTCTGTAGTAAGATCAACAATCGGTCTAAGTCCGCATATTGCTGCCCCACATGCAGCACCTACAACACCAGCCTCTGATAAAGGAGTATCAATTACTCTGTTGTCACCAAATTTCTCATAAAGCCCCTCTGTATATCCATATAAATTATTTCTATCATCTTCTCCGAATAGCACAACATCGGAGTCGTCTTCCAGCGCATCATATAAAGCTTTATTTATTGCTTCTTTATAACTCAGTATCATCTCTATACCTCAACAAAAACGTTTCTATACGCAATACTTTTTTCAGGATCAGGAGAGTCAAGAGCAAATTCAATGCAATGCTTTACCTCTTCTTCTGCTTTTAAAAACAATTTCTTATTTATTTCTTGTATCAATTTTCCACTTTCTAATAATTTATTCTTATACAATTCAATTGGACACCGTATCTCTTTTTCATTCTCCAGAGTCCTATAATCTCTGTATTTTTTATCTCTCATTTTAAGATAATATCCGCCTTCTGCATGTTCATTAAAACGAATGGTATGTGCCTGTATTAAAGAGGGTGTCCCATTATTCCTTGCTATCTTTACTACCGACTTCGCCAACGTATAAATCTGTTCTACATCTTGGCCATCTACATGATAGCCTGCCATCCCATATGCCTTAGCCATTGCAACATAATCATTACAAGCCGACGTATTTCTTGTATTTGTTGTTACTGCAAGCCCATTATCTTCTAGAACAAAAATCAAGGGCAATTGCCACTTAGCTGCAAGATTAAGGCTTTCATGTAATGTCCCTTCATTTGCTGCTCCATCACCAAAAAACACACAGGCGATTTTTCCATCCTTCTTATACTTTGCTGAAAAAGCAGCGCCACACGCAACTGGAATCCCCGAACCTACAATCCCCGTAGATGCTATCATTCCTATAGACGCGTCATTTACGTGCATAGATCCTCCTTTGCCTCTATTGGTACCGCCCTCTTTTCCAAATATTTCCGCCATCATATACTTAATTTCTATACCTTTGGCAATTGCATGTCCGTGCGGACGATGATTACTGATTATGTAATCTTTCTTTTTAAGCGCAGAACATATCCCCACAGCAATAGCTTCTTCGCCATTATAACAATGTGCAGATCCATAAATCATTTTATTTAATTTGTATTTTGATACTGCATTTTCAAACTCACGTATCAATATCATACGATAAAGTAAGGAAATACTATCGTTATTGGAATTATCACTTGTCACCTTGTACCCTCCAAATTTTATCCGCTAAATAAACTATCATATACCATAACTGGTAAAATTTAATCCCAGTAGCAGCTTTCACTGTAATGTTAATCCTATAATTCGCCTTTACCTTCCTTAATGTTGTATTGATCCAGCAATTGATTAACATTATCTACAGAATTAAACATCAAAACATCTATTATTGACAGATATGGAATAAATTCATTATTATACTGCTTGTATTCCTTAACAACCATTTCCAAAAAACAAAGTTTCAAGCCATTTTTTCTAAAAGAGTTTGTATCATATAATTCGCGTCCTCCAATTGCATTATAGTATATATCAGAGCCTAGTATCTGATTTATATGTATGACTTTCTCCTGTCCTTTTAAGGTTTCGTCTTTTTTTATTTTTGATGATAGATGAATTTTTGTAGAAATCCCAAGATACTCGTTAATAGCCATTATTGAATGATAGTTAAGCATTGCTATGTTTTCATTTTTCATAATTAAATTCTTAATTATTGGCATAATATTTTCATAATATGGAGCTTTTTTGTAACACATTTCTAGTGTTTTTAATATCTTTTGTTTCAGTTTCAAATTTTTTGTCAAAGAAATTTCATTTATATTTTTAAATGAAGATGAACCTTCCAAAGGTATAGTAATTAAATGTTTTTTTCCATTTAACAAAATATTATTACGATTAATCCATCCACCTTTTATATATGTAACATCGTCATATACAACATATTCATCAACAGCCTTAATTAACTGCCAATATCCCAAATAAGGGAAAAAATATGGCTGGAT
>OFGX01002160.1_pt1 | contig 10663 bp, 10 predicted proteins | sample 1521831 | NCBI WGS metagenome assembly OFGX01 (sample SAMEA3504080, study PRJEB24116) | mouse gut metagenome | biome: mouse gut; feature: mouse-associated habitat; material: faeces | place: Denmark | collected 2011
CTTGGCCGTAACCCCCAGCCGGTCCGCCAGCTTCTCGGCGGTCGCCGTTGCCAGCGCCTCGGTCGATATGTCCCCCCGCAGCGCAAGAGGGAGGGTGAACAGCATATTTTCCTTGGTGATGCCCCTATTCATCCTCGTAGCCTCCGCTCTTGACGGTCACGGTCCCCAGCACCGCTACCTGCGGGGCCTCCGTTCCGCTCCCATCCCGCAGGGAGGTAAAGGCCGGTTCCTCCAGCTCCACCCGCTTGATGCCCGTTTCCATCAGCATAGAGATAAGCCGGGACGGGTTGATGTCCCTGCCCAGCTTCGCGCTCTGCCAGTCGGTGAACTCCCCTACCTTTTCCGCCACCGCAAGGGCCAGCTCTTCCGCGCTTACCTCTGCGTCGTCCTGGATGTAGTAGGTGAGGCGCACATTATACGGCACCTGCTCCGGGTCCTCCACGGAAACAAAGTCCGTCAGGGGCCGCACGTCGTCGGCGCTGCACGCGGCCAGCACCTTTTCCTTCATTTCCTCCGTGGCAATGCTCCCGTCGTCCATCAGAACGTACAGCTTCACCACACCGGGGGTGGGCGACGCGGCGATAACGTCCGCTATCTTCGTGTCTACCCGCTTGGCAAAGTAGATGTACCCGCCCCGCGCCCCGGCACAGCTATAACCGTCCATGCTAAGGCGCAGAAGCTCGTAAAATTCCTCGTCGGTCGCGGCGTCTCCGCCGCCGTCCGATTCGGTCAGGTTGGCGCAGCTCTGGTAGTAGGCGAACAGGTCCACGATGGTATTGATTTGTCCGGCCACAAAGCCATTGCCTGCCGCCCCCACCGTCTGGCACACCGCCTTTACGTCGGCGTATGTCTCCCCGGCGGTCACATAGATGTCCTCCGCCGTCTCCCACACATGGGTATTGCTGGCGTCTGTTACGCGGGTTCCCTTCGGTATCAATACGGCGAACGCCTGCGGCTCAGAAATGGTGAAGCGCATGGTGCAGGTCGCGGCCTTGGCCTGGGGTCGTTCGTGCGTATAGAACAGCTCCGCCAGCGCGTCCAGGTTTTCCCCCTCCGCCCGGCTGGGCAAGTTCTGGTTGGCGGCGTAGTTTGCCAAGGCCCGCTCCTGAATGACTACTGACGCCGCCCACTGGATAAACAGCCGTTCCGGGCTTCCCGGCTGTACGGTCACGCCGGTCAGCTCTTCGTATTTGGCGGTCATCCACTCCACGATTTCGTCCGGGTCCGTGGGGATAAATTGGTATTGTGCCCTACTCAATGTTGATTTCCACCTCCACCGTCGGTATCAGCTTCCCCGACTGTAATTCATCCCGCGAGAAGGTGATGTCCTTGACCGTCGCCCTCGGCTCCCACTCTTCGATGGCCTCCCGTATCTCCATCCGCGCCCGCTGCTCCGCGCCGGGGGCCGGAAGGTCCAGGAAGTCCATGTTCACGCCAAAGTCCCGGTACATGGGGACCGTCCCCTTCGGGGTGGTCAGGATGATTTTGATTGCCTGTAGCACGGATTTCACCGTGTCCGCCGCGCCCAGCTCCAGCGCCGCGCTCTCCGCTGCGGAGACTTTGTAGCTTTCACTCATGACCGTAGATACTCCTGTAGCGTGACGGACACCACAGCGCCCGCTACGTTGCCGTGCCTGTCCGTGTATTTGGCCGTCATTTCGTGGCTGACGATGTTCCACCGATATTTCCCGTAGCACTTCTCCCCGATGGTCAGTGCCAGTGCCGTCCCCTCCCGCTCGTACTTCCACAGCTTCACGACTTCTTCCAGTGGATTTACCCCATGTTCCACCAGCAGTTGGATGTCGAACGTGATTTTGTCCGGGTCCATGCCCGTGTACTCCGTCAGCGCGTGGTAGTTGTGCCGGTTGTGGACGGAATACCTGGCGGAACCGGACCACTTGAAGTTTTCCAGGGTAAGCACGGTCTTGTCAGAGACGGAGAATACAATGCCCTTGCTGGAGCTTTCCCCCATATAGCCGATTATTGCCATGGTTGAATCCCTCCCAGCACAAAGCCGCGCCCGTCCCGGATAGGCTCATACAGGCAAAGCACCTGGTCGCCCACCTTCGGCATCCACGGCTTGATGATAAGGTCGTGCTTGTGGCTTGCAAAGGCAGGGTCCCCGGAACCGCCCGCCTCGAACTCCGTCCGCTGCGGCACGTCGTAGTCCGGTATGTAGTCCCGGTTGATAAGTACGGGAATCCAGCCGGAGGGGAGGGCCATATCCTGAAAGTACACCTGCGCCAGCCGCTTCACGTTGTCAACGGCGGTCACATTCCCGATGCGCACCATGACGGAAAAGGCCGCGCCGTCGTCCTGGTATCGCGTTTGCTTCTCGTACATGACCCGCCTCCTGTCACGGTATAATGAGCTTCTGCCCTGGGAATATCAGATTCGGGTTTCCCCCGATAAGGTCCTTGTTGGCCTCGTATATTTTCGTGTACATGGCCCCGCTCCCATAATACTGCTTGGCTATGTTCCACAGGCTGTCCCCCGATTTGACGGTGTAGGTCTGGCCGCTGGATTCTTCTGCTCCGCCGCCGGTCCCTTCATCGGTGCTGTCCGCGCTTCCGCCGCCGTCGGACAGGACTTTGCGCAGGTCTATCTTGGTGGTGTAGCCGCCGCCGACGGTGTGCGCGGCCTGCTTGACCATGTACTTCCCGTCCCAGCCGCCGAAGCCCTCCAGCGCCACCGTCACCCCGGCCACAAGGGCCGTGTTCCCCGGCAGGGTGAAGGAGGCGGAGCGGTTGAACTTGTTGTGCAGGCGCAGGTGCTTTTCCGCCAGCATCTTTGCCTCGCCCGTGCTGGACACTTTCGCTGTGATTTCAAGTCTCTGTTCGCTCTTCCCGTCGTCTCCGTCCGCCGTGGCGATACCCTCAATGCACTTTCCCGTTGCCGGGTCTGCGTAGCTCACCCGGCAGGAGCCGTACTGCGTCTCCGCCGCCCCGGTGGACAGGTCGTAGGTTTCGTAGGCGAGACACTTCGGGTCCTTCCCGTATGCGCCGTGGGCCTGTGGGGCCGCTGGCAGTATCCGCCCGCCGTCCTTCCTGATGGTCGCCACGGGCGGCAGGGCCTCGTAAGTGGATTGGTCGAAAAGGACAAGCTGCCCGTCCGTACATTTCAGGCTGATACCCTCGTCGTGGCATAGCTCGGACAGGAAAGTGATGTCGCTCTTCTTCGTCTGCTCCTTCCGCTTGTAGGTGGGGTTTCTGGCCGCTTCGTACATACAGGTCAGCCCGGCGTTTCCCGCAATCTCGTTTGCAATGCCGGACAGGGAATAGCCCTCCCACGCCTTGGTTTTCTTTGTCTGGCGGATGGAGGACCCGTAGGCCAGCGACGACCCCTTGATGGTCACGGTGGCCGGTGGCCCCCCGGCGTCCACACTGTCCAGCTCAAAGCTCCCCGTGGGGAGTGACCCGCCGCCGCTCCCCCAGTTCTCCGGGGTGATGGCGGCGCTCATGGTCAGCTTGGACGCCGCTGAGGCTTCCACCGCCTTGTTAAGCCAGCTCTCCAGCCACAGGCCGTCCCGGTCCTGTAGCTGGATTTGCAGGCTGTCCGATCGGTCCTCTTCGCTGTCCGTGTAGGTCAGTGACAGGAGGTAGGGGCGGATGCTCGATGTGATGTCTGCGCCGTCAAATGTGACTTCCACCGCCGCGCGGCGGGCGTCGTTTGGCCCAATCATACGCTCGCCCCCTTACGTTTCCACGGGGGAAGCAAGCTGTTTACCGGCCTCTCGATTTCCGGCAGGACCAGCACGATTCCAGATGGGAAGAGGTATATGTCCCGGTGTTCCAGGTTTGCGTCGATAAGCCGGTCCGTGTAGGATGTACTGCCCAACTGCCTGTAGGCGATAGAATCCCACATATCCCCGCTCTTTGTGGTGTAGGTCGCCATGTCTCGCCCCTCCGTTATGCGTATGCCCTGCGGCCCCGCTCCCGCTCCATGCGGTCGTAGAGCCGTTCAAAGTTCGCTTCCAGCCACGCTTCAAAGCGCTGTTCCGATTCCACCAGGGCTTGGTCCACCACGTTCTTGTCCGCGTTGCCCTTGATTTCGATGTGTGGCGCAAAAGTAACGGAGAATCCCCGGTTGCCCCCGCCGCCCGCCGGGAAGCGGGGCAGCTCCACAGGCGGATTTCCCACACCCAGCATTTCACCGGCCCGCAGCCATGTGTCGATGTTCTGCGAGCGCACGCCCTTCTGGAAACTGATAACCGCCTCCGTCCCGGCCTCGCCTACGATGCTTGGCCCGTTGGTAAAGCCGCCCTTCGCCAGCATGGGCATTTCCGGGATGTTGATGGAAAAGTTCTTCCCGCCGATGACCGGCACCCAGTCCGGTATCGTCAGGCCCAGGCCGTTGATGCCGGAAATGGCCTTGTTGATGATGGAAATAACCGCGTTGATAGGAGTTTTCACCAGCGCGCCCAGTCCCTCGAAAATCCCGCCGAAAATATCCTGGACCCCCTGCCAGGCCATTTGCCAGTTTCCGGTGAATACGCCGGTAACAAAGTCGATGATGCCCTGGAAAACGGTCTGTATCGACGTGACGATAGTAGTCAGCCCGGAGCTGAACGCCTCGTATCCGGCCAGCAGGGCCGGGATTACCACGCTCGCTATGCTCATGACCACCGAAATGACGCTTTGAATGACGGGCATAGCCGTCTGAATCGCCATCCCGATTATCTGCGCCACCGTCATAATCGCCGTTCCCAGGTTCGTGATGATGCCCGAAATGATAGGTGCCGCCGCCGTGAAGGTTTGCAGGATGATAGGTACAACCGTTGTTGTGATGAAGCTGAAAATATCCTGGATGATGGGCTTGACGGTCGTGTTGGCGAACGTCACCACTTGGCCCACCACGCCCATGACCGATTGCAGGATTTGTACCAGCCCGTCGAACGCCAGCCCTGCGTTGTCTCCGAACATCCCCGTAATGGCGTCGCGCAGCGGGGCCATAGCCGTTGCCACGCCTCCGTCCGCAAACAGTCCCGTGATGAAGTCCCCAACGCGCTGTAGCCCGCCGGTGAACGTATCAAAGACGGCCAGCCCCTTTTCTCCGAACACGCTGCCGATAATGCCGCGTATATCCTCCAGGTGGTCGCCCAGGATGCTTACCACGGCAATGATGCCGGAGACAACACCCACGATGGGAAGCGCCCCGGACAGCAGCCCGCCGAAACCGGAGGCCATCGGCCCCCAGATACTTCCCAGCGCACCGGCCCCGGCGCTCATAAAGCTGCCCATATTGCCCAGCGCACCGCCGATAAACTGCCCCGGCGCAGAGCTTGCCACCCGGCCCGCGAGGCCCATAGCGCCCTGCGCCAGCCCCCCGGCCTTACCGGCTACCCAGCCCGCGCCGCTCCTTGCCGCGCCCAGTCCTCCCTTGGCCAATCCGGTCAAGCCCGTGGCATCCGAAATGCCGGACAGGATTTCACCGATAGTCCCGCCGGTCGCCTTTAGCCCGCCCAGGATTCCGCCGCCGATTTTGGTATTGCCCAGGTTGCCCAGCGACGACATGACGCCGCCGAAATACTGGCCTATCCCGCTCCCAGCAATGGAGTTTTTGATTGCGCCGCCCACACCCTGGAAGCCGCTCAAAAGGCCCGGTGTACCCGCTCCTGCGGCCAGCAGGCCGGTGGTCCCGGCGATACCATTCCCGGACAAGAGACTGGATGCCGTGGCGTTCAGCGTCCGCAAAAATCCGTTTCCCTGCGCCGCGCCGCCGAAGGAGGACAGCAGGCCCCCGGCCTGACTTGCCGCGTTCCGTCCGCCGTTCCACAGGCTGGATGCCATTCCGGCCAATCCGCCGGTCCTGGTGGCGTAGTTCCCCGCGCCGGACTTGGTTCCCAGTAGCAGGTTTCCCGCGCCGCCAATCAGTCCCTCGATACCCGGCGCAAACTTCATTGCCGCAAATGTCCCGGCCATTCCGCCCAGTATTTTCACTACCTGCGGTCCGTTGTTGGCAACGTAGTCAAGCGCCCTCTGCACATAGGGCAGGGCCGTTTGCAGCGCCTCCCCCAATGTTCGGATTCCGCCGCTCGCCAGCTCCGCCAGTGTGCCGCCGAGTTGGGATAGCTGCGGCATATTCTCATGCAGGGTCACAAACAGGTCCCGCATGGCAAGGTCCATTTCCTTTTGCACCGGCAGAAAACTTTCGCCAAACCCGATTTTGAGCTGGCTCCACGCGCTGTCCCGCATCTGCTTGACGGCCTCCGGCGTGTCCGCTTTGATTTGGAACTCGCGCGCCATACTTCCGGTGTAGTTTGCCGGGTCCTTGATGCTCTCCATGACCCCGGCGTAGTAGTCCAGGTTGCCGACGATTTTCGCGCCGCCCTCAATGGCCCACTGTCCGAACAGCGTACTTAGCGCCGCTACCTGTCGTTCCTCCGGCAGTTGGTCGATTGCCGAGAAGATTTTCTGCATGGTGCCCACGCCGTCCTTCTGCATGGACGCCGCCACACCTTCCGCAGTAAAGCCCAGCTCCACCCACTGTTCCTTCATGGCTTTGGTTGCGCTGGACCCCTTGCTGATGTTCGTGTAAATCCGTTTGACACTGGTGCCGACCCTTCCGGCGTCCACACCCATAGCCAGCATGGCCGTACCAATGGCCGCTGTCGCGTCCGGGTCGATACCCGCCACTTGACCCAGGCTTGCCGCGTCGTTCACCACACTGGCGATTTCCGCCGCCGTTGTGGCGTTGTTTGCGCCAAGGTAATTGATTTGGTCGGCCAGTGTCATGATTTGGTCGTGGTTCATGTGAAAAGCCACTTCCCACTTTGCCGCCCAGTCGCCCGCCTGGTCTGCGGAAATGTCCATGGCCTTGCCCCACATAGCCGCGTCTTTCAGGAAGCCCCCTGTGATTTCGTCCATGCTCTTGCCAGACTGGCCCGCCGCAGCGGCCAGCCGCGTCAGGTCCTCCGCCGTATACGGGATTTGCGTGCTTAAATCCAGAATGGCGTCCTTCATGGCGGCGTAGTTCTGCGCGTAGGTCTGGCCGTTCCCGCCCTCTCCGACAGTCCACACCTTGTCGCTTATCCTGCCGGTGGCGTCCGCAAGCCCGTCCACATACTTCACCACGTCGGCCATCTGGTTTTCAAACGTGGTCGCTTCCTTGGTGCAGCTTGCGATAGCCGCAACGGTCCCGGTGGCGAGTGCGCCCATGGCCGCAAGCCCCATTGTACCGGCACGGCTGACGCTTCTGGACAGGTCGCTTATCCGGCTCTGCGTGCCGTTGATTGCCGCCAGGAGGCTCTTGTCCATCTTTCCGGCAATGCGGATTGTCAGGTCTAATGTTCTGTTGCCCGCCACTCTTCCACCACCTCGTTATACAGCTCCACAAAGTCGCGCGCTGGCATCTGCATATATTTCAGTGGGTCGCTCTGCGTCGCTCCGGCAAGCCGGATTGCTGCCTTACGCAGCTCCTTGGGCCCGCCCTTTACTCGAAAAAATCCGTCGCCTTGACCGATTCTTTCAGATTCAGCAGGTCACACAGGGGAAGCCCGGTAAACAGCTCCTTGGGCTGGTTTACCGCCATGCTCGCCAGGACGCAGGCATACAGGAAATTGAAGGACGTTTCCGCGATGATAAACCCTTCCCGCGCCAGCACGTTTTCCGCCGCGCTCTCCTGCATCACGCTCATGTCTGCAATACCGGAGAGGTCAAACTCCGTGTACTGCTCGCCCTTGAAGTAGTAGGGCTTTTCCAGCCGCATGACCTTCCCGGCGTTCTGCCGGTTCTTGCTGATGTGCCGCAGCACCTCCGCCTGCACCCGCTTCCCGGCGTCGCGCGGCATGGTCTTGAAAAACTCGATGGGAAGCCCGCTCGCCCTTGCCGCGATTTCCATAGCAAACGCCGTTGTGGTTTCACACAGAAGGGAGCAGGCGGCCTCGTTCTGGTCCAGAAGGGACCGCTGCGCGTCGATGGCATCCTGGATGGTCATGCCGTCCAGCCCGCCCAGGTCGATTTCCGTATACTCCTTCTGCTCGAACTTCACCGGCCTGTCCAGCTTGACGACGTGCGCCCGCTCGGCCTGCTGTTCCTCCGCCTGTCCGGCGTCCATGACTTTCTTATCCTCTGCCACTGTGATGTCTCCTTTCGTCTTAGCAGAACAGGCCCGCCCAGGCAGGATGTCCGGGGCGGGCTTGTTTGTCGTTTCCCCGTCTCCGTCAAACCGCAAACCAGCGTAGCGTTTGCGGTTTGAAGAGACGGAGTAGCGTAATGAATGAGCCTTGCCGCTTACGGCAAGGCGAATGATATGTAGCTTGCGACGGCTCAGTTCAGGTCATATTGCGCACGTCGGCCAGCATATCGACGCCGTTGACGTTGTAGACCTGGTTCAGCTTGTCGATTTCCATGACCACAACGCCGTCCACCTCGACCAAGAGATAGGTTAGCTCCAGGGTGATGGTGGCCTCCATGCTCTCGGCCTTCTCGATTTTGCCCGGCTTGAACTTCTTGACCCGGCCCATCTCCACGATGCGCAGGCTCTTGAAAGCGTAGCCGCCGCCGGTGGACTTGTCGTACACCTGCTGGGCCGCGCGGAAGGTCAGGTTGATGGCGTTCAATGGGTTCAGCATATCCACCGCCGAGCTGTACAGGGTGTTGAACTGGATTTCCTGCTCCATGCTCTCGAACTGGCCCAGGGTAGGGCTGTCCACCTCGCCGTTGACGCCCATGCCAGACACGGTGCTGGTCTGCATATTGACCTCCGGCAGTGTGTGAGAGGATGCGACGCCAATCATTTTCACGCCGTCCAGGTACACGTTGTATTCGTTGATTTTCTCCGGGATGTAGTTGTCGCTAATCATGTTTTGGCACCTCTCTTAGCCGAACAGCTTGCTCAAAGCGTCCGGGTCAAATTCCAGGATATTTTCAATATCCTCCGCCGGGACATACGGCGTCAAATACTGATGGAAGGTGATTTTCCCGTTCAGCAGGTCGGTCGTCGGGTTCTCGTCCTCGTTGAACGTGATTTCATACCGGGCGCAGATGTCCCGCGCCACAAAGCTGTGTCCGCGCACGTTCTCGCTGTCCACAATGGCCTCGATAAGCCGGGGGTTGGCCGGGTCGTCCACCTTCTGGAAGTAGGTCAAAATGAAGGTGTTGCCCGTCCAGCAGAAGAACCGGCGCACGGAGAACCAGCGGTCCTTCGGGTCGGAGTTCCCCGGATAGCAGGCGGTGTTGTTGCCCCACAGGCGGAAGCCGTTCATGTTCAGGAAGGTCGCCACGCCAAAGCCGTTGACGGTGTTGGCGTGTGTCTGGTCCAGCATGATTTCCGTGCCGTCCGCAAGGCAGATAGCGCCGATGGAGAGGGTCTTGTTGCTGGGGCTGACGTTGGGGATGTCGCCGTTCACCGCGTCGGTGTAGGCCGTCAGGGAAGCGGCCAGGGCGGACCCGCTGTACACCACGTCGCCCAGCTTGCCATAGCCCCACACGGCGTAGGCGTTGGGGTCGGTCACGGCCTGCCGCTCCTTCTGCTCCTTCACGTCGGTATACTTGGTCGCGCCCTCCGCCGTGCTGTCGATGTCGATAACGGTAACGGCCTTGAAAACGCCGTTGATGTCCTTGGTCTTGGCTTGCAGAGCCGCCGACACATTGGGGTTTGCGCTGAACCTGGGGGCCAGCAGGATTCCGGGGGTCATAGCCAGCTTGGGGTAAATCTGCCGAATGACCTCCAGGCCGGTTTCCTTCCCCGTGTTCACGTCCACACCGCCGATGATGTCATCGGGCGTCACCAGGGAGGGGTCCAGCCGCTTCCCGCTCACTTTCAGCGTGGCCGCTGCGCTTCCGATAAGCGCAATGGACAGCGTGCCGTCCTCGTTGAAGAGGGTGGTGTAGTCCTCGTCCTTTTTCAGCTCGGTTTCGCCGTCCAGCACTTTCAGCGTTCCGGGAATCGCGCCCGTAGCCTCCAAGTGGGCCACACCTTCGACCACTTCCAGCTCGGTTTCCTCGATGTCGGCGCTGTGCTTCGCGGGGTCCAGCACATTGATGAACACCATGGGACCGGTCCCGACGACCTGGAAATTGACACTGATGCTCTCGCACAGGGTATAGGCTTCAAAGTCGCTGCTGTATCCCACGGCCCCCACGGCCTCCGCGTAGCTCTGCACCAGCAGGGGCGTGTTGCACGCCGCCGCCGGGTCGGGCAGCATATTCACCGGGGCCGTGCCGACAACGACTTGCAGCCCCGCCGTCCCCAAAACAGGCGCAATGAGCTTTGTCGCCTGTTCCCGGACGTATACGCCATGCTTGTATGCCATAGCCTTTTGTCCTCCTATTGTGATGAAAGATTTTCCCCGCCCTGTTTAGGGGCGGGGAATGGTATTTACAGCTCGTCCTTCACTTTCTTGTAGATGATGGACTCCGCCGTGCCGCGCGTCTCCAGGCGCTTCCTGACGATGGCAAACCTCGACGCGGGAACGATAAGGCCCCGCACCGCCGGATGCTCCTTGATAAACTCCTTCAGGGGGTCAGGGATGCCGCCCTGGTAGGTGGTGTACTGCCGCGCCACACCGCGCACGCTCGGCCCGCAGTACACGCACGGATTGGGGATGTCCGCGAACTCGTCCCGCTCCTGCTCCTGGCCGGTCTGCTCCTGGGTGGTCTGTTCCTCCTGGGTGGTCTGCTCCTGGCCGGTCTGCTCCTGGGTGGTCTGTTCCTCCTGGGCG
>OFGX01002164.1_pt1 | contig 10649 bp, 15 predicted proteins | sample 1521831 | NCBI WGS metagenome assembly OFGX01 (sample SAMEA3504080, study PRJEB24116) | mouse gut metagenome | biome: mouse gut; feature: mouse-associated habitat; material: faeces | place: Denmark | collected 2011
CGTCAGGGCGGTCAACGCCTCCCAGCAGATGGAGCAGCGTTGACTTGCCGGAGCCTGATGCCCCGATGATGGCAACGAACTGCCCCCTTTCCACCTGCAGGTCCACATGGTCTAAAGCCGTCACCATCGTCTGCCCCGACCCATACTGCCTGGTCAGCCCCTCGGTTCTTAAAATATCCATAAACAGCACCTCTCATTTCTCTGGATTCCGGAAGAACGCCGTCTTTGCGTTCTTCTACATGAACTTCTTTTCATGTTACCGCCCTTATGTGCTAATTTGGTGACAATGGTAAAATTTAATATAGAATCCTGCGCCCCCTGTCTCTGTATTTTCTGCCGTGACCGTCCCGTTTTCTTTCTCAATGATGGATTTTGCCAGGGAAAGCCCGATTCCTGCACTGTCTTTGGAAGAGCCTGCGCCCCGGTAAAACCTCTCAAACAGGCGGGGAAGGTCTGCTTCGTCAAATCCCCCGCCGCTGTCCTGAATAACGATTTCCGTATAGATAGGATTGTCCCGGCAGACAATGCTGATATCTCCCCGCTCCGGCGTATGCTCCACGCAGTTTTTGATGATATTGCCGAACGCCTCGCTGCACCATCCGAAATCCCCGGAAAGCGAAATCCCGTCAGCGCCCTGTATCCCGAAGCATATCCCCTTTTCTTCCATCTGCCGGACAAAGGGCTGGACTGCATCCACCAGCACCTCCTCCAGGTCAAACTCTTTTTCTTCCAGCTTCAGCACGCCCGCGTCCAGCCTTGACAGGGTGAGCATGGAGCCGACCAGGCGCTGGAGGTGGACGACCTGTCCTTCCATCCGTATGATGTCCTGTTTTGTCTCTTCATCCCACGCTTTCTTTTTCAGCAGCGAAAGGGTAAGCCCTATGGATGCCGCTGGGGTCTTTAACTGGTGGGACAGATCGGCCATGTTGTCCGCAAGGTTCTCCTTTGCCCTCTGCGCCTGCTCCCATTCTTCCCGGAGAAGCACCACCGCTTTATAGATGCTGTCCTCCAGCGCGGAACCGGTATCATCTTTCATCAGGGTGTCGTACTGCCCTTCCATGATCCTGTCCAGATAGCCGGAAAGCGCCTCTGTCCGCTTCTCTGCCTCCTTCCTCTTGCGCCTCCAGCAAAGCCCAAAAGAAAACAGCATCACCGATATGATACAGAAAGGGATGGCATATGCCGCTGCCCCAAACCATGCCGGGACAAAAGAATATGCATCCCTCCCATAACCGTACTGCCCTAAGATTTCTTCCCCCGCAGCCCTCAGGCCATCGCCGGACTTGTATAGATGCATGATATCGCCAAGCTGTTCCGGTGCAGCAATCCCCACAGCCCCGGCCATATCCGCAATACCGCTTCTGATGAACGTTTCTGACAGATGTAGGGTAACACCGCCTGCCAGAACGCACAGGCAGATGGAAAGCGCAATCCCGCATATAAAAATCCTGTTCCCCTTCTTTTTATCCCTCATAGTCCACCGCCTTATACCCAAATCCCCGGACGGTCAGGAGCATCTTCGGCATCTGCGGATGCTCCTCCACCTTCTGCCGCAGGCGCTTTACCAGCGTGGTAAGCGTATTGTCATTGACATAATTGCCGTCCACATCCCACAGCTTTTCCAAAATCTGCTCACGGGTTATGGTCTGGTTCTTATGTTCCAGAAGCAGGAGGAGGAGCTGGTACTCATTCGGCGTCAGTTCTACCGGGCAGTCTTTTTTATAGACTTTGGATGTCTTTTTATTGATGCAGACATCCCCGCAGTAGAGGCTTCCGTCCTCCGGCCTGCGGTTCCTCACCCTGCGCAGCAGGGCCCGCATCCTTGACACAAGGACATCCATGCGGAAAGGCTTCGTCACATAGTCATCCGCCCCGATGGACAGCCCCTGCACCATGTCCCGCGCCCCGTCACGCACCGTCAGCAGAATGACGGGAATGGCTGTATTTTCACTTAAGCTGCGGCAGAAAGCAAATCCGTCGCCATCCGGCAGGTTTATATCCAGCAGGCATAAATCAATCCCGCTGTCCAGGTATTTCCGGGCCTGTGCGAGACTTAATGCGGCATATGGCGTGAAGCCCTCCGCCTGCAGGTTGCGGCAGAGGGTATCAGACAGTTCCGCGTTATCTTCAACCACCAGAATTTTATCCATACAAATTCCCCTTTCTTTGGGAGTATGGTTTTTATTATGCCACTGTCCGCCTTTATCTTCAACTTCTGTTTCAGGAATATTTTTTAATTCTTAGTATCGCTCTGTATCCTTCTCGTGACATTTACCTCACAACCTACACCCAGTCTGGAGGCCCGTATTGCATCCCTTCCCCATACGATACAAGGAATCTAGTCGGATTTTCCATAGGGACGGTTTACCGCCTTGTCTTTCATCGTCTCTTCCCTCTCTTTTGATGTTACAGAACACGCTATATTGATTGACAATCACAGATGATGGCTTCTGGGTACATACACTAAGTTATGTGTTTGATGAGTCGGAAGCCCTGGGGCTTTCCAGGCCGGTTCCAAAACCAGCACCCAAAAAGAGGGACAGGCCGGGGAAAAATCCAGCGGAAAACAAGCTCTTCATAATCGCAGTTATCCTTTCTTCAATCGCATTTTTACTAACAAGGCCGCAGAAATTGTTCTGCGGAAGAGTGACCGCAGAGCCTTCCCCGATGATGTGCGTATCTACGATATGCCCCACCGCCACAAGGCTGAAAATAATGACCTTCTTATAGATGCTGTATGTCTCCCCGCCGTGCAGAACACGTTCTTATGCTTGCTGGTCTCGATATAGATGATATCGTCCACCCGCAGGCGCACGTTCCCCTCCACGAAGCCGAACTCCACCACCCGCTCCTCCCGCAGGATGTCCTCCACGCACTCCGGCAGCGTCTGTTCCAGGTCATCCTTTAAGAGGAAACGGCTGGCCTTCACCTTGTACCCGTCCAGCGCATAGTTCACATAGGCGGTCACCAGCACGATATGTACCTTCGGGCATTCCGCCTTGATCCTCCCCGCCGCCTCCAGCCCATCCATGCCCTCCATGTTGATGTCGAGGAACACGATGCCGCATTCCCGCACATACCCCATATCTGCATAAAGTTCCGCGCCGGAACCGTATTCCCTTATTTCAAAATCATGCCCGCAGGCTTCCAGCAGCGCCCGTAGCGCATCCCTGTCCTCCCTGCTGTCATCGCAGGCCGCTATCTTCATCCATATTTTCCTCACTTTCCGCCATAAATTATATCGGATTATAAGGCATCCTATCAAACGCCATTGCACAAAACGCCCATAAATTGCACGAAACGACTACAAATCAATCTCAGAATATCACCGAAATGGCTAAAGTTTTTCGCCATTCGTCCGATATAAGGCGGCACAAACGCGAACTGCCGTGTAAGCATATTACCTCTGTTTCCCCCGCTTTCCAAGTGGTTTTCTGAATAGAAAAAAGAACCCTGCCTGCGGAAACGGCAGACCGCCGCATATGGCGGTTTGCCACCTGCGGCGGTTTGCTTTTGTATATTATTTAGCAAAAACAAGGCTGTCCTGGCATACTTTTATCGTTTACCAGCAAAACATTCAGCAGCACAGAACGCCATCTATTTTCCTCCGATTGTCCCATCGTTTTCAAACCCACTTCCATATGACCTGATTTCTTCCTGATAATTTTGCTTTATCTGTTCCAGCATTCTATTTCGGATATTTTTAAGGTGTTGGATATCTGTTGTAACATACCTTCCAGTTGTTAACTGCTTTATGAGTATTTTCTCATCCTACAGGACTTGTTAGGCTCTTTGCATTGTATTAGGATTCACCCCTGCCTGTTTTGCCAGTTCCCTTGTCGATGGAAGTTTACTTCCTGGCAAGTAATGCCTGTTAAGTATTTTCTTCAAAAGATCAACCGCAAGCTGATTGTATCTTTTTGTACTATCCTGTCTCAGCATGGCGTCACCTCTTTTTTATGAACCTGTCTATGGAGGAAGCTATTGCGTAAATCCCTATCCCGGCAATTATCGATAAAGGCAGATTCTGCGTATAACGGCATAAGCCTACAATCATCAAGATGACAGGTATTGCTGCATTTTTGAAAATTTTATGTCCATCCATTTTTCCCTTTATAATTCCTTCCCATTAAATATTTTTGCAGATACCATTACAGATAAAGCCAATGCCGCTAATGCCAATATCAACATTACGGGAATAGTTATATTTGATAAAACTTCCATGATCATTGTTGTATTTGCCTTGGCAATAAACAACGGAAACGCAATCAGCAGAAACATGAATATGAGTTTTGATTTATCATATCCAAACTTGTACTGTACGGGCATATAAATACTATAAAGAATGGAAACGGCAAACAAAACCGGCATGACCAAATCTGAACTGAGTCTGATTAAATTCGGAACAAACAACGTATCAATCCAGTATGCCGTACAGCAAAATGCAAACACAATGAAATAGATCAAATATTTACTGGCAACCTGCATATTCCGCGTGTAGGGAAGCGTACATAAAAAACTCGCTGTTTTGGGATACTGGTATTCTTTCATTGCCAGATAGCGGCATATCAGGAATTCAGAATAAATCACTTCAAAAGCAAAAGCCATTGTTGACTGGACCATATTCACTTCATTTGATTTTGCTGCAAGTGCGGCAGGCAGGGCGAACACGATTACAATTATAAACAGCACATATTTTTTTAACAGCATAAAGTCCTTTTTTATTAAAGCTGCCATGATGCATTCCCCCTCTCTATCTTCCCAAGCATAATATTTTCGATTGTTGGGCGCTCCATTAAAGCGTCCGGCATAATCCTGGCAATCTCTTTCGGCTTATCGGTTAATCCTATAAAACTACGCTCCATTGGATTCAAACTTAAGAACAGCTTCCTGCTCTCTGCGTTCAGCAAACTGTTATCACCTTTTACAATCCTGTATGTTTCAAGCAGAGTATCCTTTTTTTCCTGAAAAAGGATGCGCCCGTTGTCAATGAGTATCAGCCTGTCTGCAATCTGTTCCAGATCGGAAGTGATATGGGTTGAAAAGAACACAGCCCTGCCGCTTTTTTTCATGTAGCCTGCCAGTATTTTTAACATCTGGCTGCGGACCAAAGGATCTAATCCGCTTGTCGGCTCATCCATGACCAAAAGCTCTGCTTCATGTGATAAAGCCAATGCCAAAGAAAATTTCATCTTCATGCCCTTTGACAAGGTAGAGATCTTTTGCTTTGGGTTCAGTCCAAACTGCTCCATGTAATCATTGTAATCCCGTTCCTGCCAGTTTTTATAAGCCGGGGATACAATCCCTTTCATTTCAGACATACTGAATTCTTCATAAAATCCGCCCTCGTCCAATACAACGCCGATACGTTCTTTAAGTGACCTTGTGTTTCCGTTCATGTCCTGTCCAAATAACTTAATGGTCCCGGAATTGAATTTTACCAGCCCTAAAATAGACCTGATTGTAGTTGTTTTCCCCGAACCATTGACACCTATAAATCCGGTAATGCTGTTATCCGGCAGGGAAAATGAAACATCTGTCAATGAAAAATCCGTGTAAGACTTGTTTAATTTTGATATTTCTAAAATGTTTTCCATATAGAACCTCCCCGTAATATTTTCAAACTCTTTTCTCCGCAGATTATTCCGGCTCCGTATATTTTTTTGAAAGCATTTCATTTGCCGCCGATAACCCTTCATGGTATTTTCGATAAGATTCACTTAACTGGCACATTGCCGGAATAAATATGTCATTATATCCGCTCATGCTGTTGAACCGGCGCAGTTCCTTTTCCAGGCGTCCGGCAGGCGTGGTTTCATATTCTTCGGAACGTTTATAGGTAAGATATCTTTCGATTTCTTCATGGTGGTCTGCAATGTATTTTTCTGTTTCATTGACAGCCTCATTTATACTGGATGATGCAGCTTCCATAAATCCACTGCCAAGATTCAGGGTTATCTCGTCAAGATACCCTTTCAGATTGTCCGGAATGTCAAAATCAGCACTGTCCAGAAAAGCAATGACTGCATCAAACGCCTCCTGCTGTGTGTCTGTCACAACCAGGCAATTAAGATATGGTGCAAAATGCAGGCAGAGGAATTTTCCGTAATACCCCGGAAAGGCATCTATCAGGCGTTCCAAAACCATCTGCTTTTTTTGAAGCCGATGCAGTCTGCTCTGTATCTGTTCCCAATCATGATTTGATGCAAGCTCCTGGATCAGTCCCTGCTTTTCCTGCTGAATAAGCATTTGCACAGACTTCTTATGGCAGACCTCATTTAACGCCGCCGCATCCTTGTTCGACAGGACATCATGGATATCCGCAACAGATAATCCCAGGGTTCTTAAAACAGAAACTTTTTTCAAAACAGCAATATCCTCGTCTGAAAAACTGCGATACCCATTCTCCTGTATGGCTGGAGCAACAATCCCCTGCTCTATATAATACTCAATAGCCTTTTTGGTTAAGAAACATTCCCTGCACACTTCGTTGATCAGCATATTTTCACCTCCAAGACCTATGATAAACTAACCCCCAAGGGAATAGTCAATACCTTTCATTAAAAAAATCTGCGTAGCACTTCACTGTTTTTATCCAATGGCATAAGACAAGTATTTTTCAGGAAATCAAAAAAGAGCCATGAACAGCCCTTTTCACATTTATCAGTTATCCATTCATTTTTTACCGTTTTGCTCATATACGAACACGGAAACTCTGTATATTATCACGAAAACTCCCGGCGGGTTTCCATGATTATATGGGCAGTTTCCATGTTTGTATAAGGGTTTTGCCTGCGGGTATCGAGCAGCCCTTTGCACACACCTATTCCATCTCCCTGAACGTGCCGGCCATTCCCCCGACAAGGCTCCCCTGGCGCTGCATATAGGATTTCAGATTTTCCGTGCTTTGCCTGTATGCCTCCCGGACTGTTTCCGGGTTATCCAAATGTTCCATAACTGCACTGGCGGCACGGTATCCGCTCTCCATCCCAGCAGATATGCCCTCTCCCATCGGGTTCAAGAACCCGGAGAACTCCCCCGCAAAAAGGATTCACTTATCCTTTTATTTTTCAACCTTACTGTTTCCACTATTTTTTTCATTTCCGCAATAGGGGCAATACTTGCCTTTCGTTATTTGTACTTTTCCACAGTACGGACACCTTGTAGAAAAAAGCATAAGTATTCCACAGACAGCTAACATCAAGAAACACACATATCCTATATATGATTCTGGAATGACATCATAGTCATGGCTAAATATCTTTATACCAATTATCCCTAGATCAATTAACAAAACAACAAATAAAATGACTAAACTCCATTTTAAGATTTTTTTCATAATTCAGTCTCCTTAAGATTCTAATTTGCTGAATGGCTTCATTCTACCACAATATACTTCAAAGCAAAAGCATCCACTGAATTATACCATAAATATTTTCTGTTTTTCACCCGATGGCACGAAACGACTATTTTTCGGGAGTGGAAAGACTTTGATGACTTTTACCCCTCTTTACCCCATTTACCCCACCCAATTCGACTTTCGACAAACGGGATTCGACAAAATCCCCCTGCGCTTTCACCGCACCGATGCTATTTTACCCGGTACTGCTCGGCTTCCTCGTCCGTAAGTGGTCTACCTAACGCCTTTACCGCATCAATCATTTTGCGCCACTCATAACGCTTTCCGTCTGACAGTTCCGTCAACCTGCCGTCTTTCGCATAATCAGCAATATCCTTTTCCATTCCAACACACCTGCTCCCTACAAATGTTTCTTCAATAACGGCTTAAGATAGTTCTTTTTAAAGTCGCGTACTGAGCAGAAGAATTCCTGCTCTGACCTCGAAAATGAGTTGGATTCTGCTTTTTCCGCAAGTAACTCCATCGTACAGATCAGGTCAGCCGCCTGAAACAATTTATAATCTACCGGCTTCACTTTGCGGAACTCTACATGGGCATAAAGCGTATTAAAAACAGAAGTCAGAATTTTGGTAAGTTCAATCTGGCCATTGTCATAATAGATTATAATGCGGTTAAACTGCTCCCAAAAATTCTGATGATCCTTAAGTATTCCTGCAATCGCTTTTGATATTCTCGCCGTTAACGTAATTACATCCGGGCATTCATCTTTTCTTATTTTTGCACAGACATAACGGAAATCCAATTTACGGGCAAAATTAAATAATGCATTAAAAAGTCGTTTTCGTTCTTCCATAAAGTCATTGGCATAAACGGATTCCCTGCGGATTAGTGGCCCCGTATGGATGGCGTGCTGCTTATATCCAATATTTGTCAAATGATTCTCCAAATCATCAATATTTTTGCTAATATCCACATCCTGATTATGTAAAACCATTGCAACCAGATAAAATGGCGCATGAAAATCATATGGCCCAAAATCGCCCGATTCATCTATAAAAACACTTAAAATCTTTTCAGCCATAGATTACTTCCTTCATCCCTCTCAGATTTCCCTAACAAAAATAGCGGGGAAATTCCCCGCCGTTCGGTGGACCAGGGTCTTTCGACCAGCCCAATCAGTGATATCACTGACTTATTTATATGTTAATATTAACGGAAATATACCTCACTGTCAATGATGTTCAGAAAAATTTTATAAATAACTTTGCGTACTATTTTTCATAATATATCAGAAAATGTCGGACGCTACAAGCGGTTTCCGGCTTTTTTCTTTTTCCGCTTGCAATCCAGCCAAAACAGAGGTAAGCTACGACACCACGGAAGGAGGGATTGGATTGGAAAAGGATTCTGCATTATACCAATTGATGGATACCCGCATGCACAGCGTCATGAACGGTATCGTGAGCAGTGACGGGGAATACCAGGCGATTCTCCGCAAGTCGGACATATACTCCGGCGAACTGGACAGGATGGATTTATCAAAAGAAATCCGGCTGCTGATTGACCGCTACGTCAGCGAGCAGAACGCTCTCGGCTCCCGGTTTGGGATGCTCGCCTACCTGTTGGGATTTTCCGACTGCAAGGCCATGTTTTTGGGGAAGACGATCTGACCCGGTCCTATGAGCAGGTATACCGCAGCTGGAAAGAAGCTTTCGACATCACAAAAACCCAGGATGTGACAGTGACTTCCGTAAAGGAACAGCTGGCACAATGCCTGCAGTCTGCCGAAAAAGCAGAACAGGAAGCCGTCCGGCTTATGGAGACCGATTAACCGGAACCCAAAGCCCTGCCTTCCGTAAGAAAAACACACTTTGCCCGGCATTTCAATGACGGATAAAGTGTGTTTTATTTTTTATCTTTTATCTTTTATTTTTTATCTTTTTCCTCTTCACGATGGAAATACTTATTCAATTCTTTCCTGGTATCTTCCGGCATGCTCTTCTTTACCGGCATCACTGCCGCATTTGCCACATCTCCAATGATCCGGACTGCAAACTCCACATTTTTGACCATGGCTTTTTCGCTGAGCGCCGAAATCAGGTCATGGATGGTATGTAATTCTGCGGTGTTGGTTTCCCTGCTTAATCCCAGCGCCGGAATATCTTTGTCACAGAAAGGAGCGGAATCACTGGAGTGAACGCCCACTCCTATGATGGCGGAATAACCTATCATTTTACAGTACTGTTCCACAAATGTCTGCAGCTCCTTCTCTCCCGTAACGCAAATTTTATTTGCCCCCAGCGCCGTTCCGCACATATCAAAGTTGAAACAGAACACTGTTTTTTCAAGCAGTTCGCTTTTCTGCTCCACATACGCCCTTGAACCCAGAAGTCCCAGTTCCTCACTGCCGCACCATATAAAACGCATGGTCCTTCTGGACGGGTTTGCCGCAAAATGTCTGAAAATTGCAAGGAGCGCCGCCGCACCGGTGGCATTGTCCCAGGAGCCCGTACCCACGGGGACGGAATCATAGTGGGCCGTGAGCACGATGCTCTCTTCCTTACACTCTGTTCCCTCGATGACAGCCAGGATATTCTGGCTCTCCGGTTCCGTGTCTTCCTGCTCCAGCGTAAGGTACACCTTATCCGTCTCATCCTGAACCAGCCGGAGGGCCTCCGACGACGGTATCATAAATCCCGGAACCAGCCCATGCTTGGTCAAATGCTCTCTCAGGATTCTGGGATACAGGGAAGCCTCCTCCCCTGACAGATAATACTTGCCCTGCATGACCAGGAATGCCGACACCTTATGCTCCAGCAGGCGCTTATATAGTTCCTCATCGGCAGGCCTGTTCAGCAGCACCGCCTTGCCTTCCAGGTTTCCGGCCACGGCAAAATCAATCTCGGAACCCTCATACAAGTAGACCAGGTCACACTCTCTGTCAATATTGCCGCTGCGCAGGTATGGCACACACACAATTTCCCGTTCTGCCGTCCGCACAGAGCATTTCGCGACTTAGCGTCGGGAACCTGGAAAGTCATATATTCTCCCCTGATATCTTCCCGTCCCGTCTCCTCCGCAATGGAGCTGATTTCTCCCATAATCAGTTCCGCAGCCTTTTTCTCCTCCGCGCTTCCTCCCACCCGGACAAAGCTTAATTCTTTTACAAAATCCATCATTTCCCTCATTTAACTGTCCTCCTATCTCCTATCGCCCACGAAACCGCCGGGCCTGATGCCTTTTTCTCCGCACTGCGCAGGAATTTTGTGATTTCAAGGGATGTATCCAT
>OFGX01002166.1_pt1 | contig 10649 bp, 12 predicted proteins | sample 1521831 | NCBI WGS metagenome assembly OFGX01 (sample SAMEA3504080, study PRJEB24116) | mouse gut metagenome | biome: mouse gut; feature: mouse-associated habitat; material: faeces | place: Denmark | collected 2011
TTCTCCTTATCCTATTTCGCCGTTTTTCTGCTGATTCTTAATTATTAATTTCGCTGCATCACACCCTGTTCCGCCGCCAGTGTGAACCAGCGAACGGCGGATTCCCTGTCCTGGGGAATGTCCTTACCCATCAGATACAGCATTCCGAGGGCATACTGGGCGTACTGGTTTCCCTGCCCCGCAGATTCCGTCAGCCAGCGGACAGCGCCCGCTGTATCCTTTGCCACGCCATCGCCACACAACAGCAGCTTGCCCAGCTGGTACTGCGCGAACTGGTTTCCAAGATCGGCGGACTGTCGGAACCAGCGCCGGGCAGCGGCGGGATCGTCTGCCTCCAGACGCAGCTTGCCCAGGGCGTACATGGCGTACTGATTGCCCCGCTCGGCTGCCTGGGAGAACCGGATCACCGCCTGGGTCATATCCTGCGCCACCGACCCGCCGTCACGGTACAGCTTTCCGAGGGCGTACTGAGCGCAGTCCAGTCCGGCCTCCGCCGCATGGGTCAGCCAGTCCACCGCCTGGCGAGTCCGCTCCCGCTTGGCAGAGGGATTTGCGAGGATGTGCTTTGCCATCTGATACTCCGCATAGGTGTTTTTCAGTTCAGCGGACTTCTCCAGCCACTCCAGCGCGGCGCCCTCATCCCGCTCAGTCCCCACGCCACGCAGGAGCATCCAGCCGATGCGGTACTGGAGCCGGTCATCTGGGCGCTGATCCGCCAGCGTTCGGAATCCGTCATAGGCCGCGGAAAAATACCGGGCGGCCTGCCGCTCATCCGCGGCACAACCGGTCCCATCACGGTATCGCTTTCCCAGCTCCCAGGCGGCATAGGGGAACCCCTGTGCCGCAGCGAGTCTGTACATCTCCAGCGCCTTCCCGTCATCCTGCGGCACACCTCTGCCCTTGCTGTAGAGTCCGGCGAGGGAGTATTGGGCGTACTGGTAACCCCGTGCTGCCGCCTGGGAGAACCACTTCGCAGCCGCAGCGTCATCCTGCTCTGTCCCAAGACCACTGGCGTACATCTTGCCAATGCGGTACTCCACATAGCGGTTGGGGCGCTGCCGCTCCACGGTCTGGAAGGCGGAGAGTGCCTTGGCGTACCACGCATGGGACTGCTCCGCGTCAGCGTCTATGCCAACACCGTCCGCAAGCATTCTGCCCAGGTCGTGCATGGCCAGAGCGTTGCCGCCGAGGGCCTCCTCCACGAAGAGGCGGTAGGCTTGCTTATGATCCTGGGGCGTATCGTCATCCCCATGCAGAAGAGTCCGTGCCCGCTTGTACCAGTCACTCCACACCACGGCGGGCGGCGCTTCGTCACCTGCCTCCGGTGTATCCGCTGGTTCTGTCTCTGGCTCAGGACTGGCGTCATCACCAGCCTGAGACGGCTCCTGGGTATCCGCCGGCGTGAACACCTCGGTGTGCTCACACAGACGCACCGCCTCTTCTACCACCACATTCTTGATCCGCTTGAACTCCGTCTGCCGGGAGAGGGGGAGTCGATCCGGCAGGTCATCCCGATACGTCCGCAGCACTTCTTCCCGCAGCTGATACCACAGGTCATAGGCGGAGGCAACACGGGAGTCCTTTGCCAGCTCGTCCACGATCTCATCCACCACAGCCTTCAGCGGCGCCTTGAGGTAGCCGTACTGTTTTTTGCCGGAGGTGCTTTTCAGCCGTTGGGCCAGTTCGCCCATGAGCTGCTCGATGCGGGGATTCTCCAGCGTGCCGGAGAGCATCTGCCGGATCAGCTCCTTCATGACCTCGCCAGACTGCCGCACCAGCTCATCCCGGCGCTGGGTCTGCTGCCGGTAGATCTCCGTCAGCTCCTGGCGGAAAATATTCTTTGCCAGTCCGGACTTGATCCTGGCGATGCCCTCCTTGTCCAGAAAGCCAGAGCGCCCGTCCGCACTGTAGCAGACCATGTGGACATGGGGATGCGCTCCCTCGTCGTGGTAGGAGGCGTACCACCGAAACTGCTCCCAGGGGATCTTCATGGCATCCGCAATCTGTGGGGCGTAGGTGGAGAGGAGGGCCTGCCACTGTCTGGCGTTGTCGTAGCCGAGGCGGGCGGCATCCTCCCGGCGCAGGGAGATAATAGGCAGCCACACGTTGCCGGGGTGGTTCGCCACCTCCTCCGCGATCCTGGATAGCTCCAGCGCATCGCCTGTGCCGTTGAACAGACCATGCGCACCGAGCCGCTCCGCACGAGGGCGCTGGGCAATGTAGCTGACGTAGTTCTCCCGCTTGGCAATCTGGTCGTAGTTGTCCTCGAGTGCTCTGGAGATAAACTCCGAGGCGGCGGCGCGGGTGGGGGAGGACTGGTAGTCCTCGTACTCAAACATCCCGCGGCACATGGGGAAGTCCCGGAGGAGCCGCTCCACCATGGCCCGCTGTTTTTTCGTGGCGGGCAGAGCGGCCTTGTCCGGCGTGAGCTTTTCCACGCCTTCACGGGTAGCGACATAGCGGACGTAGTTGTTCAGGTGCGCGGCGGCTTTCGCTGTCCCCGGCTTGATGTAGGGACACTTGAATATGATCCTGGGCATGGAGCGTCACCGCCTTTCCACTGCATCAGGACATACCAGGCGTGTCCATTCTGGACTCCGGCTCCTCGTATCCCCACTCATGAATGACGCGGTCGAACTCAGCTTCCAGATCCACGTCCTGTGCCACCATCCAGTGACTGCGCACAGCCTCCAGCGGCTTCTCATATTGCAGGAGCCGCTCTACACTCGTAATCGGGTAGTCGTGGAGATGTCCTGCCAGTTGATTGTAGCAAAATCCCATAGAGGCGATCTCATCTGCTTTACCGAAAACAGTGCAGCCAGGGAGGTCCCACATACTGCGTGCGTACTCATCCATCTCCTGGTTCACTTTTTTGAGCAGTTCCTCATGAGCGGTACTCCATGCCATATCACACACCGCCCCTCTGGTATTCCACCGCCTTGTCCAGCGTGACGCTGCCGCTGGTCTTCTTCACGTTCTGGACGCACCGGCCGCGGAGACTGCGGAGCGCATCGTCGCTGATCTCCATCCCCGCCGCCAGCACGTTCATCACCATGTCCAGCTCCACCGCCAGCTTGAAGAGCAGACGGCAGATGCGGTTCTCCGTGTCCTGCACAGTACCGCGCAGGACGGAGGCCAGTGCGGGCGGCAGGTAGGCGGTGGCCTCCTGACCGGAGACATACCCGGCGTAGAACCGGATGGCCCTCTCGATGAACTCGTTTTGTGTGCGGCAGTTGTCCCGCAGACACATCTCTTTGACGAGCTGCTGAGTCTCGGGTGAGATTCGAAGCGCGAACTTGATTTTTTCTCTCGGCATGATGATCCTCCTGAAATTCATAAATATCCCCGCTGGGAACCCGTAAAAAGCGGGCAGCGGTGGGCTTTTTTTGAAAGCAGACCCCCGAGCTGACCCCAGGGGGTGAAAAATGACCCCCGTCTAAACGTCCCCGACCCGCTCTGCGGGGCGGTGTTTCCCGCGCGGAGGGGCGCTTGCGACCCCCGCGCTTTATCCTGCTACTTTTTCGCCCCCCCGGTTCACCTGCACAGTTTGGGGACGCCGGTTTTGCCTCCTCCGCCACACAGCCGCGCAGGGCGGCGTGTCAGTTGGGAGGGGCAGGGATGCCGCTCCGTCGGACCGGACGGCACACAGGGGCCTTGCTGTGGCGCACAGCGGGGGAACAAGAGCGAGGGCCGTTCCGCGTCGGGAACGGCCCTTGATGTAATCCGTTACACCGTCAGCTGTATCCCGTCCTGAACGGGTTCCTGCTTCTGGCGCAGTTCCAGCCACAGCGGGTTGTACTCCACTATGGTCTGATTGCAGTCGGCGTCAAAGGTGAGACACGCAGCCATCGCAGGGCAGCGGAAGAAGATGCTGTACAACGCCAGGGCCATCTCAGAGTCATTGCTCACCAGGAGATCCTTCGCGCCTGTTTGGGAGTCCAGCGCCATGTCTGTGGTGAGCGAGAGCAGAGCCTTTGTGACGGAGATCTGCCGGTCATGGGCGTACTGCTGTGCAGACCGCATAGCAGTATCAGGATCGAACGCGCCGAAGTGCAGAGTGTGGAAGTACCGGCTGTGCCCGCCCTCTGTCACAACGCAGAGGGCCAGCGGGCTGAGTTCCTCCATATTCCGTGGGCAGTGGAAGCACATGAGCATTCCCAGGTCTGCCATCTTAGCGATGTCCTGAAGTGTGCTGCCGTTCTCCAGATACACAGCCGCTGCCACCATTTCACCAGGCAGAGCCGCCGAACCGTGTCGGATGATCTCGTAGGCTCCCTGCGCCGTTGCGGGAGAGAAGTGCCGGGAGATAAAACTCATGCTGTAGAGCAGTTCCTGCACTCCGCTGCAGACGTCTTCCTGGCCCAGCTCCTGCCCGAACGCAAAGAGGGCGGAGGTAGTTTCCGGATCAGGCTGCGGTATCAATGCGTTGATCTGCCGCTCAAAATCTTCTTTCGTCATTGGGCATCCTCCTTTCTGTCTGAGAGGGGCGCTCCTGCTATGAGCGCCCCTCTGCTGTTGGTGTGTGGTTTGGAGATCAGAGCGAGAGCGTCTGATCCATCTGCACCGTATTTTCCTGAGTCTCCTCTACAGTTGTGGACACCAGCTGTGGATCAAGATACCGGATCACGATCCCCTGGTAGTCATAACCGACTTTGCACAACAGCTTATCCGTCAGGTTTCTCAGCAGTGCCTCTGTATCGAATTTGCTTTCCCAGTACAGCCCTTCGTCTATTTTCAGCGGCGCGGCCATCCCTTCCGGCGTCTTTGCCAGCAGGGGACGAAAGTTTCCGAACACCCGGCCTCTGAGTTCCAGCATCCATCTGTGGCGCCTGGGATCGCTGTTGCAGTCCTGGAGGATAGCGGTCACAGCTTTCTTCCAGCTCGGCGTGTTCACCTCGGCTCCACCCGGCAGAATCAGTGACACGGGCTTTTTGCCCTTGAATGCGGATGGCATTGCCGCCAGGGTGAGGACGCGCTCATCCTCCTTCAGCTCGGACCCGCCTTCCTCCAGTACACGGCTGGCCAGAGCATCAAATTTGCTGTCGATCAGCTGATGACACTCCCCGCAGATGCTCTCGATCTCAGCCAGCACAGTGATCTGCTCTTTTGTCATTCCGTACCTCACTCCAGCGCGGGCTGTACGGCGATATGGTCCTCTGCCTTCTGGGGCTGGAGCGCCATGCGCACCTCTTCCAGCTCCGCCCGGAGATCCTCTACCCTCAGAAATCCTGCGGCGGGGATTTTGGTGGTCAGGAGCATATCTTCCAGCCCACCCATCTCTGTAAGTGTCCTGGCCGTTTTCAGAAGCGTATGGCGATAATCCCATGTGGATTTGACGGCGATCTGAAAGAGCATCCACACTGCGTTCAGCTGGGCGGCGGCGTCCGGCACAGGGAGCAGGCGGTCCGGGTTGATCAGGTGCGGCGTGTCCTGCTTTGTGGCAGTAAACTGGCGGGCGCTCTCCATCTCCTGGTCGATCCACATCAGAAGCGGCATGACATCTCTGCTCAGTCCACTGGGCGCCGCGTAAACCTCCAGCCCCGTCCGGAGCTGGAGGGCGGCGTCCAGCGCCTCCGCATCCGTATTCAGGAGGGATACCGTTTCGTGGGCGATGAGGATGCACAGGTCGAGAGGGGTGAGAGTGGTTCTGTCTGCTGTTTTCATATTCTGTTTCCTTCTTTCTGCGTTTTATTTTAGGGTGCGGAAACACAATGGCACACTTTCATCGGGAAAGCTATTCATCAAAGCCAACGAAAAATCGGGCTGTCAAATTGGCAAAGACGCAGAAAATTCATGTCACATCGTGGGCTGGGTGGGCGGCTCCATCTCCTCCGCCATCAGCTGGGCGCTGTAGTCTTTCAACGTCTGCCCGGTCTGCTCCTGGCAGTAGGCGTCCATCTTGCGCAGCAGCACCGCCTTCTCGACAGGGTTGAGCCGGTACTCCACCGACTCCTCATGTCCGTCCGCACGGTGCAGGTCTACCTCCAGCTCATCGCAGACCTGCCCGGAGGCCATGTCGTAGTTGGCGTAGACGTTCAGGGTGTCATCGTTTTCGTATGTGCAGACATGTGTGCCGAACAACGCATCCACATCAAAACTGGCTTCCGTGTAGAAATCCAGCAGACCATCTATCTCGGTGATCTCCTCCGCGAAAGAGATATCCCGCGCGGAGAGGTGACCCGGTGAGGCAAGCTCTTTGCTCTCCAGCTTCTCCAGGAACCGGGACACATACTGCTCCGGCCTGAGACAGCTCTTCCGGTATGCGTGGTAGACAGCGGTGGAGACGTCCTGCATGGACCAAGTCTTCCAGCCATCCGCGGCATCTGCGGTGGAGAGTTCCTGCCTGTCGAAATCCAAATCGAATACGCCCGTAACCTTATTGGGAGCCTCCACCCGCAGTGCCAGCAGCTGGTCATATCGCTCGGCAGTGACCGGCTCCATTCTTGCGAAGGCGCTCGTCTGGAGCGCGGCGATACCATTACCCTGATCCTCACGCAGATACCGGCGCAGGAATTTGCCGACCTCCAGAATATCCTCCGTTCTGTCCAGCTGGAAGAATGACTTCTCTCCATTCTCCCGTACACAGAACGCGGTGTACTTCCGGGCCGCTTCCTTCTCCGCCTGTTCCGCAGCGTACTCCGCGTCGATACGGGTGCGGATCTCCTGCTGCACCTCATGGGGCACCAGCTCCGCATACAGATCGATCAGCATCTCCTGCATCCGTTTCTCAACAGAGGAGCCCTGCTCCTCGAGTACAGAGGAGAGCGCATCCATCTTGTATTCATGGAGCCACAGCTCCAGCTGCATATCACCGCTCATACGCTGCCCTCCGTCTCCTGCTCTGCGGGGACAGCTGCCGGTTTGGACATCGCCCTGGGCGGGTGGGGACGGGTGGGTGCGGACTTGGCGTCCAGGTTGAAGGACAGTATAATCCTGTTTTTCTCCATCGTGCGTATTCCTCCTATCTCTTACATCGTTTGTTCCAACTGGAGCGAGTCCCTCCAGACGCTGTGCCAGCGCCTCCGGCAGATGCTCTCCACACAATCACATCATGAGCTGGGTGGGCGGCGTCATCTCCTTCGTCATCAGCTGGGCGCTGTAGTCTTTCAATGTCTTCCCGGTCTGCCCTTGGCAGTAGGCGTCCATCTTCCGCAGCATGATCGCTTTCTCAACCGTGTTGAGCCGGTATGTCACAGACTCCCCGCGTCCATCCGCCCGGTACAGATTGACCTCCAACTCATCGCAGACCAGCCCGGAGGCCATGTCGTAATTGGCGCAGACGTTCAGGGCGTCATCATTCTCGTTGGCGCAGACCAGGACGCCCAATACTTCGCCCACATCGAAGCTGGTTTCCATATAGAAATTCAGCAGACCGTCTGCCACTGCAATTTCCTCCGCGAAGAAGATTTCGCTTGCGGAGAGGCGGCCCGCGGAGGGACGCTGCCGGCCCTCCAGGCTGCTCATGAAGCGATCTATACTCCGCCCCAGTTTCTTTCCATCACTCTGGTACGTTTGGTTGACTGCAATAAAAATGTCCCTTATGGAATAGCTCCTCCAGCCGTGTGCGGGATCAATTGTGGACAGCTCCTGCTTGTCAAAGTCCAGATCAAATACCGCTGTGACCGTGTTGTTGGGGGCTGCCATATGGATTGCCAGCATCCGCTCATACAACTCCGCACCGATTGGCTTTGAACTGTAAAACAGCTTTGGGACTTCGGTGAGGGCCGGTGCTCTGCTCCGGTTTTCATAGAAGCCGCGCAGCATGTTGGCAACACAGAGAAGATTTTCACTGCGTTCCAGCACAAAAAATCTGTCCGCCCCATTCTCACGGACATGAAATGCTGTGTGCGGATCTTCCGCTTGCTCTAATTCCAGTGCTGTCGTTCCTTCTTCCCACAAGGTATATTCCGCTTGGATAGATGCACGAACCCTCTGCTGAATTTCCGAAGGCACCTGCTCCTCGTACAGACGAAGGAGCATATCATTCATCCGTTCCTCGACGGTAGCGCCCTGTTCCGCCAGTACAGAGGAGAGCGCATCCATCTTGTATTCATGGAGCCACAAATCCAGATGCACATCGCCGCTCATACACTGCCCTCCTTCACCTGCTCTGCGGGGCCAGCTGCCGGTTTGGACACCGCCCTGGATGGGCTGGGACGAGTCGGACGCCTGGGACGGACGGGCGCGGTCTTGGCGTCCAGATACTCCCGCAGCGGTTCCGGCACCGTCTGCTCATAGAGCAGGCGCAGAGCCTCGTCCATCTTCTTCTGCACTGTGGTGTTCTCCTTTTTCAAATAAAACACCAGCGCCTCCATCTTCTCGCTGTCGAAGGACAGCGTGATTTCATTTTTCTCCATACTGCTTTCCCTCCTCTGCTCTACATAGTGGGTCCCGTTTGGAACGTAGCAGGTCCATTACGACGCTGTACTGGCGGTTCCGGCAAATGTTCGCCATACAGCGCCACACAGAAAATGTCCATCTTCCGCTTTAGGGATTCCCTGGTTTCATCTGTGAGGGTACAGGAAAACCACTCATCGCTGCCGGGCGATCTCACCACAACATCCAGAGTGTCATCGACCTGGCCTGTGTGTTCATTGTAGGATGTGTACGCCTGGATGTAGGAGTCATCCTCTTCACAGGACAGTTGTCTGCCGAATACGGCTTCTTCACAGGCAAGGACATCCAGGCAGAACGTGATCCAGCCGTTCTCTGTGCCGGTCCGCTCCTGGACATCCAGATCCCCGGCTGTCAGTGGACGGCTGCCCTGAAGGAACGGATACTGTACTGCTTTCTGGCCTGCTGTCTGTACGGCCATCTGATAGGGACCGCCCAGCCAACGGACGCCGCGCTCATAGAGAAACCTGTCCCCGATCCGGTTCATGATCTCCAGGTCAAAGTCGGAGGCGTCCACTGTCCCCAGTGCGGTGGAGAAACCTCGTCCGGCGTAGACGGACGGCTACGCCACCAGGACAGGCAGCGTCTCCGCCTCCCGCACCTACCCCAATCTGTCGGAGGCCGACCTGTCCCTCATCCCCAAGACGGTGGAGGACAAGGGCCGGACCCTCACCCTTGCAGATGTCCAGTGGAGCGATTCCACACAGACGGATGGCGAGGGCAATCCCATGATCCGCTATACCGCCACCGCCAAGTACACCGGCACCACCTCCAGCAAGTACGCCACCGGCTATACCGTGTCCGCCAACTACACCGGCGAGGTGGCCAAGACGGGCTGCGATGTGGTCACCTACACCGCCACCTTCGGCAGCGTAGAGGCCCCGGAGGGGGCACCCGATAGCGACAGCACCCCCGACGCGCCGAAAGCGTCCTTCCATATCGCCAGCCTGAAACAGCCTCTGCTGATCGTCGGCCTGGTGGCGCATAGAGCGGCAAAGATTAATGAAAGCACGGATAAAAAATACATTTTCCGCTGGAGCGTGATCGCTTCGGTGGCCGGACTCGGATTTAACGTGGCAGCGGATCCGGTGGCGGGATATTTTTATAAGCAGTACGTCCTGGGACAGCCCCAGCAGATGGCGGAGGTGCTGGCAAAATGGAGTGCGGCGGCAACATTTGTAAATGCAGTCGTATCGACCGTTCTTGTAGCCTTCCTCTACAATGTGCTCCGCCCGGTACTCTTAAAATCCGGATTGCTGGACACAAGAAGCCAGGTAATGTCTCTGACGGAAAGTAAATGAGTAAGAAAATACATTCCCGCGGCCTTGTTCAGCCGTAATACAAGAGTTCCCGTACTTCGTCCAATGCGGCGGCCGCCGCTTCCGTCATTTCTATTTCGCCGGAATACAGCCGCCGGATCTCGTTCAGCGCGGCGGCCAGTTCTTCCAGCTCGTCATAAGAATCGAAGGAATCCGACATGATGGTGAGAATATAATCACGGCCGTCTGCCCGGAGGATGCCGGCGTCATTGCGTGCGGTATCCTCCCAGTCGGTATACCAGCCGGCCTTCGTATACACCGTATATTCCTCCCCAAGTGCCGAGCCGATAAAGGATTCCGCAGTGTCGGCGTAAAGGCTCCGGCACCAGTTTGACTGCTCGTTGGTATCCTCAAAGAAATAAAAATAAGTGCCGATCCAAAGCTGCGCCAGCTCTTTCACGGTCAGATAAGGATACCAGTTGTAATCGTCAATGATGGAATCCGAAACAGCGGTATACTCAGTCATATCGAACATCACATCATTTCCATACAGGTGGTGGAGCGTCTCGTAGTCTTCATTGCTTGACCAGACGATGGTATTTTCCATCAGGTCTCTGGTGTATTCGTCCGCGGCTTCCGAGCTGAATTTATTGAGCGCCGCGACATAAGGCCCTTTCATGGTGCTTGCGCTGTAAAAACGGCCGTCCGGATGGAAGCTGAAACAATCCCCTGAATTTAGATCCAGCAAAATAAAACCGAGACTGCGGCCCGTTTCCTGAAACCCCTGAATGATGCTTCGGACCTGTTCCGCCTGAGGGGAAAGCAGGATCTCCGGACGGGTACAGAACAGTTCCTCCCCGTCGGGAAGCGCGGCAACAGCCGACAGCAGAATGTCCAGATCCGGTTGGACATACGCATACGAGACCGAATCCTGAATTTCCGTAAGCCCGGTACTTGAATCCTCCCAAAGGGTGACCCCGGTTTGTGAAGAGCCCT
>OFGX01002170.1_pt1 | contig 10635 bp, 9 predicted proteins | sample 1521831 | NCBI WGS metagenome assembly OFGX01 (sample SAMEA3504080, study PRJEB24116) | mouse gut metagenome | biome: mouse gut; feature: mouse-associated habitat; material: faeces | place: Denmark | collected 2011
AACCACAGAGCAAGCATCGACAAATAAAAAGGTATCTTCTTTCCTGTTTTCTTCCCAAATTTTTTCTTGCACTTCTTTCCCAACCTTATCATCGGTTTTGAAATCTGAACCGGATACATGACATAATCCTTAAACCACAATCCCAATGTAATATGCCATCTCTGCCAGAATTCCTGAACACTCTTTGAAAAAAACGGCGCATTAAAATTCTCCGGCAATTTTATCCCAAATAATTTTGACACACCTATGATTATATCCATACATCCAGAAAAATCCGTGTACAACTGAATTGCATACGCCAGCGTTGCACCAATAATCCCTGCCGCGCTGTAATTTCCGTAACTGTCATATACAGAAGACACTATAATGCCAAATCTCTCTGAAATCACCAACTTCTTAAAATATCCCCATAACATACGTCTAAGACCGTACATAATGTTATCATATTCCAGAGATCTTCTCGTATCAAACTGCTCTCGCATCTCCTGAAATCTTGTAACCGGACCAGATATTATCTGCGGAAAGTAGTAAATAAATAATGCTACTGTAAATACATTGCGTTCTGCTCTATAAGACTTCCAGAATACTTCAATCAGATAACCGATTGCTGACAGAATAAAGTACGAAAGTCCAATCACAGAAGCAAACTGCATAATATTAACATTTCCTTCTATTCGCAACAGTTCCATAAACAACGAGCATAGATTATATGCATATTTTAAGACTACAAGAACTGCTGTAAGCGCTGCTATGGTAAAAGCCAACACAGCGCTTCTTATCCGCCCCCTGCTCTTTTCAATCAGAATTGCTCCGATATATGTCACACAGATTACATACCCAATAAGAAGTATCAGCTTGGGTTTACTTACTGCCGATATGCTGATGTAAAACAGGATACTTGCAAAAAGAAGAATATATTTCTGCAGCCTTTTCAATGTATAGAATAATACTGTCACCACTATCAAAAAAATAATAAAATCAAAACTTACAAGATTCATTCTATTCCCCAAGTTCCAGAATAATGTCAACCATCTCTCCTACATTTTTCATAGTGACAATCTTACCCATCGGAATCTTAAAAGCAAATTCCTCTTCAACTGCGACCACCAGATTAATATGCTCGAAAGAATCCCATCCGTCTACATCATCTGCTACTGTCTGATCGTTCAATTCAATTGTATCATCGTCTAAAACATCACGAAAAACTTCATTTAACCTTTTATATACTTCTTCTCTTGTCATTATTATTTCCTCCTCATTACTAATACTTTCATTTTTGCTCTGGAAACTATATTACCATATTGATTCCGAATCACAGCTTTTATCCGAATTAATCCGAACGCTTCTTCCTTCTCAAAGACTTCTCCTGCTACTGTCAGCAAATCTCCTGCAAAAACAGGTTTTAAGAAAGACAACTCTTCAAAACTGTGAATCAGGCTATATTTCCCAGGCAGGTACATACCTGCTAAAGTCGAATAAAATGATGCTGTGAGCATCCCAAACGTAACATGCCCAGGGAATTTTCCCTCTCCCACCTCGAGTGCAAACTCATCATCGCTATGTAAGGGATTCCCGTCACCTGATAATTTACGGAAAATATCTTCCATATCCGAAGTGATCTTTCGAGTAAATGTCTCCTTCATCCCTACTGTAATCTCAGAAAATGTGAATTCATTCATCTGTGAGATACCTCTTTATTTCCCAGAAAATGCTGTCAGCATCCAATCCGTTTGCCTTTCTTACTTCACTGTGCGTTCCGTATCCGGCTGCAAATACATCCTTAATACCAATACCTTTTACCTTCACTCCTAAACCATTTTCCGCTACAGTCTCAGCAATTATGCTTTTAAGCCCACCGTACACATTATGTTCTTCCACTGCAACCACCATTTTGACACGCTTCGCTTCTTCCAGTACATAAGCTTCATTAAAGGGCTTAATCACAGGAACATTTATCAAAGCCGCACTGATCCCGTCTCTTTTAAGTAAGTCTGCCGCCCGATCTACCTCTTCCAATATGCTGCCGGTTACAAATATTGTCACATCAGTTCCTTCCTTAAGCCTATCGCTTTGATTTACCGACATCCGGTATCCTTCATCAAAAAACTCCTTTTCATGATTCATTCCAATACGCATGTAGACCGGTCCAACATGATCGTAAGCATTCTGTAAGCATTCTGCAACCTGATGCGGCGTTGCAGGAGATAAGATCATCAGGTTTGGCATCGCCCTTAACACCCCAATGTCTTCTGTTGTGTGATGTGTCGGCCCAAGAGAACTCCAGGATAATCCGCTTCCCATGCCTATAATCTTCACGTTTAGATTCTGGAAGCAAATATCATCGCGTATAAATTCCAACGAACGATATACCAAAAATGCCCCTGCAGTGAAAACAAAAGGTTTCTTTCCGACCGCTGCCATACCAGCCGCTGCGGCTACCATATTCTCTTCACTAATTCCAAAATTATAGATCTGATCCGGAAAATTTCTCCTAAACATCTCATCATATCCAGTCCCGCTGTCAGCTAGAATATGCAGCACTTCAGAATCCTTTTGTGCCAGTTCCATTAATTTTCCGATATAAGCACTCTGCATAATTACTCCAATTCTGAATCACTGATTCCCAGTTCTTCCTTAAATACTTTTAATTCACGTTTTCCAGGCAATTTAAAATGCCAGTTCGGATTATTTTCCATAATCGATACTCCCTTTCCCTTGATTGTATGCGCAATAACAAATCTTGGCATACCCATTCGATTATCTCTTTTTAATGCTGCCTCCAAATTCTCTATATCATGTCCGTCAGCTTCTTCCACATTCCAGCCAAAGGCGCTCCATTTCTCCCGCCAATTTACGGCGCCTATGGTATTCTCAACAAAATCCATTTTCTGAATCCTATTACAATCTAAGATAACTACCAGATTATCCAATCGGAATGCAGATGCCGTCAGCGCCGCCTCCCATACGGAGCCTTCTTCACATTCTCCGTCTCCCAGAACAACATAGACGCTTGCCGAACTTCGATTTGCCTTCAGCGCCACAGCCATCCCCACCGCCATGGAAAGGCCATGTCCAAGAGATCCCGTTGTGGCTTCCACCCATTTGCAGTCCCTCATACAAGGCTCCCCTCCAATCGAAGAACCTGGTTTCAGATAAGAATGATATTCGTCTTCCGTCATCAATCCAGCTCTTGTCATCACTCCGTATAATGCCAAACCTGCATGACCCTTACTTAAAATAAACCGATCTCTGTCCGCCCATCTTGCATTCTGTGTATTAAACTTGAGTATCCCTTTCATATATAGAGTATATAGAATCTCCAAGCAGGAATAGCAAGATGCTATATGAGCCATGCCTCCCTTATATCCTGTTATAAAAATATCTTTTCTAAGCTTTTTTAGCTCCTGCTTTTCATGTGTTAATTTATCCAAATTCAATCACCTCATCTGAGTCAATTCCTATTCCGCCACAGTAAGGAATCTCGTCAATCAACAACATCTCTCTATCAGAAAGTTCAAAGTCATAGATATTGTAATTCTCCAATAATCTTTCAGAGCTTATAGTCTTAGGAATTACTGTCATTCCCTTTTGTATTCCCCAACGCAGACAGATCTGAGCAGCTGTTTTTCCCTTTTTTCCAGCAATAACATTCAAAACTTTATTTTCCAAAATCTGTCCATTTCCCAAAGGACTGCTTGCCTCTATCAGGATATCATATTTCTGGCAATAATCTGCAATCTCCCTTTGCAGCATTCCTGGATGGCATTCAGTCTGATTCACCATCGGCATAATCTCTGCTGTTTTTCCAAGTTCCATTAAATGATGAACCTTATAATTGCAAACACCAACAGCCCGGACCACACCTTCACGATATAGAGATTCCATCCCTCTCCAGGTCTCCGCATTTATCCATGCCCAATCCGAATACAGCCGCGGTGTAGCCGGCCAATGAATGAGATACAAATCCAGGTAATCTGTTTTTAATTTCTTTAAAGAATTCTTACATGCATCCCTGACCTTCTTGTAACCTCTGTATGTATTCCAAACCTTATCTGTCAAAAACCATTCGTTCCTTGGGATTCCAAATCCGGTAATTGCTCTGCCGATCGCCAGTTCGTTACTGTAAGCAGCTGCAGTATCGATTAGACGATAGCCGATATCATAGGCTCTCTTAAGGAGATTCAAAACAGTTTCACGATCTTTAATCTGCCAGGTCCCTATACCAATCTGCGGTATTATTATCCCGTTTACAAGCTGATTCATCTCAATTTTCCTATCCTTTTGTTCCATTGACTTCAATCACCCGATTCTTCTTCTCATAGTCATCCGTTATCAAAAACTCCCAGACCGTGTTCCCTTCTTCATCTTCCGAACATTTGTAAAATCCCTGCAAACTGTAAAAATCCTTCACCATTGCATTTTTCGCAGTTGGATAATAGTAACCAACGATCTTTCTGATTCCAAGAGACTGTGCTCTTTGCACCAATTCGTCCATCATAGCAAATTCCATATCGCGTTTAAGAACTCTGCAACTCATAAGCCACAATTCCATATGAAGCTCGTCTCTGCACTTACCTGCAATTTTACCGATAACAATACTAACTACTCCATTATCGCCGAATTTATCTCTCAGCTTTCCATATAATGTCACACGGTCCGCATCCTTCGCCACAGCTTCAATATCACTCAGCGCATACCGCTTCGTTGTCAAGTTAAACTGGTTGCTCTTATTTGTCAGCTGGGCTATCCTTGCCAGATATACAGGCTCAAACGGACGGATGCAGGCTTTCATGCCAAGAGACAGAAGATAATCCCTGTAATCCGTAAAACTGTTCCGGCGTTCTGCCCGCTTCACATTCTCACGGTACATTTCACTGCGTTTTAAATCATCCGCAGAAAAAGCGGTCATCTCAAAATATCCGGCCCGGTCTATCGCCAGGACAGAATGCTCCGGCCTGTCCAGAAGCACTGCTGCTGCTCCCGGAACCTGCTGGCGGACAATTTCGCATTCCGCCGGATTATCATCCGCAAAAACAAATGACTCCGGCAGAAGTGACAGCTCATCCGCCATCTGTATTAAATTTGCACTTTTTGGCTCCCAGTCTGCCTTTATCTGCACAAAATCATCCGGCCCTAACACCATCTGCGGATGCTTCAGCCCGGCCATGGCATTTTCTTTCTCATTTTTAGACAGGACCGTTAACAGGACTCCCTGCTTTTTTAATTCCTTTAAATAAAACTGGAATTCCAGGTACGCCTGTCCAGGCGGTGTTTCCTGCCCCAGTTCCAGCCCTTCGGCTCCGTCATCCCCGACAACGCCGCCCCATAAGGTATTATCCAGGTCCAGGGCCAGCACCTTTTTGTTTTTTCCGAAAATGGATTTCACGATATTGGCTGCCTGGAATGCAAACACCGGAATGGCTTTCTGGCTCAGTGCATATTTGTACATATGCCAGTAAAACGGATCGGCCCACCTGTCCAGCCCATAGGCCGCCGCCATATAATTGATATCATTGATATAGAACCCGGCATGTTCTCTCGCATACCGGTAAAATCTCTCATTCATCCTGTTCAGAAAACTTATGCGTCCCTGCAGATACACCGCTTCCTGGTTGCCCAGCACACGGTAAAAGGGAAACTCAAAGTTGTTCTGGATCACAGGACAATGATACCTGTCCGCTATCTTTTCCCACATAACCCGAAAGTGCTCGTACTGTTCTTCCAGCATCTCCTCAATACGTTCCGCAGAATCCGAAACGTCGGGATAGGATACAATATTCCGGTTAGACGTATGAATATAGATCAGATCCGGTGCAAACTCCACAAGCTCCGGATTATCAAACATCACATCCTGCCAGTACTGTGCATACTCCGACTCATAAAACTCCGGCCGTATTCCCTGATCAAGCAGAAATATCTCCAGTACCCTGATAATATCATGTGTCGTACTGCCGCCGAGTACCGCGATCTTTTTCGAGAGGAAATCCGTCCGGCTCTCCAGAAGCTGCCGCCTGATCTTCTTAGATTTCTTCAAAATATATTCACTGTCAAATGGATATGTCAATTCCTTCATACTAATCCCCCATTCTTGCTCAGTCTGCAAATTTGGGCACAAGCATAAATTTGTGTGTGAAAAATCTGTCGCATATGGATTTTTCACACTAACCCCCATGCATATTGCAAGCTTGCATCAATCCGCGTCCGCATCGACAACTGTATACCGTTATATCATAACACAAACCGTCCGCCGTCTGCAATTGATTCCTGTCCGTCTCCATCACACAGTCAAAAAGCCTGCTTCTCAAAACAGGCTTTTACGATCAATTTACTCTTCCGGATAAAAGGCCGACAGGATCAATCTGATCGGCACCTCGGCGTATCTCTTTCGTCCTTCCTCCGTCAAATGAATGCCGTCCTCCAGACAGTGTTCCGCGCTGTACGCATCTATTCCGCTCTCTTCCATGGCATTGTAGAAGATAACGCCGTCTTCCTTATGCTGACTGTACACGTACCCCGCGCATCGTGCAAATTCAACCATGGTTCCGCATCCGTAGTCCAGGCTGTAGGAATCTCCGATATATTTCCCATCCTCAAAGATCTGGCAGTAATGCGGTGGGATCAACAGGATTCCCGCATCCGGAAATCTTTCCTTCAATAACGTTACCGCGATCTCCAGCGCCCCCGCGTAAGTATGGGATTCAGACTCATTAAGCGTTTCACCGTTTTCCAGGTATTTACTCTGCGCAATCTGACGGCTCAGGAAATCATTGATGCCGTACTCGATCACAAAAAAGTCTGTCTTACTGAAATCACACTCCTTTAAGATCTCTCCCGCTCTGTATCCGTCGAAAATATCCGGTTTTATATTGCCAAGAATAGCATTCACCACACCCAGCAGGGATCTGGATCCCCACTCTTCAAAATTATACTGCTCACCGGGCAGGAGTGCCGCCGTAGTCCCTCCCATCGCCATATTGTATACTTTCGCGTTACATCCCTCCGAAATCAGGGATGCAACCCCGTGATTCTCCCGGTCGCTGTCCAGAATACTGTCCCCCAGAAACACGATCTGCATGTCGTATTCCTTTTCGTCCACTTCCGGTTCTTTTGCTTCCTCTGGCTGCGCCGCCTGCTGTGCGTCCGGATTCCCTTCGGACTGCTGTGCCGTATCCTGCTGCTCCGTGTTGGTCAGGGTTTTTTCCGACTCATTTGTTTGCGTTTTCCCTTCCCCGACTTCCACCGTGGATTCCGTCCCCACATTCGGTCCGCCCTTAAGCTGGTCCCACTCCGCCTTCAGTTCCTGTACCGTCTGCCGATTTTCCTCCTCCAACGCCATTCTTTCCTTCTGCATCCTGATCTGTACCTGACCATATATGATCTCAATGATCGCCAGAATACAGAAACCGATCATCACCAGAAACAGCAGCGCATTCCCGTTACTTCTTCCTTTTCTCGTATTTTCCCTATATCTCATTCCTTATTCCCCTGTCCTTTCCCATAGCTCTGTTTACAGGAAACATAATAAATATATCACTTATTCACTATGTTGAGTAGACATCTTTCTATTTTTTAATTAATCCTTCCATAAATCTTAAGAATTGTATTTGTTTTGATTTTTATTTGTAACTGGTCCTTATTATAGTATATAATAAAAAACTGGAAATATTCTGTTTGCTTTTGAATCTGACAGTACAAAAGAAAGGATAAGTCTATGCCACTTGTTACACAGGGAGCTCAGCCTTCCGGATCCTCCAAATATTTATCTGACGGTCTTTACCGTACGCCTGGCAGGCAGGTCTCCTTCCTCTGGTCATGGCGGCTCTTTTTTCTCATTTTCCTGGTGCTGTTTTACTGCATCGAGCTTCTGTGGCTCAACCCGGTAGACGGTATCAATGACGACTGGGGAATGTACAGCACGCTTTCCGGCGCTTATCTCGGCTATCCGGACGCTCATGTGCTCTTTTTCCTGTATCCGTTATCCTGGTGCCTGTCCAGACTGTATACGCTGTGCAGTTTCATTCCGTGGTTTGGACTGTTCCTGCATGGAGTACAGATCACATCCATCTATGCGGTCTACCGCCGCTGCATGCAGCTATGGTATCGTCACGAAAGTCCTGACGTATTCTGGAAACCCGCACTGACGATCCTGTGCTTTCTCTTTTTTATCGTGAATCTTAATATCCTTTCTGAGGCACAATATACCACGGTTGCAGGCTCAGCCGCAGCTGCTGCCCTTTTCTGCTTTGCGACAACGAGAATTGACGGCCGGACATCGGTTTTTCTCAGAAATAATATATCCACCTGGCTCTTTGCCTGGATTTCCTACAGTATGCGGCAGAATATTTTCTATCTGATGCTGCCCATCGCCGGAATGCTCTGGCTGGCCAAATGGATCCGTTCTGTCAGGAACTGTTACCCCAAAACCGCCCTGAAACTTCTGAGCTTTGCCTGTATTCTGCTTGCAGGCATGGGCCTGCTGTATGGTGCGCACGCGGCCGCCTATTCCGAACCGGAATGGGCAGATTTCCGACGTATCAACCATTATCGGGAGCGGGTAGGTGATTTCTACACATGGCCGGAATATGAAGAGTGTACGGATACCCTGACACAGCTTGGCATCACAGAGGAAGAATACAACTACCGGCGCAGCGGTGCTCCGCATATCGGTTACGGAATGTCCGTAGAAGACTGGCGGCAGATGCATGATATCGCCCGCGAGTGCTATCTGGCCCGCACCTCCACGCTCAGTCGAATGAAAAATGTCCTCACCGGCGCAGTGAGTGTGTTCTTCTACGAAGACGGTATGCAGCCGGCTAACCTGCTGGCCGGCCTGCTGCTCATTATAACGCTCTTTCTGATATTGTTACACCGTAACTACCGCGCGCTGTCCGTCTATTTGCTTTATCTGGCCGGCCGTGCAGTCAGCTGGGGCTATGTCCTTTACGAAGGGCGTTTTCCCAAGCGTATCATCCAGCCGCTGATCTGTGTTGACTATGCCGTTTTGCTCGCAATTCTGCTGGCGTTCAATCTGCTTCGCCTGGAAAAGGCCAAACGCTACGCCCTCCTCCTGCCCATCGTGTTCCTGTTCAGTATTGCTTCGCTGATCATCACGAAAAACAACGTGGATGCCAATTACCGCTCCCACCAGGAAACATGGGACCAGCTGAAAGAGTATTGCCGCTCCCACCAGGACAACCTCTATATCTGGACACACAGCTCCGGTACGCTGGATCATTATTGTGAATCACCTTTTGATCCGACACAGGATGTCTATAATAACTTTGTCTATACAAACTGGGGCGTGATCCTGAACCCGAACACCAGGGTAAAACTGAGAAAATACGACGTCGAAGACTTCGGTGCGGATCTGATCGATAACGACCGCATCTGCTTCCTCCTGCAGGATGCCCCGCACAATGAAGAACATCCTGTCATTATGTATCTGCGCCATACTTACAATGCAGAATGTGAACCCATCGACAGTTTCACTGCGGGAGATACCCTGTACACCGTATACCGGCTCAGGACAAAATAACGATAACACCGGAGGATCCTGTATTGCAGGCATTCTCCGGCGTAAAACTTACATTTACACTAACTTTGTTCCTTAACCCTGCGGGTTACAAGCGTCAGCCTGTATTCGAAATCCCTGCGGTTCTTCAATGCCATATTCGACAGCATCAGCCCCGCAAACAACGACTGCAGCGCTGACAGCCCGATAAAACCGCAGACAAACAGCGTCGGGAATCGAAGTACCAGACCGGTCTCAAAATATTCCAACAGGATCGGAATAAACATGAGTACCGCGATCAGCGCCAGGAGGGCCGCACACATCCCGAAAAAGCCGAACGGTTTATAATCTTTGTATAGTTTCACGATGGTTCTGATCACTTTAAACCCGTCGGAAAATGTATTCAATTTGGATTCACTGCCTTCCGGCCTGTCGCGATACTCTACGATCACATTCTCGATCTGCATGTTATTATAGACAGCATGGATCGTCATCTCCGTCTCAATCTCAAAACCGGTGGACAATACAGGAAAGGTCTTCACGAACCCATAGCTGAAAGCACGGTATCCGGTCATGATATCCTTGATCTCACAGCCAAAAAGCCTGTTGATACTGCTGCGCACGATCGTGTTGCCGAAATTATGGAACGGCCGTTTATTCTCCGTAAAATAGGTGGATGAAAGCCTGTCCCCTACCACCATATCCACATTGCGCTGCAGTACCTTATCCACCATCTCACCCGCATACTCCATGGGATACGTATCGTCGCCATCCACCATGATGTAACACTCCGCCTCGATCTCACGGAACATGCGCCGGATCACATTTCCCTTCCCCTGCATATACTCATAACGTATGACCGCCCCGGCTTCTCTGGCAAGCTCCACAGTCCGGTCACTGGAATTATTATCATATACATACCCCACCGCCTCCGGCAGCGCTTCTTTCGCATCCCGCACCACCTTGGCGATTGTCTTCTCCTCGTTATAACATGGAATCAAAACCGCTATCTTATCCATTTCTGCTCTTACATCCTTCCTGCCATACCGTATCCCGGCACATTTTCTTCTCACACTAACCTACATTTTGCCGCTGCGCAGCAACACAAATCCGGATGAAGCGAT
>OFGX01002172.1_pt1 | contig 10627 bp, 7 predicted proteins | sample 1521831 | NCBI WGS metagenome assembly OFGX01 (sample SAMEA3504080, study PRJEB24116) | mouse gut metagenome | biome: mouse gut; feature: mouse-associated habitat; material: faeces | place: Denmark | collected 2011
CACCCCGGAGCCCACGCCCCAGCCACCGGCGCAGAATCCTCCTGCGCAGAACCCGCCGCCGGCGCAGCCTCCTGCACAGACGCCCCAGCCCACACCCCAGCCCACACCGGAGCCTACGCTGGAGCCGCCGGAGGATACCCCTACGCCTGGGGGAGATACGGATATCGGCTGGTCGCCGGATCTGATGTAAGATTTGGATACAATTGGAGGTCTGTCCGAACCGAAACCTGTGAGGTAGACGAATGTACGTTACAGCAAAAAAAATCATCGACAGAATCCTGGCATTGCTCGGCATGATCGTGCTGTCACCGGTATTTTTGATACTGGTGGCAGCCATCAAGCTGGATTCCAGAGGGCCCGTGCTCTTCAGGCAGAAGCGGGTGGGCATCCACAAGACGCATTTCCATATCCTGAAATTCCGCACCATGCGGATCGACACGCCCAAGGACATGCCCACGCATCTTTTGGAGAATCCTGAGCAGTATATTACTAAGGTGGGCAGGTTCCTGCGCAAGAGCAGCCTGGACGAGCTGCCCCAGATCATCAATATCCTGAAGGGGGACATGGCCATCGTAGGCCCCAGGCCCGCGCTGTGGAACCAGTTCGACCTGATCGAGGAGCGGGACAAGTACGGGGCCAATGACGTGCTCCCGGGCCTCACCGGCTGGGCCCAGGTCAATGGCCGGGACGAGCTGCCCATTCCTGTGAAGGCGAAGCTGGACGGGGAATATGTGGAAAAAATGGGATTTGCCATGGACATAAGATGCCTGGTCAGGACCGTGGCTTCCGTGGTGCGGCAGGACGGTGTGGTGGAGGGCGGAACCGGTACGCTGGAAGAGAAGAAGCATTGACATGCAAGGTACAGGAGAGGGGGATGCAATGGAGATCAGGAAGTTCTCGAAGATTCCGCTGAATCGAATCATCGCGCTGGTGCTGATGGACATCATGTGTATCGTGGTGACATCCTTCGGAGCGCTGTATATCCGGTATGAATTCAGCTTTCAGAGCATAGACCCTGTCTTTCTGCAAAGCTATGAGAATATCATGGTGCCCAATGTCCTGATGACATTGTCTTTTTTTGTTATATGGAAACTTTATAAAAGCGTATGGCGCTACGCCAGCGCCAATGAGCTGATCAATATCATCATGGCCGCCGTCTGCGCCTCCCTGGCCCAGCTTATCTTCTGTACCGCCACGGGGAACAGGATGCCCAGGAGCTACTATGTGCTGTACTGCTTCCTGCTGACCACGGCCACCTGCTGCATCCGGTTCGGCTACCGGATCCTGCGCATCATCAATAATAAGCGGGCCAGCATGGTGGAGCGCAAGCAGAAGGTCAGCACCATGATTATCGGGGCCGGGGCGGCCTGCAACATGATCCTGAAGGAGCTGGAGAGCAGCCAGTACCTGAACCTGTGCGCCAGGTGCATCATCGACGACCAGCCCGGCTGCCACGGAAAGCTGATGCGGGGCGTCCCCATCGTAGGGGGCAGGGACTGCATCCTGGACGCGGTGGAGCAGTACGGAATCGATGAGATCATCTTCGCCATTCCCTCGGCCAATACCCAGACCAAGAAGGAAATCCTGGACATCTGCAAGGAATCCGGGTGCAAGCTGCGGACAGTGCCCGGCACTTATCAGCTGATCAACGGAGAGGTTTCTGTGTCCAAACTTCAGGAGGTGGAGATCGAGGACCTTCTGGGACGGGAACCCATTAACACGAATATTGACGAGATCATCGGCTATGTCAGCGGCAAGGTGGTGATGGTGACAGGGGGCGGCGGCTCCATCGGAAGTGAGCTCTGCAGGCAGATTGCGGGGCACCATCCCAGGCAGCTTGTCATTGTGGACATCTATGAGAACAATGCCTATGACATCCAGCAGGAGCTTGTGCGGAAGTATCCCAGCCTGAATCTGGTGGTCCTGATTGCGTCTGTGCGCAATACCAACCGTATGGATCAGATCTTTGAGATCTATCACCCGGATATTGTCTATCACGCAGCGGCTCACAAGCATGTACCGCTGATGGAAGTGAGTCCTAACGAGGCGGTGAAGAACAATGTGCTGGGCACCTGGAAGGTGGTGCAGGCGGCGGACAAGTGGAAGGTAAAGCGTTTTGTGATGATTTCCACGGACAAGGCCGTGAATCCCACCAATATTATGGGAGCCACAAAACGTATTTGCGAAATGATTGTCCAGACCTATAACAAACATTCCGACACGGAATTTGTGGCGGTCCGGTTCGGCAATGTGCTTGGCAGCAATGGCAGTGTGATTCCCCTTTTCAAAAAACAGATCGCGGAAGGGGGACCGGTGACCGTGACGGATCCCAGCATTATCCGCTACTTTATGACCATACCGGAAGCAGTGTCCCTGGTGCTGCAGGCAGGCGCCTACGCCAGGGGCGGGGAAATTTTCGTGCTGGATATGGGAGAGCCGGTGAAAATCCTGGATCTGGCAGAGAACCTGATCAAACTTTCGGGTTACAAGGTGGGGGAAGATATTGCCATACAGTTTACGGGCCTGCGGCCCGGGGAGAAGCTGTATGAGGAGATGCTTATGGCGGAAGAGGGTATGAAGGAAACCGCCAACAAGATGATCCATATCGGACAACCCATACAGATTGACGAAGAAAAGTTTATGAAACAGCTGGAAGGGCTGAGGGAATATGTGGTAAAAGAACCGGATGATATCAGGGAATATATCAAACAAATCGTGCCTACGTATACTCCGAAAGGGGAGTAGGACAGGAAATATAACCGTACTGCCCAAAGAAAAATAATATGCTTTTTTTACTTGACAACTGCAGACGAGGGTGCATTTGTGAATTATTCATTGACATATTATTACAATTTTGTTACACTATGAATGAGAAATATCGCTTTTCAGGATAGAACACATTGTAATTCTGATGACAGAGATTTCGGGTAGAATGGTACATTCGGCAGGGCATATGGCATAAGATGGGGTTAAAGGTGAACCGCATGGAGATGTTGATGAAAGATGATAGTTTGCAGAATAAAATTGCCGATGCACTGTGTAAGGCTGGGCAGGATGTACTGAATGCAGACACAATGCAGGATTTGATAGAAGACAGCGCGCGCAGACAGGAACTGGAATGCAATCCGGAGGTGCTGGATCTCTGGAATAAACTTCTGGAGGCAGACAGCAAAGCGTGGGGGGAATTCCTGGAGGGGAGAAGCTGCGGGGAGAATCTGGAACAATTTGCCGAGAAGTATCTTGCACTGCTGAAACAGCTTGTATATGAAATTACAACAAGGAATTTAAAGGAAGACTGCGGGCGCTTTGTGCGCCAGCTGGAACTGCTGATGCGCTGGAAAGGCTGTATGCTTAGCATGGAAAACCGTTTGCTGATTCCCAGATGCCATCCTATGGAAATGATAGCAAAAGCGCTGGGAGAGGTGCTGGAGCAACAGGGCGGCAGTAAACTGGCGCGGGTTATCATGGAGAGAAATAAAAAACGCTATCAGGGATATACTATTTCTCTTTCAGACCAGGTATTTTTGCGGACTTCCGCACAAGGGAATGCGAGATGCTTTGAACTGTTGCCAATACAGGAGGCAGGCGGCCTGACAGAAATCTCGTCTATCAGGTTTATCGAAAAGGTGGGACATTTTCTGGATACACACCATAAAGAGTCTTTTCCGGCACAAGTGCGGATTGCCTGTGTGGGAGAGGTTCAGAAGCCTGAACTGATAGAGGAGTATTATAGAGAGTGTAAAGACTGTGAAATCCGGGCTGATGTACAACTGTTCAGGTTAGACCGTGTAAAGACAGAGGAGGGAAGGCTGCTGTTCCGGATTGCCCCAGGTGAAAAAAGGCTGAGGGCAGAAGATAAAAGGATGTTTAATCTCCTGCTGGTGTCCGACCTTGAAATTCTGTTTCACCAGTTCGACATGGTGTTTTTTATGGATGAAGGCTGTTTTTACAGTGCAGGACAAGCCAGAAAATCTCTGGAAGAGAGAATGGTAATGCCTCAGCTTGAGTGGCTGCATGAGCGGGCTGGGAATACGGAAAATACGGCAGAAAAACTGATTTTATACCGGGAAGAATATGAGATGATCGGTCAGTGGCTGAACGGAATGTCCACCAATACTACGGCGAGACTGCAATTCAGCGCGAAACTCTTCCACGCAATTCATCATGCGGTGACGCCAGAGTGTGATGTGTACCTCTATATCAGCCAGGGGAGAAGAGTGGGAGAAGTTGATTTATATCACCGGAATGTCTGCAATGACGAAGACTATGGTGGAAGGACCATAAGCGTTTACAAGGTGCCGGGGACTGCGCAGAAGCCGGAAACAGAAGCGGAAGACATGCGAAGGCTGCTGGAAAACACCGAGACAGAGGTCATGATTGACGTCTGGAAGCTTCTTAAGAGTATTGACGATCAATACCGCAGGACTATTTTGGAAGATATGTGGGAAGCGGAATCGGTGCAGGCGATTGGCATGCTGAAGAAAGCCTTTTTAGTATTTAATTATTCCATGCATATACCGGAAGGGAAAATTAATTGTAAGATGCGTCTGGAACCGGGAGCCATGAGCGAAGCACAGACCAGGGAGGTAAAGACATTTCTTGAGATGCTTTTTAATGAGTGTTTTTATCATGGGCAGGATTCCTGCGTGAACAGGTATCTCCGAAGACTGGTGAGTAATGCGGTGATAGCCAGGGCCGGAAATGTAAAGGCTATTTTGCTGGGATATCTGATTAAGACCGGCTATCTGGAACAACATATCTGCTGGAACAAGGAAATAGAAATAGTCGCTGCAGGAGTGGGAAACAGGAAAGAAACCTTTGCGGATGAATTATTTAAATCCAGAAGAACCGTATATTCTGTTATCAGGAATCTGAGCCGTTACCAGCTCAGGGACATTGACAGAAGGGAAGAGTTTCTGATGAATGATTTCAGGAAACAATACTGTACAGAACTGGATAAGGCGGTTTTTGGAAATGTGATTGGAAAGATTCACGAAGCCTGCAGGGAACTGGGGTATCAGGATAGCGGTTTATATGCTTACAGTGACCTGAGGGAGGAAAAAGTAAGATGGGTAAAATGAGATTCCACATTGTTCATTCAGTGAAGGGGGGATGCGGGAAAACCGCATTCTCTCTTTTTAAGTCCATGGAACTGGCCGAAAAAAACGCAAATGAAAATAGGGCCAGGGTTCTTCTGCTGGATGCAGATTTTAAAGGCTCCGGGCTCAAGACATTGATTTATGCCAGAGATAAGGCGGCATATGAAGCTTTTTACAAGATACAGGAACAGAATGGGGATACCCTGGAGAAGATAGAGGAATCCCGTCTCCAAAACAGGCTTGGCAGTAAAAAGAATGCCAATTCGTTTCGCTTCCGCAGGGAATACAGACAGGAGACACTGAATGACTATGTATGGAAAGAAAACATGGCCATAACTGCTATTGTTACGGAAGGCGCTGTAATCGCCCCGGAATCAGATATTAAAAATATTGGATTCAATGGTTATCTGGACTTCGTCTTTTGTTCTCCGGAAAGTGCGGAAAGAGATTTTTTCCGTTACATAGACGGAAGGCTTCCTGACCTGAGCATAGGAAAATTCAGGCTGGAGGTTTGCAGGCTGCTTAAGGATTTGCGCTGTTACGGTGCAGATAATGGGGCTGCGGGAGAGGAAAAAGAGACGGGACAATATACCGATATTGTGATTGATATGCCACCGGGGTATGATGAGTATTCCAGCATTATGCTGGAATTATTGAGGAAATTTGTCCGTATAAGCAATGAGAAGGATGAAATTCACTATTATGTTGTGACCACGGCAGACAGAAGTCATCTTGACGCTGCGGGAGAAGCCGTGAAGTCTGCACTGGAGGATTCAGGGAAGGAGGACAGATATACACAGGTGTATGCTGTCTTCAGCGAAGTGCATGAGGATGAATTTAAGGATGAGGCCCTAAAGACGTTAGGAGGAATTTCGAACCAGGATAAAGGAAGAATTAAGAGTATTACATGTAAATATCAAAAAGAATATTATGATTTCTGCAGGGATGACAAAAGAGAACCATTTGTATACGAGATTTAAGGGGTTTAGGGGGAATTTGAATGGCACGTTTTGATTTTGAATCAATGCAGAGGTTCATCAGGTCGTTTGATCCTGCAAAGGATCTACATTCGGGAAAAACAGATGCAGGAAGCCATGAGAATGAAGAATGGCAGAACCTGACAGCTGGTTTTCCGCATCAGAGGGATGGAAGATGGACACTGAATGAGATTGAAGACACTTATCAGACCCTGAAGAAGGTATATGGGGAGCGGGAAGAAGAATTTTGCGAGATTATCGAACTGACTTCGGAAAAGTTTCTTGACAGCTATGTGGATATAGATGGAATCGGACAGTTGTTTCATTCGTCTTATTTTTATTTTGAATGGATGATGCACCTGGAATACAATAAAAGTGAACATGATTATACATACTACAGGGATCATTATGTGCACCAGGTAAAAAATATGTATGAAATGTTCGTTTTTCTGAATGACCTGAAGTATGAGAAAGTTTGCCGGCAGTTGTATCAGAGAATAAACAATAAAGTAGCGGAACTGATCAGAAACAGTGTGAAAAATGAACTGAACTGCAATGCAAAATGGCAGGCAGATGAGAAAAATTCCGGGGACCAGGCGGAGGAAGAGATATACCGGTATCTGTTTTTTTCATCGGCGATTGTAGCAGCACTTTTGCATGATATCGGATATCCGATTGCCTATATTGGACGGACGGTAAGGGAACTGGGAGATTTTCTGCCGTTTTCCCACTTGTTTGTCCAGGAGGTGGAAACCATTTCGACCATTCAGTCTGTTCTTCAGGACAGCCTTTTATACAAAGTGGCAGGAGAGAAGGAAGTGGCTGAACGTGTGGGAAAACGAGATCACGGAGCACTGTCGGCTGTGATTCTTCTTTATAAATATTATGATAATGGCAAAATCGCCATGCTGTCCCCGGTCAAGAGGGCAGTTATTGAAATCTCTGCCCTGATGATTTACAATCATACATTGAAATACCGCAATCAGGGAAAAAAGAAAAGCGAATATTATAAAAATATATTTCGGGAAAACCCTATGTCTTTTCTGTTCCGGCTTTGCGATGACCTGCAGGAATGGAACCGGATTTATTTTGATATCAGTCAAAGCAGTAATTTTTTTATTTGCGGGAACTGCTATATGCCCATGACGAAGTCCCGGACAGAGCAGAAAGTGCGTGGGAGGGAAAGAAAATATTCCTGCTGGTGCGGCAGGGAAAAGGGGAGAAACACGACCACTTTTGCTTATAGGAGATTGTTCAATATAGATGCATGCCGGTACCTGGAAGTGAACAGGGATGATGGAAACATCGCAGAGCAGGAAATTAAAATTGTTTATGATAAAGGACGCCTATTACAGATTGCGGCATATAATCCTTCCTTTGCCATGAAGAGAGGAGAAGGAATCTGGGAAATTAAAAAAATGCTGGAGAGACAGCCGGAATTTCCGAATACTTATGTTGATTTTTTTATTTCCAATAATCCCATTTTGCTGAAGGCAGAAATTCTGCTGGACTGGCTGAAAAAGCATTACCGGGAATTCTGTACTGAGACAAATCGTGTTGTGGAAAAAATCGGCAAAGCAATGGTGGAAGACCAGGCAGGAGTCCTGATCAACACGGCCGAAAGTCTTATGGAGGCCGGTTCGTCATTGGAAGGGCTCTGGAGAGAAGGAAAGAAGACACTGGAAAATGTGCTGAAGGCCAGAGACGGGAAATGGGAAAACAAGGCAGAAAAAATGGGCAGTGAGGACAGTATTTCGTTCATTTGGAAAAAGACAGATTTTTATTGTTATCTGGCGTTTTTGGGAAATGTGCTGCAGTGTATAGATAAAAAAGCCTGGGGGTATATTAAGGATAAAGAAGGATTAAAGGGACTGGCTGAAAGAGTGGGAAATATGCTATGCACCCGCTTTGGTATTGTGAACCGGGAAGAGACAAGGCTGGCGGCGCTGGCATTGTATCAGAAGTGCAGACAGTTTGACAAAGGCCAGTTTGAGAAAATAACCACAGAGGGTGAGTGGCAATTGTATTTTTCCTCCTTCCAGTATAATCACTACGATATGGTACTGGCAGCAGGGTATGTACAGGAAGATGGGTATGGAGAAATCAAGGAAGGCGCGGAGAAAGCCGGAACAGGACAAAAGGCAGTTCCGGTCAGATATGATTACTATTCTGACTATTATTTTTACTGGACGGTAGCAGAAATGAACGAAAAGGAAAATAATCACGAAAGTGATCAGAAAAGTGCCGAAAGATGATACGGAAAAGGTTGCGTATTCAGGTAATGAGTGGTAAAATAATGGGAAAATGTGGATATGAGCAGAGGATTACTTCTGGAGATGAAGCAGAGCAGTCTGTAAAGGAGGCATGATGTTTGAAGATAAAGCAATCCTGATTACAGGAGGTACTGGCAGTTTTGGAAAAGCATTTACAAAATATATGCTGGAAAATGATAATCCGAAAAAAATTATCATTTATTCCAGGGACGAGTTTAAGCAGTTCATGATGCAGAACGAATTCAGGGAGCACCTGGACAAGCTTCGCTTTTTTATCGGGGATGTGCGGGACAAGGAGCGTCTGGAAAGAGCGTTCGAAGGCGTGGACTATGTGATTCATGCGGCGGCGTTAAAGCAGGTGCGGGCATGTGAATATAATCCTGCGGAAGCAATCAAAACCAATATTCACGGGGCGCAGAACGTCATTGAGGCGGCATTGAACAAGGGCGTGAAAAAGGTGGTGGCACTTTCCACGGATAAGTCAGTGAACCCGGTGAATCTGTATGGCGGCACCAAACTGGTATCTGATAAGCTGTTTATTGCGGCAAATGCATATACCGGCGCCAAGGATATCAGCTTTTCCATTGTCAGGTACGGTAATGTGGCAGGAAGCAGGGGATCGGTGATTCCTTTGTTCCAAAGCATTCTGGACCAGGGAAAGACGGAGCTTCCTATCACGGATTATCGCATGACAAGATTCTGGATCAGCCTGCAGGAAGGTGTGGAACTGGTAGTCAAGGCGCTGGAAGAATCAAAGGGGGGAGAAACATTCATTTCCAAGATTCCGTCCTTTAAGATCACGGATCTGGCAAAGGCAATGTGCCCGGACTGTACCATGCGTCAGATCGGTATCGGGGAAGGGGAGAAGCTGCATGAGATTATGGTAACTGCGGAAGATTCCTTTACCACCTATGAATATGACAAACATTTTATCATATATCCGCAAATGGTATTCAACAATGCCAGAAAGGCGGTGCCCACGGGGCGGAAAGTGGAAGAAGGCTTTTCCTACAGTTCCGGGAGCAATACGGAATGGCTCAGTGTGGAAGAAATCAGAGAACGACTGAAGGGGATATAATACAAATGGAAAAGAGAGCAATCAAATTTTCCCCGCCGGATATCACGGAGCGGGAAGTGGCGGCTGTCACGGAAGCACTGCAGAGTGAATGGATTACAACAGGAACCAGGACGAAGAAACTGGAAGGGAAGATTGCGGAATACTGCGGCACGGAAAAGGCAGTCTGCCTGAATTCTGCCACCGCATGTCTGGAGATGACGCTGCGCTTCCTGGGAATCGGCCCGGGGGACGAGGTGATTACCTCCGCTTATACTTATACGGCCTCCGCCAGCCCGGTATGCCATGTGGGAGCGGAAGTGAAGTTCGTGGATACTGCCAGGGATTCTTTTGAAATGGACTATGACCAGCTGGAAGCGGCTGTTACGGAAAAGACCAAGGTGATTGTGCCGGTGGATATCGGCGGTATTATGTGCGATTACGACCGGATTTTCGATATAGTGGAGCGGAAGAAACATTTATTCCGGCCGGAAAATGAGGTGCAGAAGGCATTCGGAAGAATCATTGTGGTGTCAGACAGTGCACATGGCTTCGGCGCCGTGAGGAAGGGACAGCGCAGCGGGTCCGTGGCGGATTTTACCACCTTCTCTTTTCATGCCGTGAAAAATCTGACTACCGCGGAGGGCGGTGCGGTGGTCTGGAAGAATATTCCGGGCTTTGACAACGATGATATTTACCAGCAGTTTATGCTGTTTTCCTTACACGGACAGACGAAGGACGCCCTGAAGAAGGATCAGCTGGGTGCCTGGGAATATGATATTGTGGCACCGCTTTACAAATGCAATCTGACAGATGTGGCAGCAGCCATCGGACTGGTACAGTTTGAACGGTATCCGGAATTACTGGGCAGAAGAAAAGAGATTGCGGAAAAGTATGATGCCGCATTTAAACCCTTGGGATGCAGGGTGCTGGATCATTACGGAGCAGATCACAGTTCCAGCGGCCATCTGTATCTGCTGCGGGTACCCGGGGCAGATGTGGAGAAGCGAAACCGGATGATCATGGCCATGGCGGAGAGAGGTGTGGCCACCAATGTACATTACAAACCCCTGCCCATGATGACTGCCTATAAAAATCTGGGATTTGATATTCAGAATTATCCCAATGCATATCATCAGTACGAGAATGAAATTTCACTGCCTCTGCACACCAGGCTTACGGATGAGGATGTGGAGTATGTGATAACATGCATGAAGGAAGTGC
>OFGX01002182.1_pt1 | contig 10607 bp, 9 predicted proteins | sample 1521831 | NCBI WGS metagenome assembly OFGX01 (sample SAMEA3504080, study PRJEB24116) | mouse gut metagenome | biome: mouse gut; feature: mouse-associated habitat; material: faeces | place: Denmark | collected 2011
GCCATTCAGGCCCAGCAGCGGCGCGCCGCCGTAGGCCTCCGTATTGAAGTCCTTCAGGGTCTGCTTCAGGGCCGGCTTCACCAGCAGGGCCCCTATCTTGCTGCGCAGGTTCATCATCATGCCAGCTTTGATCTTCGCGATCAGAGCCGCGCTGACCCCCTCCAGCATCTTCAGCACCACATTGCCCGCAAAGGCCTCGCACACCAGCACGTCCGCGCCGCCCTCCGGGATGTCCCTGGCCTCCACGTTGCCGATGAAGTTGATCTCCGGGCAGCTCTTCAGCAGCGGATAGGCCTCCCTGGTGAGGGCATTGCCCTTCTCCTCCTCGGTGCCGATGTTCACCAGGCCCACCCGGGGATTCTTCACGCCGATGACGCTCTCCATATAGATGCTGCCCATCTTGGCGAACTGCAATAGCTGGGAGGGCCTGGCGTCCACATTGGCCCCGCAGTCCAGCAGCAGGCTCACGCCGTTCATATGGGGGATGACGGGCGCAAGGGGCGGGCGCTCCACGCCCTTGATGCGGCCCACGATGACCTGTCCGCCCACCAGGACGGCTCCGGTGCTCCCCGCGGAGACCAGCGCGTCGCATTTCCCTTCCTTCACCAGATACATGCACCTTACGATGGAGGAATCCTTCTTCTTGCGGATGGCCATCACGGGAGGCTCCCCGGTCTCTATGACCTCCTCCGCATGGACGATCTCCAGCTGCTCCGCGTTATAGGTATATTTCTTCAGCTCTTCCTTCAGCGCGGGCTCCCGCCCTGCCAGGAACACTTTCACCCGCCCGTCGGCATTTATGGCCTCTACAGCGCCCTTCACAGTCTCACAGGGCGCATTGTCGCCCCCCATAGCGTCTACCGCTACATTTACCATTTCCGCCATTGGATTCCCTCTCCGTATGAATGCTCTTCTTCAATGAATGCTCTTCTTCATTATGAATGCTCTTCTTCATTATGAATGCACCTTTTCATTATCCTACTGCATTCCGAAATTTTTTACATCCGCGTACTCTTTTTATGATAATGTAATCTTATCTAAAAATCAAGGCTTTTTTGACAGGAATTTCTTCCGCAGGCATACATAAAAAGGGTATTCCGCAGAATACCCTTACATGCCGTGCAAAATACCGGAAAGACTTCTCAGTCCACATTGACGACCTGCTTCTTGTTATAAGAACCGCAAGCCTTGCAAACCCTGTGGGGCACCATAAGCGCGCCGCATCTGCTGCACTTTACCAGAGTCGCAGCTTTCATTTTCCAGTTTGCTCTTCTCTTATCCCTTCTGCTCTTGGAAGATTTATTCTTAGGACAAATCGACATCGTTACACCTCCTTATTCTTGAAGATATCTTGTATCACTGCCATGCGCGGATCCGGGACAAAGGTATCGCATCCGCAGTCCCTTTCATTCAGATTCTGTCCGCACACAGGGCATAAGCCCTTACAGTCGTCCTTGCACAGAATCTTCGCAGGCCAGTTAATCAAAATCTCATCGTGCACAAGAGCGTCCACATCCAACGAGAAGCCGTCCATAAAGGCAAAATCATCCGCCTCCTCCCCCTGTACCTCAGGAGAGAGGATTGTCCGCTCAAATGCCAGCTTCAAGGCCACCGGCACCTCTGCCAGACATCTGCTACAGGCCCCGCGAAGGCTCAGCTCCAGTTTTCCCCTCAGCACTGCCTTGTCCGCTCCCGCGTTGGAAACGGTGAGGGACACGGGAGATTTTGAAACGATGTCAAAGCTCTCCGTCCCGTTCTCGTAGCATATCAGCTCCAGAGGGACTTCCCTGGCCAGCTCCATGCCTTCAGATGTCAACACATCAGATAAATTCACTAACATAACGACTCCCATGCAGATTTTCTTTCCACACACTGGTTCATTATACATAAAGGCGCTATGTTTGTCAATATGAAAATGAAGAAAAGCATCCAGAAAAAGCCAAAAATAAAATAAACAAAATCTCTATATCCGCTCAAATGCCTGCTTCAGATCCTCTATCAGCACATCCGCCCCTTCCAGGCCGCAGTGGATGCGGATCATGCTCCTGCCTTCCTCCCCCAGTCCCAGGAAGTCCAGCTCCTCCCCGGAGGCAGCGTACAGCGGGCACAGGGCCAGGCTCTCGAAGCCGCCCCAGGAGCAACCGATCTCAAAGACCTTCAGGGAGTCCACCAGATTCTTGGCCTGCTCCGCCGTGCCCTTCACGATGAAGCTCAGCAGTCCCGTGTGGCCTGTCTGCTGGTTCCCGATCAGCTCCGCCTGGGGGTGGGACGCAAGGCCGGAGTAGAATACCCGCGTCACCTTCGGATGGCTCTCCAGGAACTCCGCCACCGCCATGGCCGTCTGCTGGTGCCTCTCCACCCGCAGGTTCAGGGTGCGCAGGCCGCGGATAGCCAGCCAGGCCTCCATGGGGCCGATGATGCCGCCGAACCAGGCCCTGATATTGCCCTTGAGCACGTTTCCCAGCTCCTCGTCCTTCACGGCCAGTATCCCGCCGATGATGTCGCTGTGTCCGCCGATGTATTTGGACATGGTATGCATCACGATGTCTATCCCCATGGTCAGGGGCTTCTGGTAAATCGGCGTGCAGTACGTATTGTCGATATAGGTCCTGATGCCATGCTCCTTCGCGATCTTCGCCACGCCCCGGATGTCCACCGCACAGAAGACGAAGGTGGCCGGGCTCTCCAGGAGGATCATGTCCGTCTCGTCACAGATCAGTCCCTCCAGCTCCCCCAGATCCCTCCCGTCCCAGTAGGAGACGGTCATGTTCATCTTCGGGATAAAATAGCCGTTCAGGATTCCCTTCACCGGCCCATACACATCCCGCATACAGATAATATGGCTTTTTGCCCTGCACACAGAGAGAATTGCCGCGGACGCCGCCGCCATTCCGCTGGAAAACGCCACTGCCTTACAGCCCTGTTCCAGTGCGGCAACCTTCTTTTCCAGGATCTCCACCGTGGGATTTCCCTCTCTTCCGTACACATATGCCCCATCCTCTTTGTGATTCTGATACCCCTCCATACTGTCAAAAATATGCAGCGAAGTTAAAAATACCGGCGGGGTGACGGCATTTAAATATTCACTCTGGTTTTCACCCACATGAGTCAGCGCTAATTCGTCCCTTTGCATCCTTTTGTCCTTTCTGTGTCACAACTCAATGCCATAAGGTCCGCGTTCCGGACCAGCTTCCCATAAATTATCTTACAAGATATTTATTTCGGAATCAATACCGGGATTTTATCCTGATTTACCGTCGCTGTTCACCTGAATACAATTTTACCCTGAGGCCTTTTCGTTTTTTTCTTCCCACGGTATTTCAAGAACCATCCTGGTGCCTTTCCCCTCTTCGCTCTCTGCTTTCACATGAATCCCCAGATAATTCAGTATCCTGCGGCACAGATACAGTCCGATGCCCGTGGCCTTCCGGTCCATTCTCCCGTTATAGCCCGTAAACCCCTTTTCAAAAATACGCGGCAGGTCTTCCGCGTGGATGCCGATTCCCGTGTCTTCCAGGAAAAGCAAAATCTGCCCTTCCTGTCTTTTGGTCCAAATGGCGATTTTTCCCTCCGGTGTATATTTGATGCTGTTGGAAAGAAGCTGCTCCAGGGCAAAGATAAACCATTTTTCGTCCGTCACTATTTTAAATTCCATTTCTTCCAGTTCCAGCTTCAGCCCCTTGTTGATAAACAGCACGGAATATTTTTTCACCGCCTGTTTTAACAGATGATATAAATCATACTGCTGCAGCACCAGGTCGGAAGATATGCTTTCCAGACGCTGAAAAGCCAGCACCATCTCCACGTACTGTTCGATTTTAAACAATTCCTCCCTGACCAGAAACCCATCCCTGACGCCGTAGTCAATCCGCTCGAACAAAAGCTTCATGGCCGATATGGGGGTTTTAATCTGATGGGTCCACATCACATAATAATCCCCGCATTCCGCGGTGCGCTCCTCCCACTTCCTCCGCTCCCTGTCCTGCGCTTCCCAGAGGGTCCGGAGAAAATAAGCCTGCGCCTCCTCATAAGAGTCGGTTTCTTCCATGGAATCCGGCAGCCGTGCCGGTTCATCCCCCGCACCGCTCCCCGTAACCAGCTCCCCGGACTGGCAGAAATGTTGAAATTCCATTTCCAGCTGTCGGGATTTGCGAACATATTTCAAACCGTCCAAAAAGCCCCCGATCACCCACACCGCAAAAACCAGAACCGCGGCATAGAAAAGCTTCGGCAGATTTTCTATCTGATACAGACTGCCCACGGACAAAAACAAAAATTCTGTCAGCAAAAGCAGAAACAGCGTATTCTTTTTTTCCCGTAAGTACCGGCTCCATAATCTCATTTCCACCCCCTGCACCCCAAAATACAAGGCTTTTGTTTCCCCTTTAGTGATCTCCCCCGCACCTGTATCCAAGCCCTTTCTGGGTGTGTATCAGCTGTCCTGCCCCGGCGGCCTCCAGCTTTTTTCTCAGTCTTGTCATATTTACCGTCAGGGTATTGTCATCCACAAAACAGTCATTGTCCCAGAGTCTTTTCATGATCATTTCCCTGGACACCGTCCTGCCCGCATTTTCAAACAGAAGCTGCAGGATGCGGAATTCATTCTTGGTCAGTTCCAGTTTCCTTCCCTCCACCAGAAGGGATGCATCCGTCAGATCCAGTATCAGCCCCCCGCATTCCATCAGATTTGTCTGTCCCCGGAAGGCATAGGTTCTCCGGATCATGGCCTGAACCTTGGCAGAGAGAACTTCCGGTTCAAAGGGTTTTACCAGAAAATCGTCCCCGCCCATATTCACCGCCATGACAATATTCATGTTATCCCCGGCAGAAGATACAAAAATGACTGGCACCTGGGAAATCTGCCGGATCTGGGCACACCAGTAATAACCGTTGAAAAAAGGTAGCCCGATATCCATCAATACCAAATGGGGCATAAACTTTGCAAATTCCGTCATTACATTGCCGAAATCCCGTGTACAGTACACATCATATCCCCATTTTTCCAGATGCCGTTCCATTTCCCCGGCGATCACCTCATCATCTTCTACCACAAGCAGTTTATATTTTCCATCCACTTTAATTCCGCTGTTCATTCTGCTTCTCCCCTGGTCCGGCGGCGTTTTGGGGGTCAGTACGCCTCTTCTTCCTCATCCTCATGAATGTCGGCTCTGGGCTTTTCCAGCCCCTCGATGACGATTCCGTTCTTCTGGGCATAATCCCAGAGCGCGGCGTGAATGGCCTCCTCCGCCAGAAGGGAACAGTGCACCTTTACCGCCGGCAGCCCGTCCAGCGCCTCCATTACCGCCTTGTTGGTAACCTGCAGGGCTTCCTGTATACTCTTGCCCTTCACCAGTTCCGTGGCCATGGAGCTGGTGGCAACCGCGGCTCCGCACCCAAAGGTCTTGAACTTTGCCTCCCGGATAATCCCGTCCTGGTCAATATCCAGAAATATCCTCATAATATCGCCGCATTTTGCGTTTCCCACGGTTCCCACACCGCTGGCATCCTCTATCTCGCCTACATTTCTGGGATTTTGAAAATGATCCATCACTTTTTCGCTATACATAACCGATTCTCCCTTTCCGGATTTTTACTGTTTTTGCGCTTTCACAAAGTCCTCATACAGCGGGGACATTTCCCGCAGCCTGGACACGATCTGCTTCAGCTGGTCCACCACCGTATCCAGCTCCTCTTTTGTGTTTTCCTCCGACAGGGACAGGCGCAGGGATCCGTGGGCTTCCTCATGTTTCAGCCCGATGGCCAGAAGCACATGGGAAGGATCCAGGGAACCTGAAGTGCATGCCGAACCGCTGGAGGCACAGATTCCTTTCATGTCCAGCATGATCAGAAGGGATTCCCCCTCTATGAACTGAAAGGAGAAACTGACATTGCCCGGAAGCCGCGTCCGGCGGTGCCCGTTGAGCCGGCAGTAAGGAATTTCCGCCTCAATCCGCTGTATCAGGTAATCCCTCAGCTCACACTCTTTCCCTGATTTTTCCGCCATCATCCCCAGCGCCCTTTTTGCGGCGGCGCCAAAACCCACAATGCCGGGGACATTTTCCGTCCCGGCCCTTCTGTTTCTCTCCTGGGCGCCTCCGTGTATCAGGGAACGGACTTTCAGTCCCGAGCGGATATACAGCATCCCCGTCCCCTTTGGCCCGTTCAGCTTGTGCGCACTGGCGCTGAGCATGTCTATCTTCATTTCCTCCACATCTATGGGAATCTGTCCGAATGCCTGCACCGCGTCCGTGTGGAACAAGATTCCCCTCTCCCTGGCAATGGCGCCTATCTCCCTGACCGGCTCCACGGTGCCGATCTCATTGTTAGCAAACATTACACTGATCAGAATCGTGTCGGGGCGTATGGCGCCTTTCAGTTCCTCCAGGTCTACAATTCCATCCCGGTCCACATTCAAATAAGTGACCTCATAACCGTTTTTCTCAAGATACCGGCAGGTATGGAGCACGGCGTGATGTTCCACTTTGGACGTGATGATATGCCGGCCCTTCCCGGCGTAAGCTTCCGCCGCGGCCTTCAGGGCCCAGTTGTCGGCTTCCGATCCCCCGGCGGTAAAATAAATTTCTTCCTGCTTTGCCCCGATGACGGCGGCAATGTTTCTTCTGGCTTCGTTTACGGCCTTTTTGGCCGCGGAACCCAGGGAATATATGGCACTGGGATTACCGTAATTTTCCGAAAAGTATGGCAGCATGGCCTCCACCACTTCCGGCGCTGTTTTTGTTGTAGCCGCATTGTCCAGATAAATTCTTTTTTCCATATCCCTATTCCTCCTGAAATGTAATGCGCTGTTTTTTGTGAAACAGTGAAACTCCGGCAGCGAAACCCTGTGTCTGGATCCCTTCGCCGCGGTTCTTTAATTTTTGCAGATATTCCGGTCAGGTGCGTCCTGGCAGCCCCGTTTGCGGCTCTCCGCCACCAACTGGTCCAGCATGATCTCATCCACCGTCCGGTTGATGCTCTCATTGATCCTCTGCCAGACATACTTTGTCACGCAGCTGTCCGCGATCTGGCAGCCCTCCTCCGGGTTCAGCCCGGAGCATTCCACCGGATCCAGGCTTCCTTCCAGCGCCCGCAGGATATCCCCCACGGAAATGTCCGCTGCGTCCCTGGCAAGCACATAGCCTCCGCCCGCGCCCCGCAGGCTCTTCACAAGGTCGCCTTTTTTCAGCATCGACATCAATTGTTCCAGATAACGCTCCGAAATATTCTGCCGGTCCGAAATACTGGTGATGGATACCGGCGCTTCCCCGCTGTACTGCGCAAGGTCGATCAGCGCGCGCAGCCCGTATCTGCCCTTAGTTGATAATTTCAACCTTCTGCCCTCTACTTCCCAACGTTTTAATTCCGATTGTTTCAATCCCTAGCATTTTAATTCCTATTACTTTACTAGGATATCTTTCCGTAATGTAGAATAACACCTGTCTCATGTTCTGTCAAGACAAAATTCGGAATATCCTGTAAAAACAGGTTACGATTCACAGCGAAAAAAATCTCCGGGCACATTCCAGGCTGTGAATATTTTCCATCATATGCGAAGGAGTTTTCCATGTCCAGAAAACAAACCATCATCCGCGGAACCATCATTCTGACCATCACCGGATTTTTAAGCCGGTTCATGGGCTTTTTCTACCGCATTTTTTTGAGCCGCACCTTCGGGGAGGAAGGCGTAGGGCTGTACCAGCTCATTTTTCCCGTTTATGCGCTCTGCTATTCCCTCACCACCGCCGGGATCGAAACCGCCATCTCCAGAACCATGGCGCGTAAAATTTCCCTCGGCAGGGAGCGGGAAGCGCGGGAGTTTCTTCTCACCGGACTTTCCCTCTCCTTTTTCCTGGCCTGTATCTGCATGGTGGCCATGCAGAAAAACGCAGGTTTCATCGCCTCTGAGATCCTGGGCGATGAACGCTGCGTCCCTTTACTTACCATCTTATCCTATACAGTTCCCTGTTCCGCCGTACATAGCTGCATCTGCGGGTACTGCTACGGGCTGAAGCAGACCTCCATTCCGGCGGCCGCCCAGCTGATCGAGCAAAGCACCCGCATCGCCGGAGTCTATCTGCTCTACCGGGTGCTGATCCGTAATCAGGGAAATGCCCCTGTCACCATTGCCGTCTGCGGCCTTGTGATCGGTGAATTTTTTTCCGCCCTGTACACCACCACCATCCTGCCCGGCTTCTTAAAAGGCCGCAGCATCACCCAGATCCTGCGCCGGCGGGCTTCCTCCGGGCTCCCGGCAGGGCGGGCATTTCCGTCCATGACGGCGGGAATCCTGTGCCGGAGGCTGAAAGAGCTGCTTCCCCTTTCCGTCCCCCTGACCGCAAACCGGGTGCTGATCAACCTGCTGCAGAGCATCGAAGCCATCTCCATTCCCGGACGTCTGCAGCGGTTCGGGCTTGACACCTCCCAGGCTTTGAGCCTCTACGGCGTGCTCAACGGCATGGCGCTGCCCTGCATATTGTTTCCCTCCGCGGTGACCAGTTCCATTTCCATCATGCTGATGCCCACGGTGGCTGAGATCCAGGCTTCCGACGACCGCAGCGAGATGCTCGACATCATCAAAAAAGTGACCGGGGCCTGCTTTACCTTGGGACTCTTCTGCTGTCTCACCTTTCTGCTGTTCGGCTCCTGGATCGGCCTTGCCCTGTTCGGCAGCCGGACCGCTGGAAAGTTCATCCTCACCCTGGCCTGGATCTGCCCCTTCCTTTACACCAACAGCGCCCTCTCCAGCATCATCAACGGTTTGGGAAAAACAGGCAGCACTCTGTTCGTCAATACATTCAGCCTTCTGATCCGGATCTTCGGGGTATTCTACGCCATCCCCCTGTTCGGAATCCAGGGATATCTCTGGGGACTGCTGATCAGCCAGCTTGCCGCCACCCTGCTGTCCGTCTGGATCATCTATCAAAATATAGGAAGAAAGGCGGCCCTCTGATCCGCCTTTTTACCCCTCCCCTTACGCTCCGGCCGTCGTCCGCACCAGCCTTTCACCCATCCGGCTGAGCAGTTCGTTGGTGATGCTCTCCCCCCTTTCGGCCAGATCCTCAGCCCTCACCTGGAGTTTTCTGTCCCTGCCGATCAGTATAGCCGTATCTCCCACACAGACTTCTTCTATGCCGGTGATATCCACCATAAGCTGATCCATGCAGATCCGCCCCACCACCGGCGCGCTCTTCCCCCGGATAACTGCCTTCAGCCGGCCTGCTGAAAGGTTCCTGGGCAGTCCGTCCCCATAGCCTGCCGGAAGCACCGCGATCCGGCTCTCCCTGTGGGCGGTAAAGGCCGTAGCCTACACTCTCGCCTTTTTCGATGTGCCGGATGAGAACCACCCGGGATTTCAAAGAGAGCACCGGCCGCAGGTCCAGATCAAGCCTTGTCTGTGCACCCGGGGAGCTGTGCACGCCGTAGAGGGCGATCCCGGCCCGCACATAATCACAGGACAGTTCCGGATAGTTTAAAAGCCCGTAGCTGCTCTGTATATGCACCTTAGGAATGGAGATTCCTTTTTCCTCCAGCATTCCCAGCAGTTCATAGAAGCTCCCGATCTGCCCCTCGGTAAACCCCACATCCTCCTGTTTTAAGCTGTCTGCCGCGCAGAGATGGGTGTAGATCCCCTGGATATTTAAGTTTCTCATGGAACATACCCGGACGATCTTTTCTGCGTCCTCCTTGTCGAAGCCCAGCCTGTGCATTCCTGTATCCACCTTGATATGAACCTTCACAGGCCGCCTCTGCCGGTTTAAAAGCCGGGCGTACTGATACCCGATCAGAGTCTGGGTCAGGTCGTATCCGGCCAGTTCCCCGGCCCTTTCCGGATGGGTATACCCCAGGATCAGGATTTCACCGGAAATGCCATAGCGGCGCAGCCGGATTCCTTCCTCGATGGTGGCCACCGCAAACGCACGGACGCCCATCCGGGCAAGCGTCACCGCCGTCTCATACATGCCGTGCCCGTAAGCTTGTGCCTTCAGCACTGCCATCAGCTCACATCCTGGCTGCATTGCCTTTTTTAGTGTTTCTGCATTGTGCCTGAGATTGTCCAGATCCAGTTCGATCCAGGCCCTCTCCTTCCCGGGAACCCGGGAAATGCCCCTGTTTCGCTTCCTCCTCTTGGACAGGGCTGCGGCTCCGACGGCAACTGCGGCGGACAAAAGGACGACTGCCAGGAAATGTACCAGACTGTTCTCGATCAGCAGCTTTTCCAGGCCGGAGAGCTTCGCCCCAAGCCGGACTCCCACGATCAGAACCGGATGGATGATATAGAGCACAAGCGCACAGGTCCGCAGCCCTTCCCTGCGGCTTCCCCGCCAGGCAATGAGCAGCCGGAACAGGAAGTACATGCACGGCAGCAGAAACAGGTACATGCTGTCGTGTCTGGGAATGCCGGCTCCATGAAGCAGCGTCCCCTCCCAGCACATCAGCAGGAAGGAAAGGAGGAAACCCGCCCCGGCGGCCTGCAGCGGACACCCTTTTCCCCGGGTACATTCCTCCGCCGCCATTCCGCCCATCACGAAAAATACAGGCGCAAAGAAGAGGCCGTTTCTCGTATAATCCATCACCTCAAAAAGCTGTCCGTAAAGCCCGCTCAGCGG
>OFGX01002183.1_pt1 | contig 10603 bp, 11 predicted proteins | sample 1521831 | NCBI WGS metagenome assembly OFGX01 (sample SAMEA3504080, study PRJEB24116) | mouse gut metagenome | biome: mouse gut; feature: mouse-associated habitat; material: faeces | place: Denmark | collected 2011
ATGAGCAGATCAAGGGGCTGGCAGATAAGGTGGTCTATACCTCCCAGGCGTACACCGCAGGCTGTATGCACAAGCGGAACCGCCATCTGGTGGACAACAGCAGCGTGTGCGTTTGCTATTTGACACGGGACAGCGGCGGGACGGCCTACACCGTCAGATATGCGAGAAATCGGGGGCTGGAAGTGATAAACCTGGCCGTTTCCGGGTAGGCTTTGCTTGTATTCTGCCCTCTGGCATGATATACTGACCTTATTATATCAAACGATTTTGAGAGGAGACGGACCGCTTATGCGTACAAAGCAGCAAATAGCAGAGACCATTGCCGAGTTGTGCGGCAAAGTCGCTTTGCTGTTTCCTCAAAATGAGATCGAGGCCATTCTGTTCGGGTCCTATGCCATAGGAGAGGCCGATGTGGGGTCGGATACTGATGTGCCGCTCCTGGTGGACGCCTCCCGGCAAGACATTTCCGCTCGAAACTGGCAGGTAGGTGATCTGGCCGCAGAGCTTTTACTGGCTCATGGCATTGTGGTATCTCCTATTGTGGAAAATCGGGAGTATTTCAACAATCATTTGGAGCTGTTCCCATTCTATCGCAATATCAACAGCGAAGGAGTGAGGCTTGGTGTCTGACATCACAAAAGAATTTCTGGGGCAGAAGCTGCCCTATATGACCAATCCGCAAAAGAAATATCTTGAAAAAATTCAAATTCCTCTTGATGGATACCGAAATCGGGTCCAAGAAGAGCTTAAAAACTTGGAAAGGCCGAAGGCAAGCTGGACACTGACAGATTTAATCGCCAGCGGAGCTCAATTTCCCTCTACCTTCATGGGCAAGACTACATATATCGACCCGGATAATACCTTTTTGGTTGGCTATAAGGCGTTTCAAAATCTGCGTTCTGCTTACCGTTTTATGGCTGAACATGCACAAAACGCGCTAAATGACACGGTTTTCTGTAAGGAGTGCCTATACCTGACAGCCTATTGTCTGAAATGTCTGTGCGGCTGGCCGCTGGTGGACAAAAACCGGGTTACAAAGGACGGGGTATCGTTGGCACAGATGTCGACATTCCTGAACGCTGTCATAGCGGATGCGCCAGAGGACTTTATAGCCGAACTTGGAAACCGGTTGATGATGCCGGAGAGAAACTGGGACAAGATTACCACCGCCCGGGGGAAGGCTACGGTTTTCCTCGCCACTGGAAGGTTTGAAGAGGCGTATCAGCATGCGGAGCAGTTACAGATGATTGCGGATAGACGAAAAAAGCCTGTCTACTTTTGGCGGCATTACGCCCAGGGCATCAAGGCGATCATCGACCATGACGAAGAATTTTTGAATATCATCCTGCCGGATTTAGTAAGCCGGTATCGCGTCGGTCCCCCAGAGGTTCCTTATATGATGGCCTATCCCGCCCTGGGCCTTGCAAAGCTGGCGGCCCAAAACGGCCTCCAAGTCACGATTGACACCATGGACTGTCCCCAGGCGCTGATCCAGCCTACGCAGATGGATTACAGCCATCTGGAGTTGCCCAAGCCGAAGTATGGTTTTCCCTGGGAAAAACGGAATGAGAGATAGGAGGAATCCATTGTGTCTCTGCAATACAGCACAAAAGGCATTGATGAGAAGCTAGAACAGGAGCGTTCCGAAAGAACAGCCACATCTAAGGCCGAACTAATAGATGTTTGTTTCCGGCAGCTGGAAGAGGACATCCGGGAACGCAAATACAATCGGCTCATAGATAGCTATGTGAATTTGTTTCATCAGTATTCTGATAAAGCAGATCATATTCTTGCCGTTGATGGAAATTTCCCGGCAGCTAAACGGCAGTATTTTTTGGCCGCCCTGACTGCCAGCCAATTTTTTCAGCTTGTCCGGGCAAGGTTCTCTTCGCGGATGCGAAGCGGCGCAGGCCCCTATAATTTCAAAAAGAACAACTTTAATTTCAGCAAAGATGCCATTCTTGCCAATGATTGGGAACTGGCGCTCTCTATCACCGGGGAGGATACCATAGAGGGTCTTCTGCTGATGGGAGACTATGAAAAAGCTAAACGAACTCTTCCGAAAGATTCCGCAGATATTGGGGAGGAAATTCTCCGATGTATGTGGGGCATCGCCTACCAGGATCAGTCCATCCTTGACGAAGCCCTTAAAGAGCGAATTAAAATATTGCGCCGGCAGGGGAGCCGCTGGATGACGAACCGGCGGACAAGACGGGGTTGAGCCTCCCCTTTGAGGATGAACTTCAAGAAATTATTCGAGAGAAAGAAATGCACAGGGGTAGAGTGTATAGCGGAGGCGTTCGATATGTCCCAGAGCAAACTAGAAGAAATAATCGTGCTATTCAAAAAGCGGCACATTGAATTGAATCCACCGACTACGATGGAAACAGTCCGCAAAGTCGAAGCGCAATACCATATTTCATTACCGCGGGAATACGTTTTGTTTATCACTACCGTTGGGAATGGTGGTACTCTGACAGATAGTTCTGGACTAAAGCACCTATCGAGATACATCTATCCGATTGAGCAATGCAACTTTGGAAAAACGACACTTTCATTTCCTTATGAGAAAGCATGGGATTGGGGACATGATGACACATATAACAGAGAGGCTGATTCAGAGGGAAAAATTGCGGCAACACAGTACGGTCACTTTGCGTTTATTGCTCCAGACGATGGTGAGGGATATACCTGGAATTTGATAGTAAATGGTCCTTGCAGTGGTGAGGTATGGGAGTTTACTGATTGGAAAATGTGTCGAGGAAAATCTGTGGGTTTTCTGGACTGGGTTTTGGATTGTGTGGAGCGTGGTTTCTCAAAAGAGCGGTACATTGATCCAGATGATAATAGTACGAATGAAATGGATGCCAGAATTGAGCAGTTACAGAAAAAGCTCAAAAGAAAGAAACTAAAACCTCGCTCATTTATTTCGGAGGAACAAATCCAGGAGATAGAGCGGCGCTGTGGAGTAAAGCTGCCGCAGGAATATTCTCTTTTCCTCTCGAAAGTCGGAAATGGTTTTGCACCTGCCAACAGTTCATCTGGAGAATTTATGAATCCGTTGACAGAGCAAGATTTAACTCGGATCAGCCAGCCATTTCCATTGGTAAATATGTGGTCCTTCGTTACAAATGGATGCCAGCATCCGGAATCAGAAACGGTATTCACTGCCCCAGATAATGTGTGGCAAAAAGTTCGATGTGGCTATTTGATCCTCTCTACAGAAAAAAAGCGAAATCTCCCAATAGAGCACGCGTATCTCCTGATCGTGAATGGTGTAAAGGCGGGGGAGATTTGGTGCTTGTCCTATTATACCGCTAAAGGTCAGGGACAGTATAGACGCCTTGGCGAAATGTCCTTTTTGGATTGGTTGGAGTGCTACCTAAATGGATTCAGTTTGTGACTGGGATGACATACATAGGGGGGAATTGCTATGCGCTCAAAAATCCTTTACACAGCGGGTTCCATCTTGGCCCTGCTGGTGGTGCTGACGATTGTCTTTTCCATCCGCCCAGAGGGATTTCTCCGCCGAAACGAGACCGCTGTGACCCAGGCCGAGGTGGAGGCCGCTGGCGCAGCCGTTTCTTTCACCGGGAAAAAGGCCGGGGCGGACATCCCCCGCGTCACCGGGGCGGAGGACTTCATGGCGCAATATCCGTTCGAGCAGTTCACGGTGGAGCCGGTGAACGCCGTCCCCACTGGTGTCTATGAGCTGGCCCGCTGGCGGAGCAGTACCGCCGTGGTGGGCCACCGCACCCGGAACTATCCCAGGCCACCACCAGCGCATTGTGGGCGATGACGGGCTACAACGAATATTACATCATCGAGTTTCCAGACGGCTCCCACGCGCTGGCCCTGTTTGACCGGGGGCTTGCCGCCAGTCTCGCCAAGGGAAAAGCCGTCACGCTCCCGATCAGCGCAAGGGCCGGGGTAAATACCTACGCCAAGCCATACCTGCAAAGTATCTGCGCCGAGTATGGAGCCGATTTGGAGAATGTGGTGTACGCCTTTGACGATGGATGGTACAAGGAACATAGCGGCCAGATTTTGCTGATACGGCTGGGCGTTGTGGCTGGCCTTATCGTGGCCGTGGCGGTCTTGTGGGCTTTTGGGGATGGGCTGTTAAAGCGGAAAAAACATGGATAACCGAGGCTATATAAAGGAGATGCCAAAATGAATGAAAAGTGGGATAAAATTAAAGACCAGCTATTAAAATTACAACTGCCGCAGGAGGGAATTGACCCTCTCACTTTTCTTTCACCAAAGGAATGGCATATTGAAAATTACAATGGGCGAGAAGTTCTTGTTGTTGCGGAGGAAATTCCAAAATACAACGGCAGTATTTGTCTCGTTGTCGATTTAGACGGTAAAGTGTATAGGGCAATTTTGCCGATGTATAAAATATATCAGTATTGTTCAAATAGCTTTGAGCAATTTCTTCGTATTGGCAGTAAATATTTAAGCATATATCAAGAATGTGATATAAAAAGTTGTGAACAGCGCGAAAAAGCGTTTCGCAATTACATACAGAAAATAGACCTAACAGCACTCGCCGACGAACAAAATATGTGGAGTGTCTATGCCGAGGAAATGGGCTATGGCTTTTGAAATAAGGAGGGCGGCAGTGTTGCCATGGACATAAATAGGATGCAGGAATTGATACGGATATATGATGAAAAATTAGATACCCCTGATCGCTGCTCTCATTGTTACGAGGCACGATGGGCGTATCTACCTGCGGATTGGATTAAGTCTCTGGATGAAGCTGACCGGGCCTCGGTTTATGAATATATTGGTTACATATTAGATCAGGCAGGAGAATCCCCGCAAAAATTGCGTACAGTGATGATGTTGGCAAATCTCCCTTGTCTGGAAACAGAAAAGCTGATGGATAAAATGATTGTAGAGGGGAGTTCAAAACACACACCATTTATTATGCAGCACGTTAGAAGCAGCATAAGGAGAATATAGTTATGCCCAAGTTATCTGGAGAAAAATATTATATAAACAGATAAATAAATCGGGATTGGAGGAAAATCTATGGCAAAAAAGCGGAAAACGCTTCCAAAAGAGATAACATCTTTTTTAGAAACCGGTGATATTGATGTGCTGAAGGAACAGTTTTCCCAATGTGAGCCTGATGCAGTCTCAGGTAAATATGGTTCCAACATTTTTTCTTTGACGCCTTTACCACGGGAATTTGCGTTCTGGGCAAAAGAGCAAGGGGCAGATGTAAATTTCAAGGATTATTACGGGAAAACGCCGATTTTCAATCATGCCTCCGCCTGGAACGGTGATGTCCAACTTTTGATTGATTTAGGTGCAAATATCGATGTGGCTCAGCACGATGGTACAACCCCTCTGCATTTAGCAGCATTGTTTGGCCGGGTAAACGCAGTAAAAGCCCTGTTAGCGGCCGGAGCAAATGTTAATTGTAAAACTAATAGGAGCGGTTGGCCTGGTTTTCTTACACCTTTGGATGAGACACTCCTCCAGAACCGCCTGCCCTATAAGCTGTTACAGGAGGTTTGTATACTCCTTCTGAATCATGGAGCCGAAATAACAGACCACACCTGTGAATTTCTACGAAAATCGGCGGAACATTTTCAACGAGTCAAGCAAGGAATTAAAGACCCAGAGTATCTACGAAGCCAAACAGAAGGACTGGAGGAGTTATATAAGTTATTTAATGTAAGGCCGGTTGAAGAGTTTACATTTCATGATGGAATATCTTCTATCCGTGTGCCAGAGCAAAATAAAGACAATGTATTTCATTGGCTTTGGAACTATCTTGTTCCTCCCAGCGGAAAGGCGCAGACTGCACAGGGTGAGGCCATCCGAATTGCAGGAAGAATCGATCAAGAGATCACTGCTAATGGAGGGATGAACTGGGACCATGATTACCGAAAAATGCTACAAATATTCCCAAAGTATCTGCACCTTGGTGAACCACTCAATGAGGATGATATTGCCGAAGCGGAAAAAATCACCCGGCTTTTGAAAGATAGCCGAGATGACGAAGTCCTGAGTGTACGGCTGTGCGCCTATGCTGTAGCGTGGGTGCTGAAAAATCCAGAAGTCATTCCTCCGCTGGAATCAGACTATTCAAGATGAAACTTCCCGATAGTTTAATGTTTGTTGATGATTCGTAAAATGTCGAAACCTTGCGAGGTGTTCCCAACTGAGGGCACCTCGGAGTATCAGTATCTGCGAAAGAATGGCCGCATCCTGGACGCGGCAAGCCAGACAGATACGGCGCACCTGCGGCTCTTCGGTCCACGGCAGTCCGCCAAGGCAGCGTGGTTTACCAAGTGTCCCAAGTGCGGGTTACAAATTGGCATCTCATTTCAAGAAAATATTGAGCAGCAGGCTGGGATATCAGGGATGTAACTACGGGGGCCATCGTGTTCGGAGCCTTACAGGTAGCTTTTTAGCTACGTGTAAGGCTCCTTTTTTGTTGTCCTTTTCGCCAGCTGGAAGGCGGAAAGGATTTTTATGTCTCTGCTTTATTGGCAGCCCTATACAGGTTTGTATTTTTTATATTCAATTTTAAAAAGTCCGTTGTGAAGAGCGATGAGAAGCACACCGGCCTGGACGGTATGCCGGACAGCGGCTATTGTATTCCGTAACCGCGTATTTTGTCATACAGGCTCCTCAAACTGATCCCCAGCTCGGCGGCAGTCAAATTTTTCCGGTTGTGATTGCGGCAAAGGCTGGCTTCTATCATCAGCTTTTCCATCTCCTGCAGAGTCATGCTGGGGAGCTCTTCAATAGTGAGCTGGCCCTGGATTTTTGTCTCATTTGTAAACCGCCGGACAACGTCAGGCAGGTCCTCAAACTCAATAAAGCTGTTGCTGCAGAGGATGGTGGCGTGCTCCAGGATATTGGCCAGCTGGCGCACGTTACCGGGGTAATCATAGCTGACCAGAGCCTTGATCGCCTTGGGCGAAATGGACAGCTTTCCCCGCTTTTGCTTCTCCTCAAACTGCCTTAAAAAGTGGCTGCACAGCAGGGGGATGTCCTCCTTGCGTTCTCTCAGCGGCGGCATGCTGATGCTCATCACATTGAGGCGAAAGTAGAGGTCCTGCCGGAAGGTACCCTCCCGAATCATCTCCTCCAGGTCCTTGTTGGTCGCGGCCAGGAAGCGGATGTCCAGGGGATAGACCTTGTTGCTGCCAATGGGAGAGTATTCCTTTTGCTGAATCACCCGAAGCAACTTGGCCTGAAGGCCAATAGGCATATCTCCGATCTCATCCAGAAAGAGCGTGCCTTTGTTGGCATACTCCAGCTTGCCCTTCCGGTCCTGCACGGCGCCGGTGAAGGTGCCTTTTATGTGGCCGAACAGCTCATCCTCCACCAGGTTTTCCGGCATGGCGGCGCAGTTGATCGCCACAAAGTGCTCATTTCTCCGGTTGCCCATCTGGTGAAGGGCTCTGGCGACCAGCTCCTTCCCGGTGCCGCTCTCCCCGCAGATTATCACGCTGGCATCGCTGTCCTTCAGCTTTTCAATCATCGCGTACACCTTTTGAATCAACGGGCTGTTCCCCACGATTTCGTGGTAGCTGTAATAACAGTTCAGCTCGTCGCGAAGGTAGCTGCACTCATCCATCAACTGCTTTACCTTGAGGGCCTGCTCAATGTGGACCACCAGCTCCTCAATATCCAGCGGCTTGACCAGGTAGGTAAACGCGCCCTCCCGAATCGCCTCCACGGAGGTTGGAATGCTGCCGTGGGCCGTCATCATGATGACGAAGATGTTCGGGTCCATCAGGCGGATGTTTTTCAGCACATCAATGCCATTCGCGGCGCCAATCAGCAGGTCCAGAAGCACCAGGTCAAATTTTTCCTCCTGAAGGATCGCCATGCTCCCTTTCACGCTGGTGGAAAATCGGACATAATATTTTTTGCTCAGAGACAGGGAAAGCATGGTGCATACGCTTAGCTCATCGTCGAGAATAAATATTTTGTGTTTCATAGTCATACCATCCTGCGGGCTCAGGGGCCGTGGTCTCTGGGATCGTGGCAGGGGATTTGGATGGTGATGTCGGTATACTCGCCCTCACGGCTGTCCACCAGCATCCTCCCCCCATTATTTTCAACGCACTGCCTTGCCAGTGCCAGTCCAAGGCCGGTTCCCGCAGCCTTCGTTGTAAAAAAAGGTTCCATACAGTGCCTTAATGTGTCCTGCGACATGCCAACTCCGTTGTCGAATACAATAATGCTCACCCATCTGCCGTCGGATTGGATCGTGCCGGTGATCTCTCCCTTCCAATGCGGCGGCGGGTTTTCCAGCTTCGCGCTTACCGCCCAGATGGCGTTGATCAGCAAATTGGTCAGTGTCTGCTGGAACAGATCCTGCTGAATCCGCACATGTGGATCAGCTTTGATACAGGTGGAAAGCGCAATGTCGTTTTTCGCGCCTTTGTTGGTGATCGAGGCCAGATAAAAGCTTCGCTTCACTACCTCGGCAATTTTAAGGACGCTGAATTCCTCTCTGGGCGGTTTGGCATAGTTCAAAAGGCTTTCCACTAGGGTGTTGATCTTTTCGATCTCCGCGGGGATAAACTCCAAAAAGGCCTGCCGCACTTCGGTATCCTCCCACTGGGCCTCTAGGAGCGACACCCCGATTTTGAGCGTCATAAGCGGATTTTTGATTTCATGGGCGATGCCCGCTGTAACCTGGTTGAGCATGGCGGCTTTTTCCATCGCGGCGAGCTTTTGGCGGTGCAGCTCCTCCTCGGTGATATCCTCCACCAGCATCAATACACCGGTATGATCCATTTCATTCCGCTTCAAAATATGAATCCAGCAGCGGTACTTACAGTCCCTGCCCCTAACGGACAAATCAAAGATACCGTTTCTGTTGTCGTCGAACGAGTCAAGATCAATCCTTTCCAGAATTTCACCAAAAATCGGAAGGCTCCAGATATCCATACAATCCTTTAAATCTGCCTTCAGCCCGCACAGCGCACAGGCGGCAGGATTCATGAGCGTAATGTGATGGTCCAGGTTAAACAGCACTGCGCCAATGGGGATAGAATCCAAAATACTGTTGCGGAATGCGGCCTCATGCTGAAGATCCTCAATCGTATTTTCCAGCGAGCTGTTCACTAAAATCAGCTGTTGTGTTTTTTCGTTTATTTTTTGCTTTAATACATAGGAGACCCCCAGAAAGGCCAGCGTAAAGCAGACAAAAACAGCCAGTGAGATGAAAAAGCAGCGAAGAATCGCTTCAAACTGCTTTTCAAAGGGATTGGTCACCCACGAATTATGAATTTCTTCATAGATTCCATTGGCGTGGATATCCTCCAGCGCACGGTTGAGGTTGCGGTATACAGAAGCGGAGCTTTTGTTTACCAGAACGGCATACCGTATGGTTGATACCATGCTGTAGACCGTTTCAAAGCTGTCGCTCTGGTCGCTTTGATTCAGAATATAGTTGGCGCTTTCGTTGCTGCCGATAAAGATATCCGCCTTCTGCTCCAACAGGCCGTCAAGCGCGTTGGCCTGACTGCTGACGCAGAGCATGTGCTTGAAGCCCATGGAGTACAGCAGGGAGAGGTCTACGGAGCCGTACTCATAAGACAATGGAGAAGGTGTTTATTTTTTGCGTCTCCTGAATATAAGGAACAATGCTTTTGCGCGCGACAACGCTGGCAGTAGCGCTGGACAGTTCGCTGGTTGTGTAGTAGTGGGCGGGGTCCTTATAGTTGATGTTGCAGCCGAGGACAATGTCGACCGCCCCGGAATTCATCGCCTGAAGACATGCGGACTGGGAGTCGTAAATGGAATAGATGAAGTAGTAATTACATTTCTGGGCGACAACCTCCATAATATCAATGTTGATGCCCGCCGGGGCTCCTGTGTCATCCAGAAACTGGTATGGCGGATTCTGGGGGAACACCGCGACCCGTACCATAACGCTGGAGTCCGGCCTGCTTTCCGGTCCAACCGGGTCAGACACGGCATACCCGCCGGCGGCAGCGCCGGGAGCTGAGGCAGTGCAAAACAGCAGCAGGATCAGGCAGAAGCTGCCGCACAGTTTGATTCTCGACATCAAAAACTCCTTTTCGCTCTGAGATGAACGCCGCAAAGCATTTGAAGGCCGCGGCTGTACCGGTGTGAACGAGTTTTTGGTTTGGACCCCTTTGTATTTAGGATACTCTTAAACAAGAAGGATTACAAGATTTCAAGGTTATTTTAAATCGGCAAATTTTGCATCAGTGTGCATAATTTGCCGATTCTTTGTTTACTTTAAGAAATAATTTTCAAGGCCGGTATGCCGTATCTGCCCGAAACTCCCGCATTTTTGCTGAAAATGACAAGGCGGACAGAGTTGGCACTGTAATTGCTTAATGGAAATAAATTTAAAAATAAACCAAGAGAGGGAAAATGGATAGTTGAAGATGACAAATCTGTTTATTGGATAGCCAATATTATTAAAATGCAAAATTTAGAAAATGTTAGATATAAGTGTGTCACGACCAATTTTGATAGTATTATTAGTGATGCATGTGACCTCGACGAAAGATATATTGGATATTTACATGGAAATATTGATATGGCCAGAGAACAGGTATGTTTTTCTCTTACGGACTTAAAG
>OFGX01002186.1_pt1 | contig 10596 bp, 7 predicted proteins | sample 1521831 | NCBI WGS metagenome assembly OFGX01 (sample SAMEA3504080, study PRJEB24116) | mouse gut metagenome | biome: mouse gut; feature: mouse-associated habitat; material: faeces | place: Denmark | collected 2011
CAGCCTGCGGCTGACAGCTCCCTCAGAGAGGGAGCCTTTGGAGGCTGTCAACGGTACATTGTTCACTCGTTCAATTACCCTGCGGGGAGAGAAGGCAAATAGCAGATGGATGAGGCCCCCTCTCGACTGCGTTGTCACACCAACCCAGCCAGGAGGGGGCCGTTTGCCACACCCTTGGAGACGCCTTTCTGACAGAATATGTTACTGCTCAAAGAATCCATCTGTATCAAAAATATGGTCCAGCTCATCATTGTTTATGGCTTTCAGTACCTTATCCCGCACAGCGCCTTTTGAAAAATCAAGTCTTTTAAAGCGCAGCTTACCTGAAGGAGCTTTGCTTTCTCGAATTAATTGTACCCTCCCGATTCTCGCTTCATCCATAGCATATTTGGCAAGTCCTTTTGCCTTTCCCAAGTTATCTTTATAGCTGTCGCCATGCGGTTCCAAAATATCAATCACATAATTCAAGAAGTCATCTCGCCGCACTATTAGGAAATCTGGATACATTGGCTTGATCTCATTGTCAATTTCATAAGGGATACACAGACTCCACTTTGCTTTTGAGGGATTCCGGAGCCAGCAGACAAAATCGGGTCTTTTTGATTCCTCTACTAATACTCCTGCTTCCCAATTATTCAATTTGATTTTAGCGACACCTTCGTCATCTGCAAACAGGTGGTTGTAATATTCCTTTCCATCTTCATCAATGCGCACGCTAATGGTTCCCGGCAGGCTGAAATTGTGCTTACTTACAATATCACTATCAGCTGCGATTTCAAAATACTGTTGTTTGCATTGTTCAGATTTGTTCACCACATACTTGCGATATTGATCGTCCAGGCTGTGAAATTTTTCTTCTGCATACTTATGCAGTTTCGCCATACAGTCATCATCCGCAGCAAATAAGATGCAGTCAATTTTATAGACTGTTGGGTCCGTTGGGTCGCAAAACTCCCGCCCATACACATTGGTGAAACCATATCCGCCCAGTTTTGTATCAGCAATACGGAGCTGTCGGTCAAGGTCATTTTCAGATGTGGTAAAGAGGTTATATGCGTTCCCGCCATCAAGTGCTTCGCCAAATATATCAAAAATCCGTACAGACAATTTCAAAGAAAGTACTTGTGCCGACAGTTCTTCATATTGTCCTGTTTGGCGTAAATTGTCAATATACGAGCGCATCATATTGATCACATCAGTACGTACCTCTTCTCCCGCTTTAGCGTAAATGTTAGCTTGTGTTAAAAGGGATACAAGATTTAGTAAAGACTTTAAATAGCTGTTTATCTTCACCGAACGCACTAAATAGGTCAGTAAACCTTGCTCATTGATAAACTTGATGATTTTCTCCCGATCTATCTCACCGGCGCCTGGAATTGTCAGCTGCTCTCCCAGCTCCTCCCGGGGGGAGCTATACGGCTGCATTGCTGCTGGCAAAATCGGATAAAGCGGCGTCGGCTCCTGCTGGGGTTTAGGTTGTTTCACCGCAGCATCTATTGCCGGAGCAGCTTCCGATAAACCGCCGCTTTCAGCCATTAGAGGATTATTAAGTTCCCCTATTTCAAACTGCCCGGGCAATGGGACATCTTCTTTTTTTCGGGTGGGGCGTACCGACCAGGAGGCATAAACTGGTTGCTCTAGCGACTCCTCATCAATTACAGTGGGAATGTCCCCACCCTCCGCATTTTGCAGTTCATCAATCACGCTCTTTACTGTGGCACGGTTAAAGTAAGGCAGGAATAGCCGAACATCATTCAGATAGTCGTCTACTTGGATGTGACATTGGAGCGGGGTGCGTACCATGCGGCCTAAAAGCTGAGCGATGTAGGTAGCGTCCTCGGCCCGACGAAAAGACATCATAGTCTCTGCCCTAGGACAGTCCCAGCCTGTGGACAGGTTTTCTTTGAACAGCACTACTCGTATACGCTTGTCCGAGGTAATATCAGACGGCTCCACATGATGTACTGGCAGCCCATTGATCTCCAGCGCAGCGGTGGAACCAAAGGTATGTACGACTTCATATTCCTGGAAGCGGTTCCCCAGCCGTTCCTCGATTTGGGCAATCACGTCATCTAGGTTAGTATCTGAATGAGCTCCTTTGCGCCCGGCCAGCACCTGGATGACAAAAATCGGATTGACATGGGCATAGTGCTGTTCATAGGAGTACTGATACCAGTGCGCACACTTCTTTTTCCATTCGTCTACGGCTGCTTGCAGCACTGCCATATCGTTATTTTTTTCCGGGTCGTCCGGATATGTAATAACAATGCGGTCCTTCAGCAGGCCGGAGCTTCGCACTTGGTTTGCAGTAATAACGCAATGTTTCAAATCAGAGGTGGTACTGCCTACAAGTTTATTAAACCGGGCAGCGGTTGCGCTTACTCCGATGACAACAGGCATAGGGGACAGTTTTAGGGCCTTACTGCCCTTTAAGAATCGCTGCATGATAGAGGTGGCCTTCCCGGCTTCTTTTCCTTGCATTCCCCGGTGGGCCTCATCAATGATAAAATATAGACGGTCAGATTTTTCTCTCGCTGTATTTTCTAAAGTTTCCCAAATTGTATAGGTCCGACCATCCGAATGCTTGCTTAGATTTCCGGTCCTACTCAATTTTTGGGTGTTGAGAAAATAGATTTTGCCATCTTCCAACATCTCCATATCAAAGGAGGATTCTTTAATTGTGACACACTGATCAAACTTAAGTCTGTCAGCCCGGAGTTGAAATTTTTCTTTAGACTGGTCATTGAGGGAGGGAGAATCAGACAGCCACACAAAGATAGCCTCTGGTTGATCGATGAATTCCCCTCCACCAAAATAAACCTCCTCCACAAAAGCTGCCATAATGATGGTTTTACCTGCTCCGGTGGGCGCCTGAAGGGAGATGACCTGCGGGGTTTTTGTACGGTGATAGCTTCCCAGCGCATCAGCGGCTTTCATCCTCAGTTCTGCGACTGCACGCTTTTGAAATGGAAACAATTCATCCTTCATCGCACGTCCCTCCTTGTATTGATCCTAAAGTAATCCAGGTAGTCCCGGTAAAGCTGGAATGTTCGGGGGGCATTCAAGCCTTTTGACATTGCGCGATAGCCTGCTTCGTAATCAGTGATGAGATACACAGTCTCAATTTCCGGTTTTTCATTTACCCTCTCAGCAAATTCCTCAAAAGCCGCTTCCTCTGACAGTACAGCAAACCCATTTTCGGGCAATATCAGCATGGGAGGAACATCTCCAGCCTCTAGTTGAGGGCAAGGTCCTTTGGCTCCAGCCTTCATCCAGAGTGTGGGCAGCATTTGTTGGAACTGCTGGCCCAGGGCCACAGAAGTTTTATCCAAAAAGCCCAGCTTAAAATAGGCGGCGTTGGCTTGGAAGCCCTCTGACATGGGTATGTCACTGCCCAGATAATTTCCCTTCAATGGCTGGCCGTTTATGTCATGGCCCTCAATGCTGCACACAGTCCTGGGCCAAGTCACATATCGGGCGATCCCCAGCCGCTCCCACCCTTCGTCACCGGGCTGAAAGCCTTGGGCTGTCAGCGTTTTTGCTTCATCCGCCGAAACCTCGTTGTTAGTCACCAGAATACAGCGGCGGCGGCCCCCGTCCTCAGCATTCAATAGATTGACGGCGTGAAGAGTGGTGCCAGACCCGGCAAAGAAGTCTACAATAAGAGCATTGGGTTTGTTTTTTACAAAAAACCTAATTGTATCTCTTTCTGAATATAATGATTTAGGATAAGAAAACCTCTTGCCAATCATCGATGAGATTAAGACGGAACCATATAAACTTGCGTCGTGTGATTTCTTTGTCCAAACCGATTTTGCTGAAATCAGTTTATCCTGCTTTCTCTCAAGTATTACTGCACCCGAGCTATCTCTTCCGGTTACGACGATGCTTCCAGACTGGATTTCATTTAACAACCCTTGATTGAGATAGTTAATTGACCATTGACCAAGTCTGTTTTTTCTTCCAAGTTTCGCAGTTCCATCCTCAAGCGATTGAACAAATTTATTTCGACTCAACTGCCAGCATCCCTCTATTCCATCGTCATGCATTGGCCAGACGGCAACACATGAATCAGGAATGTCAATGGATTCTCTGTTATTACCTTTTCCTGGCGGCAAGCCAACAGCAATAATTTTTTCTTTTTCCTCGTCAACAAAAATTGGATAAAAACAGTTTTCAGAATGCTCTCTATGTGAATTGCTTCCTCGCCTCAGCATTCGAGACCACGGAATGGTATCACCGACTTTTTGCTTATAGTTACCTGTTATTTCAAACTCAAGCATACTATCGTTGGTAATTGCTGGTTTGGCATTACCATATGTGATAAAAAAAATGTATTCCTCAACTCTTGAAAACTGGTTTATACGAGCAACTCCCTTGGCGTTGATAATATCTGTTACCATTTGGATATTCGCGTCAGAAAACAGCTCTTCCAACAAACATCCAAGATGTAAATATTCTTTTTCATCAATAGTGACAATCAATACCGAGTTTTTGGGATTAAGCAGCCGCTTAGCGAGTTTTAGCCGCTTCTGCATCATGGACAGCCACTTACTGTGCCGGTAGGTATCGCTTCCGTCCACATAGTTATTATTGTATTTCCAATCTTTTGCGCCGGTATTATAGGGCGGATCAATATAGATACAATCCACCTGACCAGAATAGAGGTATTCCAAAAGCTGTAAGGCGTGGTAGTTATCCGCTTCAATAAGAGTATGCCAAAGATTGCTATCCGGCGCATTGCATACAGTATCTATGGGCTTCAAATAGGGATAAATCGGCTCCCCGAACTCTGCCACAGAGACAAGCTCGTTCACAGGAAATTTTGCAACCTCTCCGCCATTCTTCGGTAAGCAAGCCGCTATACCATCCGTAATTGTGAGAACAACGTAAAGATCATTAGTTTCACGGTCCTTCAAAGATACAAGACGGCCTTTTTGAACAGGAACCTCATATAGCGGCGTACACTCCGGCAAGTGGTCTTCAAACACCAATCCGAATTTTTTCTGTTTGCTCAGCTTATCCATTGCCGCTAACAGCTGAGCCTTTAGCTCTGGTTCCGCTACCCGGTCAATCAGTTCGTGAATCTCCGCCACATTTCAGCCCCTCTTTCCATACCGCTCTCTTACGAATAGTATAATTATATAACAGAACTCGATTCAAGGCAATCGTAAATAAGATTTTGTCAGAATAGCAAAATTGTAAAAAAAGAAATGCGTCTCAATTTGAGACACATTTCGACAAAATAAATCTCTCAGTGAGACGTACTATTTTCCAGATATGTAACGCATTTTCTATAAGATCAATACGGGTCAAATCGTGATTTTAGGTTTGTTTCTGACTTTGTAATACCGCTTCGGTGGTTGCAGGAGACGATCTTGATTTTAGCCATTTTTCAACACTCCTGATTTGTCAAGTTTTTCTGAAAAATCAAGTGTGCTGTGCAGCTAATCAAGCGTGTGGAAAAACAGATACAAAACCCGCAAACCATTGTCTTGCAACGGTTTGCGGGTTTTTTGGTCCGAGTGACTGGATTCGAACCAGCGGCCTCTTGAACCCCATTCAAGCGCGATACCAAACTTCGCCACACCCGGATAAAACCATTGAAAACACTGGATTTTTAAGCGGTTCACTCTTGATTTTTTCAAGTGTAACGCGCTTGATTTTTACTTTTTCAGTATATCACCAGAGGGCGGAAAAGTCAACTTTTTCGGCCCTTTTTCTGCGCCCTCACAAACTCATGTCCTTGACCCGCCGATAGAATGTATTGGGCTTTAGCCCTACCTCCTGCATGGCGGCGGTGGCGGTTATCTCTCCCGCCCTCCATCGGGCGCAAACTACTTTGAATTGCGATTCGTCTACGTCCAACGGCTTTCGTCCCTTGTACTTGCCCGCGCCTTTGGCAATCTCTATGCCCTCCCGCTGACGCTCTAAAATGTTCTCACGCTCCAATTCAGCCAACGCGCCGAACACTGTGAGCATAAAACGCCCTTGTGGGGTGGTAGTGTCGATGTTCTCTTTCAAGCTGACAAACTCCACTTGCCGCGCCGTCAGGTCTGACACGATGGAGAGTAGGTCGCGGGTATTCCGGGCAATACGGGAAATGCTCTCCACCACCACAATGTCCCCGGCGCGGACAAAGCCCATCATTTCCTTGAACGCGGCGCGGTCTGTGTTCTTGCCGCTGGCCTTGTCAATAAACAGCTTTTCGGCCTGCTGTTCCTCCATCATTTTCAGTTGCCGCGCTTCATTCTGTTCGATGGTGGAACATCGTACATAGCCAACCCGCATGAGCCGCGCCCCCCTTGCTTTATCTGTCATTATTCTACCACAAAGGGCGAAATGTGTCAATAGGATATTATTTATTTTTGAAATATTTCAAAAGAAAGAAACGAACTTATGTGACACAGAAAAGCGGCCTGTTTTAATATGCCATTAGGGTATAGCCTATTGACAGAAAAACGGGGGCGGGATTATTCCCGCCCCGTGTTTTTACTTTTCTGCATATGGCGCGTAAATCCAGCCAATTTGATAGGTGGATGTGCTTTTTGCAGCATAGGAGTTCGCTGGAGCATTCAAAACTCCCCCGTTTTCATCGATATAGGAATAATAAGATGTATGCTCAATGGTGTATCCAAGGCTCATATAATTGGTTGTTTTACTGCTAGTTATCCGTCCGCTATCGTCATAAGTATATAATACTTCTTCTGGAGTATCAACGCCGCCCCAGTTTCTGCTGATTAACCTGCCATTTTCATCATAAATATATGTGTAATAAGCAGACATTGAATCAGCCTCTGCCCGGAGCATTCTTCCTTCACTATCATAGCTAACGACTTTGTAGGTAATAGGTCTACTTGTAAAGGTGTCCACTGTACCATCTTCATGATAGCTGTAGGTATACACCCCGTCATAAATAATTTTGCCCTCATCGTCATATTGATAATAACGATTATCTTTGGGGTTAGACGCAAGCGCACAAATAATATCGGTGTAAAAATTCTGTAATAACTCATTTGAATCACGATAGCCATTTAGAGACACTAATAACTGACGGCTCTCCGCCACGGCCTCATAGTATTCTTTTGTACCCGGCTCCGTATTCAGCAAATCTATTGCAATCCGGTAATCATTCAACAATGCGGCCTCTGTTTGTAAGTTGATTGCGTGTTCAACCTGATTTACACTGTCTTTGTAATTTCCGAGTTTTGTAAAAATGGAAATTGCTTCATCATAATTTTCAGATTCAAGAAGTGTAACAGCTTGATTATAGGTAGTTTCGTTTATCTGCTCCGCACTATCTTTATAATTCCCAAGTTCCGTAAAAGCGGCAATCGCTTCATCGTATTGTCCCGCCTCCACAAGGGCAACGGCGGCATTGTACGCCTCCAGCCGTGCCGCTTCTTCCTGCTGGGCTTTCACAAAGTTAGAAATCAGCACCGCCGCCACAATCGCAACAACGACAATCGGCGCAGCAATCATGGCAATCTTTTTTGTTTTCTTTGCCTGCTCCGCCGCAAGCCTCTTGTCCCGGTCTGCCTTTAGTTCTTCCACATTCAGCGCGGCAAGCGCGGCGGCTTCTCTCTGGCATTTGTGACAGTTCTTTTCGCTGTCATGGTTTACCTCTCCGCAAGCGCACCGCCACAAATCCTTTTCTTTTTTGAAAATACACTTACAATCAGCCCCGTACTTTGCCCGGTACTGCTTTGCAAGTTCGCCGTCCGTAAATTTCTTTTCTGGCGCGATGGGCGCAGAAAGCGGCTCCCATGCTTCATTGGAGGCCGTCCAAATGCTGTTGTCGGAAAATATGACCTCCGACACGGAAACCGTGAAAGAGCGCATTGCCGCCTTTTTGAGCATGACAGGCGTTTTCTGCCCAAAATCAGTGTCACGCCCCGCCGAGAGGTCTAAATACTGATAGTCAACCGTCCCGCCGAGGGGCTTTCCTACTGTGTCAAACGGTGTGATTTTCACCGTTGCCGCTTTAATTACTTTATCTTGAATATTGCGGATTTTAAGCTGTGCAAAGACCTTGCCCGTCTGATTATCTTTCTGCAACGCTCCCGCCGCAATCACGACAGGAGCACCCGCAGAGTACAGATTTTCAGACAGGGCAAACAGCTTTGAATATCTCTCACTCATTTGCCCTTGCCCTCCTTACAGTTCGGGAAGTTCGTCCGCGCTGGGGGTGCTTTGCGCCTGTGCGCCGCGTCGTCGGGCAGGGCAATCACCATCGGATAGCCAAACATCGCCATCCAGAAACACCACCAAAAATATTTCTTCTCCGGGTGGCCCTTCATCACCGCAATTTCATACATGGCTTTCGCGGCAAACCAATCAATCGCAATGATGATTGCCAAAACCAACAGCCCAACAATAACAAATTCCATAAGTATCTGTCCTTTCTTTACTTTACATTTCCCTGATTTAAGACGTACCCCGTGGCGCGTACCGCCGCCTCGTATTCATGCACATGACGGGAAACAGTGTCCGGGCTTCGGCGCAGCTTCTTTGCTATGGCCTTGAATGAGCCGCCCTGCTGGTAGAGTTGCCACATCTTTTCCCGTTCTTTTTCTGTGACCTTTGTTCCCTTCGCCATCGCCTCACTTCACAACCTTATCCTCTGCCCGGAGCATGGTTTCCTTCATGGCCTTGTCAAACTGGTCGCGGACATAATCCTCCGCTGTCCACTTTTTGTTAAAGCCGCCATCAGCAAGGACTTTGTTCATCCTGTCAAGCTGGGGAAAGAAGTTTTTGGGCAGAATGATACGGCCCTTTTCTGTGTCGAGAATGATACGCATGGTTTTTTCCTCCTACAAATAAAAAATGTACGATGTTGTGCAAGTTACACAGCATTTCGTACAATCTATCATATATATATATATATATTGTCAAGTGTTTTTGCAAAATTTCTCAAAATTTTTTGTTTCCCGCCAAAAATCAGGTGATACACAGAGAAAACAGAGCCGCGCCGGGTGAAAACGGCTGAATTTCACTTGATTTCACCGTGTTCCCGATCGATTTTGCATGATTTCAGCGCGTAACGCCATGATTTCACGCGATTTCAAGTGAAATTCACTGGATTTCGCAAGTACGCCGCCGTTTTCGGGTGGATTTCTCCCGTTTCCGCCGTAAACGTCCGCGTCCGCCGTGATTTTGTGTCGGTCAGGAAATCCGCCGAGAAAAGCCAGTATCAAAAATCAGAAATGTAAAATCCTGTAACAATCCCCCGGTGGCCTTGTGGCTGTCGGGGGGCTTCTGCTGTGGTATCCCGCTCCGCAACACGAAAAAATTTTATGAGGCGAACGGCCTTGAATGTGTAGTTTCACGGTTTGGCGTCCGCCGCAAAAGTCACTCTAATTGTTTAGATTTTCTTTGATTTTCTTCGTTATACCGTTTAATTGCCTTTAAAAAATTTTTGATGTATAATATATATAGAAAGTGAGAGAGAGGTAAAACCGCTAAAAACGCTTTCACTATTAAACGAAAGGAGGATTCCTGTATGAATCCTACAACTGATAATCACTATAATAACTGCTTTACGCTGGGCGGCAAATCCAAGCGCGAAAACGGCGCAATTATCAAAGTGCCTATGTTCATCGACAGCGACGGGTATCCTGCAAAGCTGTGGGGCGGCAAGGGCGGCACTTTGGGGCGATACTACGCATTGTCCTATGAACGGGCAACGCAAATCCTTGAACGCTATTTGAACGGCAACAAGCGTGTGAGAGGGGACGAAAGTCTGCGCGTCAGTCTCTACCTTGACAACGCTATGTGCGGCAATCTTCACATCTTCGTCATTGATTTTGACCGTTTCGATGAAAACAGCAGCTTCTTTCAGAGTGCGAAAAATCTTGCTGACAAGGTGACACGCTCACAGGGCGGGGGCTACCATATGTTTTATGGCATTGACAAGAACGCCGCCGCGCCGCTCTTTGACAGCATTAACCTTTTGGCAAGCAAGGCCGCAACAAGTTTTGTCTGCTCCACGGGTAACACGACGCTGGATGGCGCAAACAAGGTTGATTTCTTTTGCGACGCGCGGCACTTCATCTATGAATGGGAGCCGTGGGACAATTCTGTTGGTCTGACCGACAAGACGCAACAGCTTTACACGCTGATTAAAGACAACTTCACCCTAACCCGTCCGATTGAAACAGGGTGGACAAGCATGGAGCACAGAGCCATCAGCCATGCGCCTGTACTGTTCCAGCCCAAGGACGAAAACGCGCTTCTGGAACATATGAACAGCGCACAGAGGGAAATTTTTGACGACCTCAAAACCCTTTCTCCTGACTGCACGCGCGAGGAATGGTTCAGCATTGGCTTGAACATCTGGCACGTGTTCGGTGACGATCTGGGCGGCGATGTGTTCCGCTTCTGGAGTGAGCCGGGGCACAGCTACGTCCCACAGGGCTGTGCGGTTACATGGGAAAACATTATTGCCAGAGGGCCGAATACACGTCTCAATAATCGCGGGTGGGACGCAATACTGCATGAAAATATGACAAGTGCTTTTTAAGCTGAAATCTACACTTCAAAAAAGGAGATGGTGACAATGTGAGTACGAACGGGCAAAAGGATTTTGCGGCTGGT
>OFGX01002187.1_pt1 | contig 10594 bp, 10 predicted proteins | sample 1521831 | NCBI WGS metagenome assembly OFGX01 (sample SAMEA3504080, study PRJEB24116) | mouse gut metagenome | biome: mouse gut; feature: mouse-associated habitat; material: faeces | place: Denmark | collected 2011
TGCCGCATGAGCGCGAGGACGGAGCCGGAGGCGCGCGCCCGGGCGGCGTTCCGCGCGGTGACGCTGCCGAACCACACAGCGGGGAAGTTCGCCTCCGAGGCCGCCGCGCGCGGCCTGCGGCTGATATGCGAGGTGTTCGACGAGGAGGTGGCCTGGCGGGAGAGGTCCAAGCGCGGGAGGCCGCTCAAGCGCGCCCGCTTCCCCGTCCCCAAGACGTTCGAGGGCCACGACTGGTCACGCATCCGCATGCCGGAGGGCGTGGCCGGGGAGGCTGCGGAGTCCTGCGAGTTCGTGGGGAGGATGCAGAACCTCGTGCTGTGCGGCGGGGTGGGCAACGGGAAGACCCACATGGCCATAGCCTGCGGCACGGCGGCGTGCAACAGGGGCCCTCCGCGATGTTCTCCGCCATATCCGACCTCGTGGTCGGGATGCAGAGGGCCGAGGAGGCGGGGGCGCTGGACCGGGTGTTCCGCGAGGTCGAGCGTGCCGGCCTGGTGATACTCGACGAGCTGGGCTACCTGCCCATAGACCGCCGGGGCGCAAGGCCGCTGTTCCGGGTCGTGTCGAAGTGCTACGAGCGGCGCAGCCTGATCGTCACCACCAACCTGGAGTTCTCGCGCTGGGGCTCGGTCCTCACCGATGACCAGATGGCGGCGGCGATGATAGGTAGGATAATCCACTGCGGCCACCTCGTCGTGTTCGAGGGGCCGACGAAGAGGATGGAGGCGTCCCCGATGGCGAGAAGGGCCCAGTCAGGGAGGACAGCGCGCCGTTGCCGAACCTGAAAAGCTCCAGTGCCCAGCATGAAAGTTTTCGTTGCCACTAGTGAAAGTTCCTAGTTGACAAAAACACTTGAAGCCGCGCTTGGTCTTCTTTTTTGGCTCGCCTGTCCAGTCTTTGTAGCGGCATTGGACGTAGAAGGTTCCGCGCTCGGGGTCTTTGCTAACGGACATCGCTTGCACCTTCTCCCGGCATCGGCATTGGCTCACCCGCAAAGTAGCGCTCCTCGAAGTACATCCGGCTCACCTTCCCCTGAACGATCAGGCAGCCTTTCTTCGCCAGTTCCGCATTGAGCTTGCGGATCACCTTGTAGGCGTAAGCCTTAGAGGTTCCCAGCTGCTCCGCGACCTTCGTTGCACTCATTAGCCTTGTTCCCATAGGATCTCCTTTCGTCGATTGGCGTAACATCACGTTTTCGTGATGCCTTGGGTCGACTATAACCTCACATATTTGTGATTTCAACAGAAATGGAGAAATTTGCTCACATTTACGTGAGGTGGTACCCTGTACTCCTGACAATTTGTCAGGCAGTACGTTATGAGAAGGGTCTCTGTCTATGAAGAAAAAGGAAGTTCCCAGCCTTGCAAAGAAGCTAAAGTCTTTGCGCGATGAGCTTCACCTCACCCAGAAAGAGGTAGCCGACAAGGCGAAGATAACTGAGTCGGCTTACCGCGCATATGAGCTTGGCGACCGTAATCCCAAACCGGAGATTCTGGACAGGATCGCAAAGGCGCTAGGAGTGAGGCATGAGTACCTGAGTGCGCCCACGTTCAGGAATAGGCGCGAATTCGCTTACGCGATCTTGGAGAACGAGGATGCGTTCGGCTATACCGTGCGTGAAATTGACGGCGTGCCCGCCATTGTTAAGGGTTACGGCTCTGCAATGGACTTCTTCGCAGAGTTCGTTCGTGATTGGGAAGAGATGCGTCAGAAGCTCGACAATCACGAGATCACTAAAGAAGAGTACGAAGAGTGGAAGCACACCTGGGATAACGGCACGTGGGTCAAGACCGACGACGGCAAGAGCCCATATACGGGGAAGTAGGGCATCATGCAATTTGGCGGCGTGCGCATTCCGGATGCATTATTGGAAGCTACGCTTTCAGGCGATCTTGTTATCTTTGCAGGTGCTGGTGTATCAGCGCCTGAGCCTGTTGAGCTTCCTTTATTTAATGACTTGGTAGACAGAATTAAAACTGCTGTTGATCCTGGAGGTTTCCTTCGAGAGCGAGAATGCAAATTTGATAAAGAAGGAGACGTAATTTATACAGAAACACCTGAGCAATATTTAAGCTTTTTGGAGCATGAGGGACAAGATGTTAGAAAAGCATGCTCTTCTCTGGTTAACCCGTGCGGAAATTTTAACAATATACATGCCAACATCATTAAAACCTTTAATATCGATAGCTGCGTTCGTCTCGTAACGACAAACTTTGATAATTGCTTCGAAAACGCACTCGACGAAATAGGACGTAAATGCAAATACTACTCATCGCCTGCCCTTCCATTGGGTAAAAACGTTGACGGTCTTGTACATTTGCATGGGACATACAACGATAAAGACTCAATGATTGTGACGGCAGAAGATTATGGCAATGCGTACGTTTCTAATGGATGGACCTCAAGATTCCTTGTTGACCTTTTCAAGTCTTACACGGTTTTGTTTGTTGGATATAGTTGCAACGACTCGCTAGTTGACTATCTGACCCGTTCTATTTCTTCAGAGATTTCTGGGCGCTCATTCGTTTTGTGCAAAGAATCCGACGTAGACAATTGGCGAATGAGAGGTGTAGAGCCAATTGTATTTGCCGACTTCAATGAACTTCCGAAGGTTTTTGAAGATTTGTCGGCTTTTTCGGAATCAAGTCTGACTGATAAAGTGATGCGCCTTCAAAATGTCTGTCGACTTAAAGAGAAGAGCCAAGATGACGAGGAGTTCATAGCCTCTTTATTAAAATATCCAGATGAGGAGGATAGATACATTTTTACCTTTGAGTTTTGTAGAAACTCAAAGTGCGTCGCCGATCTTCAGCTTCTTAAGAACACTGGTCTTGCAAGTTTTTTGACCTCTGCAAAGCTTTCCAGGGAGGAATCCGCTCTACTTGGTTGGTCAATAAAAGAATTCGCGGTTGGCGAGATATATGCTTTTCAGGAATTCTGTGCGGAGTTCATCAATCAGCTATCTCCTTCCTTTTACACAAACCTCTTTTGGCGACTCGCAACGAGTGATGTTCCAGAAAGTATTATTGGATCTTGGTTGCCTTGGCTAGAATCTGCTGATTATCTCACTCAAAGGCAGTGTGAATATCATTTGGTTGAAATTGCAAAGCGTGCAAAGTCTCCTTCAATCTTTTTGGCAATTATCCGTATTTTGCTGCGGGTTAATATCTGCGCTTCTCATTCCACATTTCTTGGACCGGCGACAGAAGCCACAACGGTCGCTACTTCTGATTACCACGTAAAGGACCTCCTCTCCATCGTTTCTGAAACTTCCGCAAGCATAAGACAATCAATTTTTGAGTTCTGTTTTTATCAGATAGAACGAGCCTATTCGATTGAATCGAATTGCGGAACAAAAACGGATTATTTCGATGGGCTGTGCTATGGAAGATCATCAATTGCCCCTCATGAGCAAGACGAATTTTGTTCAGGAATCGAGGGTATCCTAATTGATGTTGCCAGGGAAAGCGTCGATGAAAGTTTCTGCATTTCCGCGATTCAGAAATGCATGTCCTCTAAATATGCTCTCTTAATACGCTTAGGGCTTTGGATTAAAGCCGAATATGATTGTTCTGGCGATGATCTTACCTTTATTGAGCAGAACGATCTTCTATCTGATCATCATCTTCGGCACGAAGTTTTTGTTCTGCTTAAAAAGGCGTTTCGGCTTGCTTCGCCTGAGCAAAGAGACAGCTTCGCTCAATACATAAGTTCCCGATTAATAGAAGGTGATCAACATTCCGAATATGACTGCTACAACATTTGTGTCTGGCTGCTTGATGGTGACCAGGCCTATTCTGCTTTAGTGGAACTGCAGAAAAGCATCACTACGCGAAATCCCAACTTCGAGCCGAGAGAGCATCCTGATTTAACGCACTATATGAGTAGTGGTTTCGTGGATGATAGCGATCAGTGTCGTATTCCTATTGAAGATTTCACAAGTGAAAACTTACTAGCATCAATTAATTCACCTACACAATCATGCTCCTTGATTTCGAAGTACGATTTAGTTTCGGTGCCGTCGCGGGACTATCCTATGAAGGCAATTGACAATCTAAATGGATTGCTTAACAAAGCATGCTCATCCGGCGAGCTGGAATTAATGAATAGTTACGTAATCTCAATCGAGTGGGGAAATATAGCTGTTCCTAAAAATATCCAGTTTGAGACGTTATGTCGTGTACTCTCCGATGAGCGAACCTGCGTTGCTGGAATTAAGGCTGTTAATAACTTCGCCTCTGGGACGAACTGCCCATTTTCATATTCGGAGCTTGCGGAATTTGCAGAAAAAGCATTGCCTCATTTCAATATGCTCCTTTCCTCTGAATCCGCAATTAGCCAAGACGAGAATCCTGATTGGGTTTTTATGGCAATCAATCAGCCAGCTGGCAAGTATATCGAGCTTTTAGCGGAGGCGGATCGATTGTGTCTTGGCAAAGAAGATGTCCACAGCCAGCTAATTAGGGCGTGTTTCGAGAGTGTCTGCGAGTTGCTTACCGAAGAAACAGATGGCGCACGATATGCTATAGCATGCATATTTGCTAGATTAAACCTTTTTCAAGAACTATCTCCCCGTTGCTTTGCAGAGAAGCTTATCTATGCTTTGCAGCCAGGTAATTGGGCGTTTGCACCGGCATGGGAGGGCTTTTCTTATGTGCCACGGCTGACCAAAAACGCCTGGATTTTAACAAAAGACATTTGGCCACAGCTATTTAGAAATTCAAATCTTATTGGAAATAGCCAGTTTGGCCAGTTAATCAGGCTTTATGTTTACTCGATTATAGTTTTGGCAGAAGCCGACGAAAGAATATCCCTTCTTAATTCTTGTGCGTCTTCGTCAAGAGAAGCACTAAGAGCCGCGTGCCAACAATTAGACAACTGGCTTGAAACTCTCGAAGATGAAAGAAGGCTTGAAGTATGGAATGAATGGCTGTCTGGGTCATTCGAGACGCTCGCTAACATAGTTGTTGGGGGCGAAGGCGTTCTAGCAGAATTCTATTGTCGATGGTTGAGAGAGTTTCCGCGAATGCGAACTGATATTGCAGGGGCAATATTGAGGGATTGTCAGGATGTGGATTCGCGCGACCTGTTTGTTTTCGACGAGACTCTTTCGAGCATTGCTACGGATCGCCACTTGATCGATAACGACAAAGCTATACTGCTAACTTTTCTACTGGAGCACCAAAAGAATTTCTTTTATGAAGAAGATGCACGCAGTGCGGCTAGGCATATTGATCCTAAGAAAGTGGACGGAGTAATTCTCCGAAAGATTAAAGATGCCTTTACGCGAAAAGGCCTGATAGATGTTGTCGGCGAGTGGGAAGCAGGCGCGGAGAACGATTAGATTGAACCGAAAACCAATATTTGTGTCTAAGTCGAAGAGAGCTTAAGACAGAGATGCCAAGGTGATGACCGGCACGAAGGTCTATATTCCGGAAAGTGGATTACGCATGAGTGAAATTGAACCGTTGGAATTGCCCAATTCGACAGTAAAGTCATCAGGAAACATAACTGGACTTAAGGCGCTCTCTGAGCGCATGTTAGACATTCAAAGCGATTCGCTCAAATCAACTCAACTTAGGCTCGCGAAGATATTTGAGTCATATCATATTCCGGATGCCGTCAAAACCATGACCAACTTTACTGAGAGCGTAAAGCTGGCAATACCGAAGATCGATGTGCCTATTGGCACAATAGCGGCCATGCAAGATCTACAAAGAACGGCGGCTGTCGCCTTGCAAGCGTCTATGCCTGATATATCGAAGGTTGCAAGCACAATCAGCGCAAGTATGATGCGCTTTCAGGGTGTCTCTTCGTTCTTGAAATGCTGCGAAGCAACTACTTGGCCGCTCTTCTTTATTGCCTCTGACGAGGTGGAGAGAGATTTGGCTCACTATATGGATACTTCTTCTAGTGACCTGGATCTTGCAAAAACTATAGACGAATACGCAATTGATTACCTTGACCAAGACAGGGTTATCAACATTCTGAACGAGTGGCTGACAGATGCCCTTGTTTCTTCTGACAAAAAACCTTTGTTTGAGTGCGCAATTAAGCATCATCTTAACGAAGATTATTATGCTTCCACTTCTATTCTTATGTGTCTCGTTGAAGGTTTGATAGAAGATTGCGATTCTGAGTTTAATGCTTTAGCTTCTTGTGACGAAGAGGGCCTTGAGCACATCGCTAAGCATCTTGGGCTCAATGATGGAATTGTTGGTAGGAGAAAGAAAGGCTATGCGAAAGATCAGCTCGCAGCGATAACTTACGGGGTAGATAGCGCGATATATTACTGGGAAGCATCTGCAAAATATATTACGAACGTAACTCTTGCCAACAAGCCAAATGAAGCTCTTTACGCATCCAATCCTTTGCGCAATAAAATATGCCACGGCTCACAAGTTAACTACGGAACCGTTATTCATTCACTAAAAGCTATATTGGTGGTTGATTTGCTAATTAGACTCAGCCGATCCTTCAAGAACAATTCTGGTGGTGAATAATCAAGTTCGAGAAACGATACGGCGATAAGATCGGGTAGTGTCCCGAAAGTTGGTGTAATCACCTAGAATCCGGTTCGTATTCTAACCCATCGTCTAAGCAGCCTTCCTGCCGATCGGGTTGTCGGCAATCACGACATCGGTGATGCGCCTTGCGTGCTCCTCGGCAGTCCCTTCGTACGCAGGCGCAGGAGCGGTTGGCTTCGCCGGGGCAAGGGCCTGGGCAATCGACTCTTCCGTGAACCACCTTCTGGTCGCCCAGTCCTCGTCCATCTCGGAGAAGACTGCGCCCAACATGCGGATGAGCGATTTCCTGGACGGGAGCACCTGCACCACGCGGCTGCGTCGCTTGAGCTCGCGGTTGGCGCGCTCCTGCATGATTATTTGCAACGACCGGCCACGTCCGTTTCGGGTGCGACCGCGATGCCGGTTTCACATGCAGCCGCACCCGTTTTCAGCTAAAGACGCAGCCTAGCTTCTCGGCGACATCAGCTCCCTCATATTCACCTCTCCGGTCTGCAGGGTCACGGCGTTGTGGACTATCCTGTCCATGATGGCGTCTGCGTGGGTTCCCCCGCCGAGCCTGCCATGCCAATCCTCCACCCGGTACTGGGAGCACCATATCGTCGACGATTTGTCGTGGCGACGGTCGACGAGCTCCAGGAAGAACCGCATCTGGTCGGGGTTGAGCGGATCCATGAGCCACTCGTCCACGACGAGAACCTTGTAGCGCGCGTACTTCTTCAGCACCTTCGATTCGGGGATGCCGGCGGCCAGGTCCTCCTCGCGCGACATCAGCAGGTCGGGCATGCGCACGTAGAGGGTGCTCAGGCAGTGCTTGCAGGCCTGCCTCCCGATCGAGCAGGCGAGGAAGGTCTTGCCGGTTCCGGTGTAGCCGACCACGATGACGTCGGTTGCCGATTCCACGAACTGGCAGGTCCCGAGGCCGTTGACGGTGTCGCGGGAAAGCGGCCTGCCGTCGTAGACGACGCCGCTCACATCCGCGTTCGCTATGCGGAAGTGCGCCCGCTGGAGCAGCCGCTTCACGCTGGCGTTCTCCTTCTCCTGCGCAACGTAGTCGACGATGACGCGCACCCTCTCGTCGAAGCCCATGTTGGCGTACGAGGGGTCGGCCGCCATCGCATCCATGATGTCGAGCGCCTCGGGCACGCCGATGATCCGCATCTTCCTCCTGGTCTCCTGGTCGATCATCGCGCACCTCCCGCGTAGTAGGAGGCGCCCCGGACGTAGCCGCCCCTGTCCGCGGGCCTCGTCTCGGAGCCCGACGGCCCGGCGGCCCCGGACGCCAGCACGCTGCGTATGAACCTGCAGCGCGGATGCGCCGTCTTCTCCAGGGAGTAGGAGCATGCGGCCTCCAGCTCGGCGTCCCCGTAGTGCTTCGACAGGTTGAGTATGGCCATCACGGGGTTGTACGCCTGCTCCTTTATCTGGACGTCGCAGAACACGCGCTCGACGACCGCGAGCGCGGACGGGCCGATCGACGAGGCCCACCTGCGCATGCGATCGTCGTCCCATTCCAGATCGGCGAACTCCGGCGGCATGTGGGACCGGTCGGTCTGCAGCTTGTAGCGCGCGAAGTCCGGGATGCGCGGGTGCGTGGCGACGCGCTCGCCGCCGTGGTAGATCTCGACCGTCGACTCCGTCACTTTCAGATCGACCTTCTTGCCGACGAGCCTGTAGGGCGCCGAGTAGCGGTTCGTGCCGTACACGACGTGGAAGTCCAGGTTGACCTTGCGCCCGTATACCCAGTCGCACACCTCGAACGGGGTTGCCGGGAGCGGGGCGAGCATCGGCCTCTCCACCTCCTCGAACACGAGCTTGCGCGATCCCTCCCGCTTCTGGAAGGGCCGGGCGTTGTACTCGTCCAGGCGCTCCATTATCGCCGCGTTCAGCTCGCCGAGCGTCGCGAACTGCCGATCGCGCAGCTTGGCGATGACCGCGGTCGCGATCTTCCCCACGCCGCCCTCCACGCTCGCCTTCTGCTTGGGCTTCGCCACGCCGGTCGGCATGATGGCGCACACGTAGTGGCGCCCCAGCGCCTCGTAGGCCTCGTTGAGCACGACCTCGCCCTCCTTGGGATGCTTGGTCACGCCCGTCTTGAGATTGTCGCAGATCAGGCGCACGGCGACCCCTCCGAAGAACTCGTAGGCCCTGACATGGCAGAGCAGCCATGTGTTCTGCCTCATGTCCAGGGTTGCCTCGACGTATGTATACTGCGAGTACGGGAGAACCGCGACGAACAGGCGCACCTTCGAGACCTCTCCCGTGACGGGGTCGACCAGCCGCATGGTCGACCCCGACCAGTCCACCTCCATGGCCTGTCCGGGCTTGTGGTTGAGGTGGTTCGTGACGTTCTTGGAGACGGCGTAGTCGGCGTATCCCCTCGTGAAGGTGACGTAGCTCACCGATGCCTTGCCGCTCTCGGCGCATTCGTCGCGGTACTCCTCCCACAGGAGCTTCAAGTTGACGCCGACTTTGCGCAGCTCGCTGTGGACGTATCCGTAGTCCGGCCTCGCCACGGCCTCCTCCGCCTCCCTTTCCTCGGGGAACAGCATCGCCGCGATCTCGTCGTCGCCCAGCAGGGAGACGTCCCCCCACCCGACGCCCTTCTCGGACGCCCTGTCCAGCACCTCCTTTATCGTATGCGTCGAGATGTGCCGCGTGCGTGCGATCTCCCTTCTGGACATGTTCTTCGCGCTCAGCTCGATGATGAGCTTCGCATTGCGGTGCTTTGCCATGGTGAACCTTCCTTTCTCGATCTGGTTGGCAATGCCAGTCGAGTATAAGAAGCGTGGCTCAGCTTGAAATCGTGGGATCGGAGGCTATGCGGCCCGTGTTGAAATCACGTGTCGCTCGATATGAAATCGGTGCAGCTGAAAAACGGAAATAATCACCTGCACGTTGTTGGTTCGCAGACGGCGATGGCGGGCAGCTTGCCGGACGCGCTTTTGGGGACGTAGAGGTCAGCGGCCAAAGTGATGCCGTAGCGGTTGCGGAAGGTCACCTTGCTGTGATTTACGCTCTCGCTCTTGGGAAAGGTCTTATCCCACTCCTGGGTCAAAGTCAGTTTATCCATGTAAAATTCCTCCTCAATGTTATTGGGATTTGTGTTGTTTTTTCAGTGTATAAACGAGATAATCCAGGCAGTCAATCCGTTTTTCATTTTGGTGAACGGTATCCAGCAGCGTCTGTCTGTGGCGGGAGAGGACCCGCATCAGCTCTGCCTGATTCTGTTTTTGGACCAGCGCCATGCACTGCCGGATGATTTCCGGACCGCACCCCGCATCAGCCAAATTCTGAAGCAGGATGCCATCGGTGTCCGCCGCATTGGGCATATCACCACCTCCCTGTGCCCATATCATAGAGCACAGGAAGTAGAATAGCAAATACTTGATTTCTATATCATGTTATTCTTGCAGGGAATAACATGGCCTGTTATACTATAGCCGGAGGTGTCAGTCATGGAAATTCGGGTACTGCGCTATTTTCTGGAGGTGGCTCGGGAGGGCAGCGTCACCCATGCGGCGGAGCGGCTCCATATCTCCCAGCCCACCCTGTCCAAACAGCTTAAGGATCTGGAGACGGAGCTGGGCAAAAAGCTCTTTGTCCGCAGCAGCTTCAGCGTCCGGCTGACAGATGAGGGAATGCTGCTGCGCCGCCGGGCGGAGGACATCCTGGACATGGTGGACAAAACGGCAGAGGAGTTCAAGGCTCTGGGTGAGGTTTCCGGCGGGGATATCCACATCGGCTGCGCGGAATCGGACAGCATTAAGTACCTGGCCCGGCGAATCAAGGCAGTACAGGCCCAGTACCCCCGTATCCGTGTGCATCTGTACAGCGGCGACCGGAGCGATCTGGCGGAGCGTTTGGAGCAGGGGCTGCTGGACTTTGCTGTGCTGGTGGAATCCAGCGACCTGTCCAAATATAATTACCTCCCCCTGCCCGGTGCGGACACCTGGGGCGTCATTCTGCGGAAGGATCACCCGCTGGCGGAACGGGAGGCAGTTGTGCCGGAGGACCTGCTGGATGTTCCGCTGATCTGTCCGCGGCAAGGTCTGCAAAAGGAGCTTTCA
>OFGX01002190.1_pt1 | contig 10588 bp, 9 predicted proteins | sample 1521831 | NCBI WGS metagenome assembly OFGX01 (sample SAMEA3504080, study PRJEB24116) | mouse gut metagenome | biome: mouse gut; feature: mouse-associated habitat; material: faeces | place: Denmark | collected 2011
ATCCAGGCCGTTTTCCCGCAGTGTTCGGGCCGCGATCCCCATCAGATGGAAGATATTTCCATCCTCACCGATTAAGGTACAGTTCGGTTTTTCTGAAACGTCTTCACGGATAAAGCCGCCCAGCCGGTTGTTCACATAGTCCGACATCCATGTGCCGCCAAACTGGGCGTGAGTCTGAAGCCTCCAGACAGCCAGCTTTCCCATATCCAGCTTTTCCTCTCCAAAGAAAAAGAGCAGGTTGGTCACTTCCCCGTTCTGGAAAACTGCCACATCGTCAAGCCGTTTCCCTTGGGGAAGAATCTCTTCCTGCTCCAATATCTCATTGATCCCGTCTGTCCACTCCTTCAGTTCTCCGCCGCAGCCCTGGAGGACCAGCCCCTCACGGCCATGCATCGTTCGGAGTTCCTCTTTTTCGATCTGTCTGATCATGTTATGCTACGCTCCTTTTCTTTCTGATCCGCTTTTGTCCGCCATGATGGACGGAATTTTTCAATCGTTCTGACATTCACTGACTCTGTACACCGCTACGCATGCGAGTCCGGCTATTCCGGCCAAAAGAATCCCTACTGCTGCTGTAATACCCAGTATCCATCCCATATCGCTTTCCCCTTTCGTTTTTCCATTCCTTTACTGCATCCGGCACTCTGCCAGGATGATTGCGATGACACTATCATTTATCCCATACTTTATCTTCTTTCAATATATAGTGAAAATATAAAAAGCTAGAAATTTCCCTTATGGAAACTCTAGCTTTCATCTACATTAATGTTATAAAATTTACTATGTCTCTTTCTCAAAAGGCAACATATAATCTGTATAGTTCTTAATACTTATCTTTTCTATGCATTTATATATTTCTTTATTTCTAATTAAATTACTCCACTTTTCAAAAATTTGATTATAATGCTCACGCAAATCAAATGAAGAAGACAATGGACATCTAATTGAATCAATTTTTAAGGTTAATTCCCCATCAACAATCTTGGGGAAAAATGGATATGACCAACAATCAAGAGGTTTAAACCGCTCCCTACCATCGCATTTTTTACGCTCATTTATAGTACATTTACATTTTCCTAACATTGCTCCATATTTTTCTCCAATAATTTGTATATGCTCTTTATATAATCTTGAACTTTCAAATTCACCCGGATACATAAACAAGTAATATGAAGAATCTACATGATCACAACATTTATAATGACATTTACAAGATAAATATTTACATCCAATAAGCTTATACATTGCTCCCCTCAGATTTTGTAACTACAATTGTGCTTATACCATTAAATATATAAAAAGGATACATTTCTCCTAAGTATGTATTTACTCCACGATTAACATAATACTGCCCCATATTAGCACCTGTTTCTGCATATACAATCAATTTCACATTATATTCTTTACATTTATCTATTATTGCATCTATTGTATGTGTCGTAATTGTCATCCCTGTAACAACCGCTAAATCTACTTCTTTAAGTAATTCTAGTGTTCTATTACCATTAAAAACTATAGCTTCATTAAATAATTTTTTCCCGACAATTGCACTATCATAATCACTTCCTATTACATCACACCCCACATTTAAAAATCCTTTTATAATATCTCCCACTACACCAATATTTATAACCTTTTTGCTATGTAAATCACCAAACAAATTAAATGCTTCTTCCAAAATCAAATCTGTACGAGCATGCAGTTTACAACATGAATTTCCATTAAGTTCTAATACTTTAAAATTCAAACCATATGTTACTCTACTCGCCAATGCATCCAAACATGCTACTTTTATTGCTGTATCAGTAATTTTAGCATATAAACAATCCTGGCCTATCAGACTTTCTAAATAATCAGGATTATATGATTGATTTGTGCAATATGCACATCCTTGTCCAGAAGCTGTTTGTACAATTATATATTTATACTTAAAAATCCTTCCATTCATAGGCGGATTATATAAGCAATCCGTAGTCCATATACCAGTAATAATCCTTTCATCAAAATTGCATTTAACTTTTAATAATGTTTCTAATTCTTCTAGACTTTTCATTTTATATACTCCATTCATATCACAATCTCTAATGGACGATCATGACTTATAAATTCGAGCATACTCATCGAGTATCCATATGCCCCCGCATTAGCAAACCATACCCAGTCACCTATTTGAGGATCATCCATCATATAATTTTTATAGTATTGATCAATAGGCGTACACAAATTTCCAACAATCGTAACTTTTTTCTTTCTTTCCACTTTTGCAGTACAATTTTCGAGTTTATGAAATTCCTTTGTAAAAATAGGTCTAATGAAGCCATTAAGTCCCGCAGATAATATCACATAATCCTCGTCTTCTGATTCTTTTATATCTTCTATACTGGCAACAAAAACTCCTGCTTCTGCAACTAAAAAACGCCCAAGCTCTATATTGCACCTTACCTTTTTTTTCATCAACATTGAATGTTTAGTTTTTAATTCCCTATTATGAGCTATCTTATCTAAATCAAGTTGATTATCATCATCAGAATAAGGGACACCGAATCCTCCTCCAAAATTGATAAACTCTAATTTACATAATTTATTAACCTCCATTGCAAAATCTGCAATAGATAATAAATTATTAATCAGTATTTCTTCGCTTAATATTTGGCTTCCAAAATATACATGAATTCCAATGAGCTTAACTAATCCAGCAGCACAAATCTTAATAACATTTTCTAATTCTTTTGGAGATATCCCAAACTTAGTCGAAACACCTCCCATAACTTCAAATGCATTACTTGATATCCTTGAATTCGGAATATTAATACGGATACCAATTCTAATTTCTGTATTTAAGCTTCGGGCAAGTTCAGAAATTCTTTTAATCTCGTTTACTGAATCTGCAATTATTACACATTTATTATAACATTCCAACAAATCATTTTCCGATTTTCCAGGGGCAGAAAAAAATATATTGTTAACATTGTACCCTAATTTAAATGCCTTATAAACTTCATTTTTAGAAGCGGCATCTATACCAAGCCCTTTATGTAAAGCCTCTTCTAAAAATACTTTATTAGGATTTGCTTTCATTGAATAAAGTAAATTCCACCCCTTAAAAGCAGCTTGAAACAATTCTATCTTTTGCCGAAATATCATTTTATCATAAATATAAAGAGATTCACCTGGGCATATTTTATTTTTTTCTATAATCTCCAGAATTTCCGAACTTGTCCACATTTCTTAAAATGTCCTCTCAATCCATTTCACAATATTATCTGCCAATTTTTTCTCACACCCTTTATAACTATGATTAGCATTTTCTATTACACAAATTTCATAATTTTGAATTGCACTTTGCTTATAAATATCTCTTATTTCGTCAAATTCCTGTAGTACAAAATCTCCATTATCACCAAATAAAATTAGTTTTGGTATTTCAATTTTACTCACATTAGTACCTTTGATACTTCCTCGTCTATAAGGAAACATATCTAATGGAGAATCTTCTTCAAAACATTCAAGAAATGTTTTTGCTGATAACAAGTAGTCAAAAAATGTTCCTAATGGCATCAATGCATTTCCTTCACCATTATCCATGAACGATCTAGCCATTTTAAAAGAGGCATCCCTACTCTCCCTGCTTATCTCTGATTGATAGACTCCGATATCGTCACATGGCGAAATAAGTATTAATCCCTTCACCTTTTTCATCATATCATTTGATAGTTCAAGTTTGTCTAAAGAATAAACTATCTTATTTGCACCTGAACTATGCCCTTCAAGAAAAATATCAGTATATCCCTCTAAAATCGCCCAACGAATCGCTCCTTCAATATCATAAATACACTCAGTAAAATTTTCATATGCTCCACCGCCATTATAAAACTCAGATTCTTCTGTAAGAACACGTTCACAGTCTGCAATGTAATCATGTCCTCGATTATTAAAACACATGTAATCAATTCCGACTTCTTTACAATTAGATGCAATTAATTCCATAAATGGATTCTCATAAAAATTACCAGCCATTCCATGGACATGAATAATAATCCGTTTTTTCTCCTTTCCTTCTGTATAATGCAATGCCTGCATTTTTGTACCATCTGTGGCTAAAACCACTAAAGTATTTGTTAACATTTTTTACCTCCTTAAAAGTAAATTATTTTTTTGAATATTTAGTTCCTAATTTTTTGATACGCTCAAACTTTCTAAAATATTCATCAATATGTGGATGATATATAGATATTTTTACCGAACTTTCAGTAAAAACAAGTACTGCCTCATTATCTATAATCAAAAAATCTTCAAATGTACCTCCAATTCCTTGCTTAAATTCTGTATAATACAATATTATTCCAGCAGCAATTTGTGCGTCCATTATTGTTTCTAATTCTGTTCTTTTTTCTTTTGTACTAATAAATATCCTCTCTATCTCTACTTTTCGTTTTGATATGGCATCTATATTGGCTTGAAAAATAGATTCACCTTCATCAGCTATCCAAAATTCACTCCCATCAATATCCAAACTAACCGCAAATATTTTATTTTTTGCATTAAACATCATCTTAGCAATAATTGATGAAGCATCTTTTCTATCAAATACAACAAAATCATGTGTTCTTTTATTTATGAAATCAATACACTCTCTTATTTTTGTTTCAATTTCATTTCGCATGATATCATAACAAACATTACCATAAAATCTATGCAAATTTTCCAATAATTCTATTATTTTTACATTATATTCATTTATATGGTAAAGAGCCAATAACATTTGACTAAACCTTACAAAACTTGCATCATGATCTATATCATAAACATATCGTCCAACTTCTTTTAAGTTTTTCGTTTTGATTTCATCTTTATCTTTTACGAGAATAGAAAACTGACTTGACCAGTATACATTAAAATAATTTTGAAAATTTAATGCTAAATCTTTTCCTTTAATTGCAAAACCAAAGCTAAAGTTATTAGGCGATGAAACATCATTTGATAACCCCATAAAAATATACTCTTGATTTATTATCATCATATCCATAAATGGTACTATAGGAAAACCAACTATGGCACTAACTGTAAAATTATAATTATTTTTAAATGTAATTAATCTTTCATTCAGTTCCTCATAGTCTTGCGTTGAAGTAATATGTACGAGTTGTCTTACTAAAACACGTCCTTCCTTAACCATTTCTGTCCAAGTTTTCATAAAAGATTCAATATGAATATCTTCTCCTACATCATATGAAACATTATAATTTTTTTCAAAACTTGTTACATCTATTTTAGAACCAGCAGGAAGTTTTAATATTAGCTCAGTCAAAAATAAATAAAATTGTGTTTTGTCTGGAAAATATTTCACTTCCATCTCATTGCTTATTTTGCTAAAAATATCTTTTGCTATAATTTCAGTTCTTTTAACAGAATTTTGTATCTCGTCTTCTCTTTTATAAACGCTTTCTATTTGTGGTTTAATATCTTCTTCCATTCTTCTTTTGTCTGAAATTATAACTAAACCCACAGTACCAAATAGAAACACTAGTATTTTTGACCATAACTCTGACTTTACAGGAGTGAAAATACTAAATATATCAAGAATTGCTAGGATTACTACTATTATATACGTTATTATAAAAACAATATCTAAAAAACCAAAAATAAAATTTTTGATTTTCTTCCATTTATCCATCTTGTACTCCTAATAATTCATATTTTTCAGCGAATCTATATGATTTCACGTAAATCCTCTTTAGTCTTATCTTTCAAAATTCCTCAACACCATTAACCACAATCAACATTCCAAGTGCTGCTTTAAATCTTTCCCATAACAATATGTTACATACAGCAATACCCGTAAAGCCAACAATGGCCTTCACACATTGATTCCTATATACCTCTTGAAATGTTTTCTCGCATTTCATTCCTTGACTACTTATTTAGTACCTTTTTTCATATTTTAAAGTAAATATTATATTATCAACATTCCCAAATGCGAATACACTAAACTCATTATGTCAATCAGAAGTACATATTATCTCTAGGTTGTTTTCCACCTCAAAATAAGCTTCCCTAGTACAAGCGCTCAAACACCCAAGGCATTTGCCTCCTGCTTCGCAACAGAGAGGGTATTCACCCCAACTTCGCCACACCAGCTACTAGCTTGCACAATGCAAGCATCAGAGAATTTATCCTCCTATGATTCAAGAGTCAACCTTATAATTATTTAAGATTGTTGATATTTAATTATATCACTATATCTGAAATTTTATAATGAACTATTAGTTCATGTATTTCATGAATTTCCTTTTTAACATGTTAATTATTTGAAAACATTAAAAACCCCAGCTAAACATCGCCCCACTTAGATCAGTCTTCCAAAATAGTATTTCGCTCTAATACAAATTTTCTCTAGCATAATGGACTGGGGTTTCTATCGTTCTGGCATTCACCGACTCTATGCACTGCTACACATGCGAGTCCGCTATTCCGTTCAAAAGAATTCCTACTACTGCTGTAATACCAGTATCCATCCCATACCGCTTTCCCCTTTCATTTTTATTATTATTTTACTGCATCCGGTACTCTGCAAGGATGGCCGCCTCCTATTCCGCTGCAAAGTATTCGTCTGCTGCGTCCCCGCTCGCAGCCAGGATATTTTTCACTTCCTTTTCTCCCATCTAAATCGGTGCCTGAAATTGATTAATTTCCCTGCACAGTCTCTGATCCAGGCACTTATCCAATCCCTATTCTGCTGTCTGCCACCAGGCGATCTAGAACATCAGTCATGGTAATCTGACGGATCATCTGGTCATCTTCTGATTTCATGCATCCGCTCTCCCTCCTGCTATTATCTCTTCATATACAGCTTTTGTTCAGGCAGTAAAAAAAGAAGGATTCCTCCGGTTATGGAAGCTCCTTCTGCCTCGTATACAGATACCCTTTTTTCTAACTCAGCATCATCCCTCCACTCTGTTCCCCTTCCGGCGCTTCTTCGCTGCCTTCATCCTGCACACTCTTCATGCTCTCTGATATCGCCTGTTTCTTTTCTGTATACTGGATAAAAAGTCATAACCCACTGGCTCTAATACTTTTTTCTCCATCATTGTCAGTAATGCCTCCGTATCAAACTTGGCTTCAAAATACAGTTCCTTATCAATCTAGAGCGTTCCATCCATGCCTGCCGGATCTTCCCCAAGTATCGTCCGCTGCCTGCCGAATACCTTTCCCCTCAGCTGCATCAGTCTTTCATGCATGTCCAGCTGCCCGTTGCAGTGCTTCAGGATAGTTTGAACTGCCTTTTTCCATGTGGGTGTTTCTATGGTCTCACCAGAAGCAAATGTAACAGAGACCGGCCTCTTCCCTTTGAGCATGGACGGGGAAGTACTCCCCAGGCGGCATTCCCTGCTCCTGATCTCTGAACGATTGTATGGTTCCCCATTCTGATACATCCGGATCATGTCATCGCATCTCTGATTCACAACCTGCAGCAGTTCTGCTCTTATTTCTTCAATCAGTTCTATATAATCCATCGAAACATCCCCTTCCTTAAGGCATAAAAAAAGAACCAGAACCTATCCCTGACTTAAGGATTTTTCTAATTCTCTTCCATGTAACGTCATATACATTTTTCTTTCTATTTGTGTATGCAATTCCTGTTTTTCGCTTTTTCTTTACTCTATACACACTATACACAATTAAAACCATACTGTACTTAACGTCCAGAATCACCACCGGCGCATCCTTGTACAAGGCTCTGGCCAGCATCAGCTTCTGCATCTCACCGCCGGAAAGACTCACGCCCTCCTCGTCCAGATCCCGGTTCATGGCAGTCTGCACACCTTTCGGCAGGGAGGATACTTTCTCCCAGAGTCCCCCCTTCTCCAGACTGTCCCGCAGCCGCCCCGTATCCTCCTGCCCCGCTTCCACACAGGAAACATTCTCCGCCAGAGGAAAAGAGAAGGCGAACACATCCTGGAACACCACCGCAAATTCCCGGAAGACGTCTCTCTGCGGCAGCGTCTTAAGATCCTGTCCGTCCAGAAAAACAGTGCCCGCAGTGGGACGGTAAAGCCCGCACAACAGCTTGATCAGCGTAGTCTTGCCTGCGCCGTTAGGACCTACCAGCGCCAGCCGCTCCCCGGCCCGGATGGTCAGCGTCAGATCGTGGATGGTATCCTCCTCCTTCCCCTCATAGCAAAAGCTCACGTGCTCCAGACGGATCTCATGTCCCCTGCCCGGCTGCCGCATAAGTGCCGTTCCCTCCTCAGGATCGCCAAACTCCAGAAAATCCCGGAAATCATCCATCATTTCCTTATTCCTGTAGATCTCCTGCGCCGCATCGAACAGCCCGCTCATCCACGCCTCGACGCCTGCCACGATCCCTACATATAACAGAAATACCGGAAGCGCCAGATGTCCCAGTGCCATCTCCCGGATCAGCCAGCCATAGACGAATACATTCCTCGCAAAAGCAAGCGCCATTCCCCCAATCTGGGCCGCCGCAAAGCCGTTACGCCCCCGATCCACCCGGTTCACGATCTGATCGATCCGCTCCTTAAACTCCCGCAGAAACCATCTGTCCATCCGATAGAGACGGATGTCCTTCCCGTTTCCCGGAGCGATGGATTCCTGCCGCAGATAGCCAAGGCCCTGATAGCCCTTGATATTCTCCTCCTCCAGCCGGTACTCCTTCTTTCCTGCCAGTGTATGCAGCCAGGCGGTGACCACCGCCTGCAGCAGAAGCAGCGCCAGCAGGAGCAGACTGTATCTGCCCACGATCGCCCCGTAGATCAACAGCCCGGCAAACTGGATGATCATATTGAGAAATCCCGCGGCAAAAGCCTCAAGCCCCTGTTCATTGCCGGAATATATGTTCCGCATCGCCGCCTGCCGTTTCTTCTGTCCCTGCGCGCTCTCCAGACTCTGGCCGTCCATATACAGTGTCTTCCGGTCCAGCTCGGAGAAAGAACAACGGAACAGAAAGAGCGCTTTCGTCCGCAGTTCCCTAAAATGGCTCTGCAAAAATCTGACCACCTGCAGCAATATGATATACCCCGCCACCAGCGCCAATATCTCTCCCGGCCTCCTGCCGCTCACCAGACAGGCCGCCACCGCGCCGGCCAGCGCCGCCTCCAGAAACGGGAGCAGCACGCTTAACATCACATCCCCGGCACAGACAGCCAGCGCCCCGCCGCCGCTCTTCTCCTTCAGCTTGTGAAACGTATACCGATAATGATTCAGGAGGGGATATCTTTTCTTATCCTGTGTTACCTGCATATTCTTCGTTCTCCTTTCCGGATTGTGTGGAAAACCGCGTCCTTATGCCGTGCTTCCCGTCCTTATAAATCCGAAGTAGTTTTCTATATCGTATAGTAAACGAAATTTCCTATATGATAAAACAAGAATCCCCATGAATGGAGATTCCCGCACGAAATGTATTCTTTTTTACACGAAATGCACAGACCGTTCACGAAAGTGACAGCGGCATGGTCACTTCCGCCGCAAAGATCCCTAGCTCGTTGGCCAGGTTAAGATAACCGTCGTACTTATCCACCGCCGCCTTTACCCGCTTCATGCCCAGACCGTGGTTGCCCCGTTTTCTACTGATATAACGGCTGGCCTCGAAATCCGGTTCCTCCTTCGCCGCATTCTGCACGGAAAAGTACAGCTGACTCTTGTTGACTGTCAGATAGAGACGAAGAAACCGTTTCTCCTTCTCCACCTGGGCGCAGGCTTCCAGCGCATTGTCAAGCAGATTTCCCAGAATGACACAAAGATCCACATCCTCCACGGAAAGCCTTTCCGGCGCCTTCGCGCTGCAGTTCACGGCAACCTCCTGCCGTCTGGCCAGCGTCAGCTTGCTGTTCAGAATGGCATCCACCATCAGATTGCCGGATCTGACGAAGGTGTCCACCCGGTCCAGCTCCCGCTCCAGCTGGTCCAGATAGGCTCCCATCTCCTCCGTGTTCCCCAGCGTGAGCTGCGCCTTCATCACCTGCATATGGTTATGGTAGTCATGCCGCCATCCCCGCATATCCATGTAGACGCTCTTGATCTCGTCATACTGGTGTTCCATCAGCTCCGACCGAAACTGTTCCGTGCGGAAGTCAAACCCCTTTTTATAAGAAAAAAGTGTCCCCTCCACCGCCAGAAACAAAAGCGCCTCCAGCACAATGCCGCCCCACAGAAAGATACTGCGCGGCAGCGCCGTCGTCTCCACCTGCCCCGTACAGCCAAGCAGCCATAGAAAAGCCCCTATGATGCCGTAAGCCACCACAAGCAGCACACCGTTCCACAGCCTGAGGCTTTCCCGCTTCTTCCCCAGCAGAAGCAGAAACACAAGCATGATCCCGCCATGCAGCACAAAAATCTCCTCAGCTTTTGCTGCCAGGATTCCCACTGCAATACACAGGCCCGGCAGCAGAATCCGCCACCCCTGCCGCACAAAGGCTTCCGCATCAAAAAACAAGTCGTACAGCGTCAGGATTCCGGCGATCAGGATCCACGCCGCTGCCGCCCGGAATTTTATGCCGAACAGCGGCACGAAAAAAGAACAGGCCAAAACTGCACCCGTCAGGCAAATGCCCAGCGCGCGCTTCCCGAT
>OFGX01002197.1_pt1 | contig 10553 bp, 12 predicted proteins | sample 1521831 | NCBI WGS metagenome assembly OFGX01 (sample SAMEA3504080, study PRJEB24116) | mouse gut metagenome | biome: mouse gut; feature: mouse-associated habitat; material: faeces | place: Denmark | collected 2011
CTTTTTCTGATTTCAGCTTCCCTGTGGGCTCATAAACCCTCTTACAATAAAGTACCGGCATGTAGTGGTCAAGCATTTTTGTAACACTTTGTTCGAAAAATCATCTGTTGGTTCGTGCTTCAAATGGAGTTCGTCCGTCATTATACGAATGGGGACGGGTATGATTGTACCATACAAATACATATCGGCTTAATGCTTCATCTAATGCGGATTCCGTATCAAAATGATTCGGGTAAATAAGTTCATTTTTTAGAGTGTTATAAAATCTTTCCATAGGGGCATTATCATAGGGGCATCCTGCTTTACTCATACTCTGTATGATCTTTTTCTCTCTACAATAGGATACAAATTCCCAAGACGTATACTGACACCCTTGGTCGCTATGTAGAATCAGCCCCTCCTTTGGCTTCTCTGACTTTAGCGCCTTCTCCAGGGTTTCCTTTGCCAGCTTGGTATTGATGGATTCTCCATTCACACTTGCAACTATGGAACGGTCATATAAATCCAAAATGCTGCAATTATATCTCATTTTTCCATTCGATAGTCGGATATAGGTAAAATCCGTACACCATATCCTATTTTTTCCCTCTGACCGAAAGTCCTGCTTTAGAAGGTTAGAAAAGATTTTGTTTTTTACTTCCCTTCTGTATTTTGTTTTTTTTCGCATAACAATGGCATGTAAAGACAGGTCTTTATTCATATATTTATGGACGGTTGTTTTACTCAGATGGATTCCTTTGCGCTGCAGAAAGATTCTCATACTCCTATGCCCTGGCAGGCGGTTATTATTGTAATAAATAGATTTGATTTCCTTCTGTATGTAATTCTTTTGTTCCTGATATACAGATTTGCGTTGTTTCAAGTAGTTATAATAAGCATTGGGCGAAAGCTGGAACTTTCTAAGCAACCAGCGTAGCCCGAAAACTTTTTTATATTGGTCTAAGAAGCGATACACCACTAATCTACTTCTTTTGCGAAGAATGCCGCGGCTTTTTTTAAGAAAAGATTCTCTTTTTCCAGTTCTGCAATTCTCTTATGAAGTTCTTGTATTTCTTTTGAAGAAAAGATAGGGGAGCTGGCGGTGTGTGGTTGTAAAAGCTGGCATTCTTCGCTGTATTTTTTAATCCATCCAGAGAGAGTTGATTTCGCTATTCCATACTCTTTTGCGAGTATGGAATAACTTTTACCTTGGATATATTCTTTCACTAATTGTTTTTTGAATTCTTCGTTATAGACATTTGCCATGACGATGGTTCCTCCTTTGTTCGTTTTATAATATCTTATCCGAACTAAGTGTTACAACTTTAGTATACCACAACACCCCTTTCCGGCGCAGGGACACCACATTCCCGGCCCGGTCGTAAGATACAAGGGTGCTGTGGTCAATGCCGTTCCTTTCATCCACCATCCGTTCGCAGACCAGACGATCCCGCATGTCGTATTCCCGGAAGATCCGGCAGCCCTGCGGCGTGCGGATCTCCGTTAGGTTCCCGTTGGCATCCCGCCCATATATTGTGACCGCAGACTGGACGGATTTTTCAAAGCCTTCCCCCGCCCACCCTGCTATCAGCTCCTTTTTCTCTGACAGCCGTCCTGCCCGGTCATACCGGAAGCAGATGGTCTTTGTTACATCCTTACTGATAACCTGTTCCTCTTTGGTCTTATTCCCACGCACGTCATACTCATACCGGATACAGGCCCCGTTTCCGTCTTCCGCCTGGACCAGACGCCCCCTGGCATCGTAAGAAAAGGAGATATTGAGGGTTTTTCCGGTCTCTGCCTCCTCCAGCCTTCTTTCTGTCCCGTCTTCTACAAGGGTCCATTTCCCGCTGTCAAACAAAATCCCGGTCTGTCTTCCATCCTCATCATAAGTATAGGCCGTGCGGCAGAAAAGCACGCCGCCTACTTCCTCTGAAACAGGCTCCGCCTTCTGGACCAGGTTCCCGGACAAATCGTACCAATAGTAGGAAACCGAACCGTCCGCCGCCCCTGCAAGGGTTACATTCCCATGCAGGTCATATTCATACCAGGAAATCCTGGTCCCGTCCGGACCTGTCACCCCGGTCAGCCGGTTTTCTTCGTCATAAGTATAGCAGTATCCGGGACCATCATCCGCAGCCGCGTCATATTCCTCTGGCAGCACATGCCTGATGCAGTTTCCGTTTCCGTCCCGGAAGAACCGCTCCACTCCCCCGTCCGGGTAATGGATCCGGTTCTTATCCCAATCATAATCATACGTCTCCCCTTCCCCTCCGTCATGAACCGGGTCATAAGCATTGGGGTGGATCTTCTTCAGGACGGTCCCTTCCCAGTCTACCACCTCCAAATGAAAGGATATTTACTAATTCTTTACCATCCTCCAGACGTACCCCAGGCAACAAATTATTAATATTAAGTTTTCCTTGTTCTGCATCTGCCCCCATACATAAATAACTAATTTGGGGACCACATCGTAATCTTGCTCCAAATGCTAATGGTTCTAGCGATGATTCTTCCTAATCTACGAACAACCATGAAAAAACGCATTTCTTCCCCCTATTCCACTCGAAACTCTTCAACTCTCATCCCCATTACCTCCCTCCGGTATGCACTCTCTACAAATCCCATATTGGCCATAATATACCTTCCCTGCACTCCTCCTAAACGAAAGATTGGCACATTCCGTATTTTTTCTTTTGATAATACCTTCGTTAAAACCTCCCGCTTATCCCTGCTCAGCTCACAGTCCCCTGTAAGACAATCCACCTCCATCAAATCTGGAATCTGAAAGACTGCTGATTGCCGATTCCTTTCATTATGGAGCATCATATACTTGAACCGGATTCCCGGATAATACACGCGAATCAAATTGGCCAGCTCCCCGGAAACCATAAACAACGGATGAATAATCAGATCCATAAACGGCATCTCTGGTTCCATCTCCACGGAAACTGAATTCCATCTTCCTAATTCCTCATACGTCTTTTTATCCTCCCATCTCCCTGGCGGAACCATACGATACCAATTCTTAAAACGAGGCTGGGGAATCTTCTCATTTGACAGAATCCGGAAATATCTCATTTTTTCTCCACTCCTTTCCTAGACACAAACCCATTGGGGAATTTTTGTTAAATACTTTCACTCCAGCCTTCTCCCTTTCCAATCGAACAGAGTATGTCTGCCCTTCCCATATATTCTCCAAACAATACCAACATCTTTTCCTCTCTCCGTTCCGGCTCTAAAAATGGGGACAGATTTTTTTCCAAGGACAGCTCCCCTATCATGGTTTCTATAAACATCTTTGCCAGACGATGGTAATAAGGAGCATAGGCATATCGAATCCAGTCCATTTCGTATTCACGAATCCTAGGGCCGTTTCCCCACACCTTTTCCCCAATTTGTTTTACATCCTCCTCAAAAAATTCATACAACCTTCCTGCATCCCAATATGCCTCTGTCTCTGACCCATCATTATAAAAGAGTGAATCCATCAGACTGAACCGAACCCAATAGGTTTTCATAAAAATACTGCTATGAAGACAGGAAAAAAGGAGATACCGGATTTTCCCTTTTTGTCCCTTATCCTGACTTATTTTTGCCTTTTGTACCACTTCCGAAAACACATGGAGAACCCCAGACACTATTTCCTCCTTATACTGCTCACAAAGAAGTTCCACTTTATTCAGGCTTCCAGAAAACTGTTCCTGCAGAACAGTATCGGGCAGATAACAAGTTCGATCTTTTAAAGTTTTCATTGAACTCTGAATTTTCCTCCGGTAAAAACAATATTTTCATCCATATGAAGTCCAGTTCCTCCCTGATGGATATCCACGCTCTGTGTCCCTGCCAAAATAAGAGAACCACTTTCGCTGGATATGCTGACATTTTCTCCTGAACAAATCTTGATCTCTTTATTGCTTACCATCTCAATTCCAATCCCATCCTGAATCCGCACATACATTCCCTGATTATTGGTCATCTCTAAACTGCCAGGAGAAAAAGCCAGTTCCTTTCCATATTTTGTCTTAAATGATTTCCGGTCAGGATTCTTCCGGTCCTTTGCTGTTTCCTTATGTACCGCACTGATGATGTAAGCGTGTTCCTCCTGTTTATCCGGAATCTGCAAACGCACTTCATCTCCAATCTCCGGCATACAATACCACCCTGCCCCATCTGGTGAGGAATAACCAGTAGAAAAGGGAAACCATCTTCTTGTTCCCTGCTCTGCATTTTCATCTTCATACAAACGAATCTGCACCAAATCTCCCTTCACCCCTTCTACTACTCCACAGAAGGAACAACCAGAATAAGACAAATTAAATTCCGGAGTTGTCCCCATGGCGTTCCAGGAACGTAAATCATAAGTATGGATCAGTTCTTCTCCTTTGTACTCACTATGAATCTTCGCCACATGTCCCCCCTCATATCCCAGCAAAATCAAATCCCATAAATCATAAATCTCCCTGCTGGAAATCTCATATTCCAGATAATCCTGTTCGGATTTACTTCCCATTCCGTTGGACGCCTGACGCATAAAAGCATCCACACGCTTTCTAACCTGATGCGGTGTCATTGCTGGCAATTCATAAGTCGTATAATTTTTGCCGCCTACATAATAAAACACTCCCTCCTGATCTGCCGCCGGGGTAACAGAAAGACCAAAGCGGCTGGCAATCCGTTTCACAAAATTCCAGTCCGTTTCCTGATATTGAAGCAGAAAATCCAAAGGAGCTGCCTTCATACACTCCTCCCCAATGATTCCCGTATTTCCATAAGGCTGATTCACCTTCTCCAATACATCCCAATAGCTCATTCCCGTATCCTGAAACGAACGAAAATGGTTTGCCCCTTCCATTTGATAAGTACCGCTTTTTAAAATCAAGGTCATTTCACACACATGATTTTTTCTCATAAAAGAAAATCCTGCAACCATCCCTTTCATTAAAACCCGTTTTTCCCCTGTATCTTCCTGCGCTGTAACAGTAACCCATATCGGTTCCAACACCTGATACTGGTATTCTTCCATGTCCTCGTCCCGTATATAGCCGTAAATTCTTGCGCATGCATGCTTCCCTACCTCCTGGTCAATCTCCAGGCTCCTGATGGTCAAAAAATCAAAATGTGAAATCTGTATCTGATCCGCTTTCATTATTTCCACCCCTCTTTGTTCAAACAAATATATTCTAACGATTTCAGCACTGGTTCTTTCCATTCATCATAAAAAGCCATCCTGCAGTTAAAAGTCCCTGCCAAAACACAGCTCTTAAGAGGAATCAGAAACTGCAGATTATAGGTTTCTTCATCCACTGTAAAATTTTTATATTCAAACCATCGTCCTTCTGTCTCTGCCCTATCCTGCCGGATCTTCCCCTGTCCGTAAAGAACACTCTCCGGGGCATGACATAAAACGGTTTCCTGCATCTTTCGGATGGAATGGTCCAAATCTATGCTTTCCCCAATCTCTTCCTTTCCCAGTAAATGGAAACCATAATTTTCATCCTGTCCTGCACTGGTGAAAAGCACTGCCGGACGGAATTTACTTGGATACCGAATCCGGGCAATCTCCTCTGACATTTCCGTAAAGCTTCCCGGGAGCCATACACAAACTTTTTCATCCAACACCATACAGGGAAGAAATCTTTGCCATTTTCCCCGAATGAACACTGGATCCTGTTTTAAATCATAGTTCTTTTCCTGCTTCTTATAAACTTTCTGCAGGCGAAGAATTTCTTCATCCAAATACTCTCCTTTTCTCATTTTTTCTCTATTCCTTTCCATTACGAATCCCTATGGCTTTAAGCTCCTTACATTTTTCATATAAAAAACCACATTCCTTTCCGCATAAATTTGACGGTTTTCCTGTACCTCTAATGACCTCATAATATGGATCATCTGCTCTTTCCCGTCCTCATCATTTTCCATACATCCCATCGTTCCTAACATCATACATCCATCTACAGGAATCACATACATGATATTCCATACCTTTCCCTTTTCCCCCATGGTTTCAAATGCAAACCAGCCATAGCTTCCCTTGTCTTTTTCCACTATCTCTGCCTCTTTCTGCAGGCACGATGGATATAAGCTCACCACCAGACTGCAGACAGACTGGATTGCATATTGGATCTGGCTTTCTGCCAGCCATTGGTTCTTTATCAGAGAAAAGGTGCAAAACCGTGAATGTTCCTTATCTTCCATAAGGATCTGTGGTCTGGCCTCGGAAGGATACCTGTTTTCTGCTCTTTGTTTTTCCATGCTATGAAAGGAATCTGGAAGATCCACCAAAAGTCTTTGATCAAAGAATGCTGTTTTTTTCATTGCTTTTCCTTCCATAAGCCTTTCCCCCTTCTAACTGTTTTTCCAGTTCCTTTTTGCATCCCTCAAAGGAAATGGGAACCAATGGGAAAATTGGAGTTTTCTGTCCACATACCAGTTGTTCCATTTTTTCGGTTATCTGCTCTTTTGCCTGTCCAATTGGCAAATGGTTCATCTGGTCAATCAAAGGGCTTTTTCCAATTGCTCCATTACTCACAGAATATGCCATGTTCATCCCCCTTTCATTCTTCCCCCAATTGGTCGAAAACCTGCAGCAATCTGCGCCAATGGATCCATCTCTATCCTTTGAGGAATCGCCGCAAGCACATAGATCATGGAAGCTCCTAATTCATATTGGGCCTTTTCTTCCTGTTCCATCAGTTCTTTCATCTGAAACTGCAGCTTTTCTTTTTTCTTTATTTGCCCTTTTTCTGCTCTCCCTTCTGTCTGGCTGCCTCTTTGTCCAGGTCCCCGTTTCCTAGCCGCTGGCAGTCGTTTCCCTTTCTTTGCCTGAAAAGTGCTGTATCTTCCCATTGCATCCAGATTATGACAGATATTCACTATACAAGGGCTTCCCAACTGACGTTTTACAATAGCAACCTCCTTCGGCGCCATCAAATCCACTTTACCTCCTTGTATCGTCACCTTCCCTTTTGCCTGAATCCGGATTTCTTTCCGGCTGTAAACCACATTTCCGACTCCATCCTGCAAGGAAACCCTTGATTCATCTATAGCAGAAGATAATTCCATGGCAGAGGGATAAACCGCCAGCTTTTTGTCTTCCTTTGTCACAAGCCATCGATTGGATGGAACTTTCCCTTCTCTGATGGTCGGTCCACTTTCTCCGATACAATGAATCCCGATCCCGTTCCTTTCATCCCCATTGGGAATCAGCAGGCAGACCCGGCTTCCGGTCTCTGGCATCAGATAAGCCAGATTTCCATGCTCTGGAAGCCAGGGATAAAAATAGGCTTTCTCCATCTCCTGTTCCTCATCTATATCTAGATGTATTTTGATCCGCTCCTCTTTTCGTTCCAACACTGTGCCAGTGAGGGAATTTCCGGTTAATCCTGGATTTTCTGCAGCCGGAATCTGTCCATACCCTTTTTCTGACAAAATACAACTACATACAAGAACACCCCGCTTTAAAAATGTTGTAATCTCATAGGGCCATAGAATCCGGTTCTTGTAGGCAACGGGCTGTCCCAAATGAAGAATCTCCCCAGTCACAATCTCATAATGAGAATCTTCCATGGTTCTCCATCTGGATTTTTTTCTCCGGTTTGGATCCATGCACCATCTTTCTTCATCTGCCTCCAAATCCTGGGGTTCTGTCTCTTTTGGGAAACCAAAATAAATCCCTCTTTCTTCATAATTAGCTGTTGCAAAGACGGGCTGTCCCAAATGGGCTGCCAGTCTTAATAAAAATTCCCAATTGGTCTCCTCATACTGGATCAATGGCTTTTGGATTTCCCTGTCTTTGCCGCTGAATAATAAGGAGAAGGATTGTTCCTCTGCAATTCTCTCAGCCAATATTGCAAAAGTCTCCTGCACGTCCTGGAAAGAACGGCTTTTTCTCTCCAAGTCCATCAGCCAGGAGAGGGAGTAGGCTTCCAAAGAAATTCGGTCATATCCAACCTCCTTTATGATCTGAATCCCGGAAATCACTCCATAAAACAACAAATTCTCCACGCCCTGTTCAGATGTACAGACTTTAATTGGCTGACCATTCAGAGGGTTTTCTGCCAGTTCCAGACTTCCTGTCTCTATGTCTGCTACCATCCTTACGGTTCCATGATGGTTTGTTTTTTCTTTCATTACCAGGGAATAAATCTGCTGGATGGGAAAGTTGCATTTTACTTTTAATTTTTCTTGGGTGATGTAATTTTTCATTGTATAGAACGCTTTCTTATATCTTTTAGCTTTGACTATATTGTTATTGTAAATAACTCTTTTTAGTTAATTTTTCGTTTTAATTTTCTATTGCAACCTATTTCTTCTCTCCAAAATTCCTCATCTATCCTATTAGTTCTATGATAAAACACCAATTCCTATCCTGAATTGTTAAGGATAAACACTTCATATCTGGACTCATTATTCAACAAATCATTATCTTTTAATATGACATTATTCTGTGTAGAACGATCTCCTATTCTGATTCCAATCTTAAAATGTATTTCCTTCCTTTTCAAAAAATTCTCAATATATTTTGGAGATAATATAACCAGTTCATTACTAATTGGCATAGGATGATTTATTAAAAAAGCTTCAAAACTCATACTCATTTTTATTACGCTATTTGGAAAGAGCAATAATATCTTGTATCTTACAAGTTCCGCTAATCTTTTTAATAAATCACAAAATAGTCATCCTCATATTCTCCACACATACTATAACAAGCTTCGTATTTTCCAACTGTGCTGCCTGCATATTCGATTTCCAAACGAATAGCTATAAATTCATAATCACACACTGGCCAATTTTTTATTTTATAAGCAATAGAATGAATCCATATATCTAATTTTTCAATGCTATAATCATGAAAATTTTGCTTAAATTCATTTGGTTCTTCTTTCCTGTACTGATTAAAATTAGTCCAAAAACCATTTTGAGTTTCTTCTATTAAATTGTATTTGTTAACTACTAATTTAAGTTGCTCACGCATTTCAATACCTCCTTTTTATGTAATTTTCAATGTACTCCTGTTGTAAATTTTTCAAATACAATATGTTCACTTGCACTATCATAATTTCCAAATACTCTCCAGTCACCCAGTCCTCCCTTAACCTTAATTTCATATTGATATAATTTACCTCCTATTTCTACTCCTTTTCCAGAAAACATTTTTATTCCATTTTCACCTATACCAGATACGATTCCTTTCTTCATTGAATTTATAAATTTATCTACTCCTTTTTGCCCAAATCTATTTCGTATTTGATTATACACATCATGTTTAATCCACCCTGGCTTATTCTGCAAATTTGCTTTATTATGTACCAGAATTCGGTTTTCAGACACAAAATATGTATGCCAATCTTCAACCTCAAGATTATACACTATAATAGATTCCTTTTCTTCAACATCTTCTATAAATTCGACAATATATTCCTCGTCATAATTTGTCTTTAATATATCACCTTTTCGTACATTTTCTGCCAAAACCCAACCTCTTGTTGTTACCCAAAATGGATGTTCTTTTGTTGTCTTAATTATATTTTTCTTTAAGTATATATATATAAAATATTTTTGCAAATGTCTATAAACACGTACTACTTGCTTCAAATCTTTACAACCTGTCTTTATATCTTCAGCCCAAACCTTGTCGTTTGGTTTTATTTCTGAAATCTTTTTGAACCCCTGCTTTACCAGAATAAGAGTATCACCAGTAAAACAGGTTTTTGCATAACCCGGCGACTCTATCTCATCTGTATCTTTCCAAACCACATCTTCTTTCGTCGTAGCTACTATGTTGTAATACAACATAGTAGCATTTGCCATCATCATGGCACTATCCCCTGCCCACGTAAGCAGACATTTGTTTTCCTCCGACCATCGATAAAATGGCTGTGTCGCAATCCGCTTCGCCGTCTCCTCACAATCCACTTTCAACATCTGAAGCATTTTTGCATTCAGCACCCTTGCATCCCAACCAACATCTTCTGCTATCCCTGCTTGTACGGCTGTTGTCTGAAGCCCATTCACAAAAGCCTCTAATAAGCGGGCGTCACAATCCGTCAGCAAATGATCCATAGCCGATTTCATCAATTCACCCTCCAGATCATCCTTTCTGTACAAACAATGGATTTCCAGTTCACCACCTCGCTTTTCTAATGTATCTTCTAAAAATCTAAGGGCCTTTTTATACATTCCCTCATTGAGATAAAGGCTTTCATATGGATCCAGCAAAATCGCCAATAAACCTGGATATTTTGCCTCTATTTCCGCTAACAGCAAAAACTGTCTTGCAAAGATCCCATCCTGACCCGATGTCTCCGGTTCAATCTTCATTCCATACTTTTTGCAAAAAATAAAGGACTTGGTCGTAATAATCTCTTTTCCGTTGGCAAGCATCCTCTGCGGTTCCAGGTTTGTCCACTTCTCATCTGGATCCATCTGATACTCACATTCCCCATCCATAAAACAGGTTCCAAAGGGCTTGATATTCACTCCTGGGATTCGGTCCTCCACACATGCTCCTGGCAAATTATTCACCGAAAGAGTATCCCCTGGCTCTACATACAAATAGTTTGGCTGGG
>OFGX01002198.1_pt1 | contig 10552 bp, 9 predicted proteins | sample 1521831 | NCBI WGS metagenome assembly OFGX01 (sample SAMEA3504080, study PRJEB24116) | mouse gut metagenome | biome: mouse gut; feature: mouse-associated habitat; material: faeces | place: Denmark | collected 2011
ACAACAAGTAAAATCCTTTTATTTAATAGATGGAGATGATTTTTATTTTAAAAAAATTGCTATGCAAACATTTAAGTCATTAGTTGACGAAATGGCATTTGATTTTAATATTACTTATTTTAATCCGCAAATGAGTGCAGAGGCATTGTTTGTTAATTTGCAAACTCCACCACTTATGAGTGATTATAGACTTATTTTGTTTGGCGGTGATGGTAAAAAACTTGATAAGGATAAGTTAAAGGGATATGATGAAAAGATTACAACATGGCTTAAAAATCCATGCCCGGGTGTTGTACTAGTAATAATTAATGAGGAAGATAGTTTTAAATCATTATCAAAAAAAGCAGAAGTTGTTGACTGTAGTAAGCATAATACCATTGAATTAATAGGATTTGTTAATGATTTGATTACAAAAAATGGGTATTCTACAAATGAGGTTACTATTAAAGAACTTATTGTTAAATGCAATAATGATATGATGATAATAAGCAATGAACTTATAAAATTGTTTGCTCTTGCAGAAGATAAAAATATAAGTTTTGATATGGTTGATAATATAGTTGTCAATAATATAGAACAAAGTGTTTTTAAACTTACAGATAGTATTGCGCAAGGCAACATTGGTGGGGCATATACCATTATGGAAGATTTATTGGCAATAGGTGAGCCGCCACTAAAAATATTATCTGCAATATCTGGACAATATAGAAGAATGTTTATTAGTAAAATATCTGCAGATAGTGATGTTGTAATTGCAGAACAATTAGGGGTTAAACCTTATGCAATTGCAATTGCAAAAAAAACTGCTAAAAATTATAAACCTATGCAATTAAAAAGGTTAGTAGATAAGTTGGGACTTATTGAGTATCAAGCAAAAAATGGTGAAATTGGAATGTTGGAAGGCTTAAATCTTGCTTTGATTTATGCTATTGATAGGAGGTAAAATGAATTTTTTGCATATAGAAAAAGATGTTAAAAAGAATACAGTGCTTACAGTTTTAACAGCACTATTTCCGATTACTTATATTTTTAAAATGTGGTATGAATCAGAAATGATTTTTAATGTCTATGGTATTGATTTGGGTAATTTTATTGGAAGATTTATATCTTATGGTGCAAATGCTTTGGTAGGTTACCTTTTGGCATTTGGTGCAATTATGTGGGCATATAGTGTTTTTTCTAGGTCCAAATATTCTCCTATAGATGATGCAAATAATTGCATGGTAAATAAACAAACTTTTATTGCGATTTGTTATTTTATTTTTTGTATTGCAAATATAGTCGCAGGACTTTTAAATTTTGTTGCATATTTTATGCCAATTTCTACTGTATTTATAACTGTATTATTGCCTAAAATAGTTAATATTTTTGCTTTAATTGCAATTTTTTGGGTGCTATATTTAGAGTGTAAAAAAGAAAAGTTTAAAGAACTTTTTACTGCAATAGCAATTCCGTTTATTATTATGTTGGTATTGGTGAGGTAAGTTATGAAAAAGAGATTAATTTTATGTTTAGTAACGATTTTCAGTTTGTTTATTATGATTTTTACCTTGTCAGGCTGTAGTAATAATGTAGGAAATCAAAATGCAGATTTAGCAAATTTTGTATCTGGTACAACACCATTTGAAACTTTAGAAACATTTGTAACGAAGTTTCCAGATAGAACTTCTACTCAGTCATACAATTCTGACCCATCAAAAGACGCAGCACTTTGGATAGCAGAGCAGTTTGTAAGTTTTGGTTATGATACTCATTATAACAAAGGAGCAGATACAGAAGGACTTGACATATTTACTTATAATAATCAAGTGACAAGTAAAATGGAAACAGCGTACAACGTTGTGTTTAAAAAGGAAAGTGCTTCAGAAAAAACTGTAGTTGTTGCTGCTCATTATGATAATGTATATGATATAAAAGTTAATAATCAACAACTTGCTACTGATGGCACTTATAACAATGGTACAGGTGTTGCAACACTAATAGAAACTGCAAGAGTATTAAAAGATATTGATTTGCCATTTGATGTTATTTTTGTTGCGTTTGCGGCAGAAGAATTTGGTTGGTATGGAAGTGAAAGATTTTTAAGCAATTATGTTGACAAAGACAATATAATGCTTATGATTAATTTTGACAGAAATGCTATTGGTGATTATGTATATATGTACTCAAGTGAGGCAAAAACAAAACACAATACATTCTTTTATGATATTGTACGTGACAATAATTTGTGTATTGCAGATTTACCATCTTTCAGAGCACCTGCTTTAACTCCTGTGCCTAGCAATAGTTATTTTTCAAACGAGGCAAACTGGGCTGATAGCGACTTGTTTTTAGCGGAAGGAATAAATATTGTCAATTTTATTTCTATGAATTTTACCCCATTTGGAGTAGAGGAAATAAAAGGTCAAGATAGTATTGCATATACCAAAAATGATACATTTGACAATATAGTGTTAAGATTAGGTGGGGGAGACCTTGCTAAACAAAAAATTGATAAACAAATAAATAGCGCCGTAAGTGCAGTGGTTTACGCAATGCAAGACGAAAATTTTGTAAATGTAATGACTACATCAAAAGCAAATAATGGAATGGACACTTTTGCAAGTTTTAAAGTAATATCAATAATTGCATATAGTTTGATAGGTGTTGCTATAGTAGTTTTGCTAGTTTGCTATTTTGTAGTTGGAAAAACTGCTAAAACACATGATATTTATATTGACACAATTTATGGTAGAATAAATAAAAATACCGGTAAAGTTGAAAATGCTGTTAATAAAGAAAGTAACAAAGGTGACAATACTAGCAATATTTTTGGAAATGAGTTTGATAATAAAAATTCTAATAATACAGCAAATTCTAACAATGCAAACGGCAAAAATAATCGTGATAAAACAAATGATATTTTTGGAGATTTTTAAAAATTATTTTTTAAATGTAATAAAATAAAAAACAATTTATAATTATCTGTTTGGTAAGATAAAATTAATAAAATATACGAAAATCGGGGGTAAATTGCAAATGACAGAGTATGAACTAAAGTATTATGAGTGCTTATCTGAAAAATTTAAAAACAAAAAACAAGTGCTTGCAGAAATAATTAATCTTAAAGCAATAATGAATTTGCCTAAGGGTACAGAACATTTTGTTAGTGATATTCATGGCGAGTATGAAATGTTTTTGCATATTTTAAAGACTGCGTCAGGTGTTATTAAAAGGAAAATTGACGAGGAATTATCTGATGTGCTATCGGATAAGGAAAGAGCAGAACTTGCTTGCCTAATTTATTACCCTGACGAAAAACTAGCGCTTGCAACAAAAACAGATGACTGGTATAGAAGTATGCTTTATCGTTTGATAAGAGTTGCTAAATGTGTTAGTGCAAAATACACACGTAGTAAAGTTAGAAAAATGCTTCCGAAGAATTTTGCTTATATAATAGACGAATTGCTAAATTGTGATAGTCAAAGTATTAATAAAGAGAACTATTACAAAGGTATTATTGAAAATATAATTCGTTTTGATTTGGCGGAAGATTTTTTAAAGGCACTTTGTAGTTTAATTCAAAGTTTGGCTATTGACCATTTGCATATTGTTGGTGATATTTTTGATAGAGGACCTAGAGCAGACATTATTCTTGACTATTTGAAAGGTGTGCGTTCAGTAGATATACAATGGGGTAACCATGATATTTTATGGATAGGTGCAGGACTTGGTGATAGTGGCTGTATTTTATCTGTGCTTTGTGACTGCTTTAAGTACAATAATTTAGATTTGTTAGAAGATGGATATTCTATTAATTTGTTGCCAATTTATAATTTAGCCGATAAATATTACAAGCATAGCGATATTTCTTGCTTTAAAACAAAATATAATAGTGATAAAATAGCAAGACTTTTAAAAGCAGTTAGCATAATGCGGTTTAAAATAGAGGATAGTTATAAGAAAAAATACACATCTTTTAATATGCAGAAGTTGACCGTGCTTGACAAAATTGACTTTGATAACAAAACTTGGAGTGGTTACGAGATGAAAGAATGTGACTTTCCAACCATAGATAAAAGTAATCCTTGCAAGTTAAATGAGGACGAAGAGGAAGTGATTAAAAAATTAATACATAGTTTTGTTACTTCAAGTAAACTAAAGTCTCATATTAAATTTTTGTTAGATAAAGGCTCATTGTATTTGTGTTATAATAACAACTTAATGTTTCATGGTTGTATACCTCTTGATAAAGATGGTAAGTTTTTAGAAGAGGAATTTGACGGACAAGTGTATAAAGGCAAAGTCTATATGGATTATTGTGACAAGATGGTACGAAAGGCATATTTATCACGTAATGCCGATGACATTGCATTTATATGGCAGTTATGGTGTGGCAATAAATCGCCTGTATTTGGAAAAAATAAAATGGCAACTTTTGAGAGAATTTATATTGCAGATAAGCAAACTCATGAAGAAGTTAAACAAAACTATTTTAATATGCAAGATAATCCTGAAGTTTGCGATATGATTTTTGAAGAATTTGGCTTGGATAAACAAACTGCACATATCATTAACGGACATATTCCAGTAAAACAGACTAAGGGAGAAAGCCCTATTAAAGCAAAAGGTAAAATGATAGTTATTGATGGTGGTATGAGCAAACCTTATCAAAAAGTTACAGGAATTGCAGGCTATACTTTGACATATCATTCTTATGGAATGGGACTTGCGGCTCACGAACCTTTTTTAGGAAAGGAAGAAATAGTATTAAATGATAGAGAAATGTTAACGGTAAAATATGTTGTTTCTAGGTATAATGACAGAATAACTGTTGGACAAACTGATATAGGAAATAAATTAAAAGAACAGATTTCTGATTTGACAACACTTGCTTATTTATATACTGAAGGTGTTATAAAAGAAAGAGGATAAAATATAATTAGTACCGATTTTCAATTACTTTATACCAAATTAACTAAAATATAGATAAAATATTATTTTGGTTAATGAATTGGATATATTGCTTTAATTGTTGAGATATAAATATAATTTATATAAAATTGTCTGTTAGTCTTTACTTTATAAAAATTATATGCTAGAATATATCTGTATATAAATGCGTGCTTGCGTGCAAAATTATTATATAAGAGATGTTTATGGATATTTTGGAAATTAAAAAAAATATTGATAATGTAAAAAACAATATTGATAGTGTTTGCAAAAAAATTGGCATACAAAATGACATACTTGTTGTAGGTGCAAGCAAAACAATGGAACAAGATGTTATAGATATGGTAAGTAATAACAAATTGCTACAGGTATTAGGGGAAAATAGAGTGCAAGAATTGACCTCTAAATACCGCGAAGGACAAAATTTTGACTGGCACTTTATTGGCAAATTGCAAACTAACAAAGTAAAATATATTATTGATAAAGTCAAACTTATCCACTCTGTAGATAGTTTGAATTTAGCAAAAGAAATTGACAGGCAAGCAAAAAAACATAATATTGTTATGCAAGTTCTTTTGCAGATAAATATGGGCAAAGAAGAGACAAAAAGTGGCTTTTATATTGAAGAGATAGAGGATAAATTACAACAAGTTTCAAAGTTTGAAAATGTTGAAATTGTAGGACTTATGGCAGTTATGCCTATTTGTGAACAAGAAAAAACAATTGAACATTATAAAAATTTAAAAGAAAATTATTTACATCTTAAAGAAAAATACAATTTTAAATACTTAAGTGCAGGTATGACGAATGATTATTTGCTTGCAATTGAATATGCAGGGGCAAATATTGTTAGAATAGGTACTGCAATTTTTGGAAAAAGGAGTTATAATGAGAAGATTTAGAGATAGAGAAAATTATGACAATTTTGAAAGAGATAATTTTGACCGCGAAAGTTATGGTAGAAATAATCGTGGCGCGGATGATAATAACTTTGACAGAATTTATGACTCCAGAGAATATAATGGTAGAAATGAAGATGCTCGTCGTTTTGACGAAAGAACAAGCGGTTATTCAAGACCAACAAGTTATAGAAATGAAGATTATAGATATGGTGACCAACCAAGAGGATATGCGGACTCTGGACGTGACTATAGCAGGGAAGAAAGATTTGCAAGGTTTGAAGATAGACCTCAAAATGGCGGATATTACGAAAAATATCCAAGAGTTGCACCAGATGGTATAAGACCAAGCAATGTTGTTGATAACGAAAACAATGTTGTTATGCTTACACCTAAATCTTATGAGGATATTCAAAAATTAATAGATAGCCTTAAAAAAAGGCAGTCATTAATTGTAGATGTTTCTGATTTAGACCCACAAAATACACAAAGGTATCTTGATTTTTTAAGCGGTGCAATTTATGCACTTAACGGCTCATATCAAAAAATAGATAACAAGAAATTTTATTTTGCACCTCAAGGGGTATCAATTACAATACCTTATGACTTAAGGCAAAAAAAGGAGTAATAATGATAGCAATATTATTGGAAGTTGGATTATTTGCATTACTATTATTTATAGATTTATTCTCTAAAGGAATGATTATACCATTTTTGGAGCAAGTAAGTGGAGGATTTTATCCATTGATAGACGGAGTGCTTAGTTTGGAGCAAGTTCCATTAAACGATGGTGCGTCTTTTGGTTTTTTAAGTGGACAACAAGGACTTTTAATTGCAATTTCTATAATTGTGATATTAGTTTTATTTGTAGGGTTAGTGCTTACAGACGAAAAACCAAGGTTGCTTAGATATGGTGTGGTAACTATAATGGCAGGTGCTATGGGTAATTTGGTTGATAGAATTGCTTTTAATGGTGTTCGTGATTTTATCGATTATACTTTTTTCCACACTTGGTTTGACGCATCTTTTGCTGTTGGTAATATTGCTGATATTTTCTGTTTAGTTGGTGTGTTAATGATTTTAATATATCTTCTATTTGAGTACAGAGAGGGCGATATCTCATGGCGCCACAAAAGGTTATTGTTATGGCGGAAGAAATAAATTTAGACGATTTGGCTTTTGTACAAGAAAGTGAATTGTATGTGGACGAAAAATCTCATGGTATACGTCTTGATATGTTTGTTTTAGAGGAAACAGATGATTTTACTCGTTCAAGAATAAAAAATTTAATTGAATCTGGCGAAATTAAGGTTAATGGTGAGATTAAAAAAAGTGGTTATTCGTTAAAAAAAGGAGATGTAGTTAATATCTCTATTAAACCACCAGTTTTAATGTCTCTTGAGCCTTATGACTATCCTTTAGATATTGTATATCAAGATAATGACTTAGCAGTTATAAATAAACCTAGAGGTATGGTAACACATCCAGCACCGGGTAGTCCAAAAGATACTCTAGTTAACGCATTGCTGTATAACCTAGATAATTTAAGCGATATAAATGGTGTTATAAGACCGGGGATAGTACATAGGTTGGATAAAGATACTTCTGGACTAATAATGGTTGCAAAAACAAATAAAGCACATTTGTCTTTGTCTTCGCAAATTGCTACAAAAGAATGTCACAGAACATACATTGCATTGGTTGATGGCAATATTAAGGCAGATTATGGCGAAATAATTGCTAATATTGACAGAAATAAAAAAGACCGCAAACTAATGGCTGTAACAAAAGATGGTGGAAGATATGCGGAAACACATTTTAAAGTGCTTGAGAGATATAAAAAATATTGTCTTGTGGAGTTTGAACTAAAAACAGGAAGAACTCATCAAATAAGAGTACATTGCAAACATATTGGGCACCCAATAGTTGGTGATATTATTTATGGCGGAAGTACAAAATTGTTTGATAATGGGCAATTATTACACGCATACAAAATTTCATTTAACCACCCAGCAACTGGTGAATATATGGAATTTACAGCAGACCTTCCAGATTATTTTAATGAGATTATAGAAAAGTGCAGAAAAAGCATTTGATTTTTCGTTTACATTTAGGAGTAATAAATGGGTATAAAAGCAAAATTATTGGATAGTGGAGCAATGGATAGAGCACTAACTCGTTTGTCTCATGAAATTGTTGAAAAAAATGGCGGTGTGGAAAATGTTGTTTTAATAGGTATTAAAACACGTGGATTGCCACTTGCAAACCGCGTTGCCGAAAAAATAAAAAAGGCTTATGATATAACAATTCCTGTAGGAGTGCTTGACACAGCACGTTTTCGTGATGATAGAGAAAATTTTGAAACCACAAGTGACGATACTGATATACCATTTGAAGTTGCAAATAAAAATGTAGTTTTAGTAGATGATGTTTTGTATACTGGTAGGACGGTAAGAGCAGCAATTGAGGCAATTATAAAATTAGGCCGACCAAGTATAATTGAACTTGCAGTTATGGTTGATAGAGGACATAGAGAACTTCCTATAAGACCAGATTTTATTGGCAAAAATGTACCTACAAGCAAGGCGGAAAATATAAAAGTTAATCTTATGGAAATTGATGGGGAAGATAGTGTTTTACTACTTGACAATTAATTAGCACCGATTTTTGATTACTTTTATTGCATTATGAATTATTTTACATTATATGATACTTATAAAAATAATCAATAACTTTGATTATTTTTTTTTAAATAAGAGGATAAATTATTTTAGCGATATAAATAAAAATAAGGGTGAATTTATGAAATTTAAAAAGTTGTTAATAGTTGTTACTGTCATTGTTATGGCTCTATCTTGTGTTTTGCTTGCAAGTTGCCAAAGCAAAATACGTAGCAGGTATGAAAAAGTTACAACAAAATACAAAAATGGTGTAACAGATTTTGAACATGGTTGGTCTAATTATAACAATGGCTATGATAAAGAAGGAAATATAGTTGATAAACTTATTCAAAGTGTGCCTAATGAAAAACAATTATTACATACAGATAATGAGTATTATAATTTTGTACATTTTGGTATGAATACAATGACTGACAAAGAATGGGGTGACGGCACTGAAACTGTAGATATGTTTAACCCTCAAGTTGTGGATACTGACCAATGGTGTAAAGTTTTTAAAGATAGTGGCAGCAAAGGTGTAATATTTACAGCAAAACACCATGACGGCTTTGCTCTTTGGGATACAAAAACAACTGACTTTAATGTAATGAATAGTGGTTATAAAAAAGATATAATGCGAATGGTTGCAGAGTCTTGTAAAAAATATGGTCTTAAGTTTGGTATATATTTATCACCATGGGATATTCATGAACCAAGTTATGGCAAAGCAGGCGGAATTAACGATATAAATAGTTATAACTACATTTTTTATAATCAAGTAAATGAAGTGCTTGATATAGTAAGAGACATTGATGTAGAATTATTTGAGTTTTGGTTTGATGGTGCAAGAGCCTCTGATGCAGAAGTTGACGAAGGTTTTGAGTATGCTTGGGAGGATATTTATACTTTAATAAATACTAAATTTCCTAATTGTGTTATAGGTAATTGTGGTAATGATGTTAGATGGGTAGGTAACGAAGCAGGTTATGTTCGTGATTCTGAGTGGTCTGTTATTTTAACATCTTTGCCAGAAGATAAGCAGCAGTCTAGTGAAGAAGATGCAAAAAGATTAGGCTTGCACTATGAGTCAAATGATAGAGGTAGTAGAGATATAATAAACGCAGCCAATAAAATAAGTGCTGACTGGCAAGTAAAATATTATCCAGCAGAATCTGATGTTCGTATACGTACAAAATGGTTTTGGCACAAAAAAGATAAAGTTAAAACAGCAAATCAACTTGCAGATTTATATTTTACTAATGTTGGTATGAATTCACACTTTTTACTAAATGTTGCACCTAATGACAAAGGTGTTATTGAGGAAAAAGATATTAAAGCACTAATGGGTATGAAAGAAATAGTTGATAAAACTATTCAGCAACAAGTTATGCCGGTAAGTGTTTGTACTAGTGGATATAATAATGGCAAAATTCAAGTAGTAGATAACAGCAGTGCACCAATGTCAGTGCTTAATGATGGTGTTTATGGCAGTGATAACTACAATGGTTATAAATTGCCTGATAATGGTTACATAATGGATTTCTTCTTTAATGATATTAAGTCTTTTGGTAGGATAGATATTAGGGAAGACTTGCAATATTCTCAACGAGTAGAAGCATTTGAGGTTTGGGCAGTAGTTAATGGCAAATGGAAGTTAGTTGCCGACAATACAATTATAGGAAATCGTAAAATATTTGTATTTAAAAAAGCAATAAAAACAAACCAATTACGTTTTGTATTTAAGCAGTCACGTAGTAATCCTTATATAAGGTCAGTTCAATTTTATGAGTTTTAAATGATAGCCTAAAATTGTCTTTTTATAAAAATAATATATAAACAACCCGTAAATATAAAAATACAGGTTGTTTATTTTTATGTAAAGTCTTAACTTAATAATTTTTATGGTTCAATGCAATAAACCATTCAAAAATCGATATTAAACATTCAATATGATAAGTCTAAATGTAAAAAATAAGTACATAGATTAAGCATATCTATGTACTTTAATAATATTATTATAAAATAAAATGTAAGATTTTGTCAATATTTAACTATACATTT
>OFGX01002199.1_pt1 | contig 10549 bp, 5 predicted proteins | sample 1521831 | NCBI WGS metagenome assembly OFGX01 (sample SAMEA3504080, study PRJEB24116) | mouse gut metagenome | biome: mouse gut; feature: mouse-associated habitat; material: faeces | place: Denmark | collected 2011
TGTTGGAGTAGTTTGTAGCTCCTTCTGTTTTTACAAGCTTCGGCAGATTGGTGATTGCCCAGTTACCAGAAGTATCTTCCATACCCATAACGGTTGCCATGATCCAGTTACCGTTGATGGTTCCTGCACACTGCTCATTTGTGATAGAGGATACATACTCATCCCACTCATTTACTTCGTAGAAGATGCCTTCTTTTACCATCTTCTGATAAAGGTCGATACATTCATTCAGTGCATCGTTGCCAACCAGATTCGGAGTTCCGTCTTCGTTGAACAGAGACGCGCCTGCTGACTGAAGCATCATCATGATGATATCCTGGCTGTTAGCCTGTCCGGAGAGCATATATTTTCCGGTCTTTTCCTTTACAGCCTTACCGATCTCGATGAACTTATCCCAGTCGATATCTGTCAGATCGTCAATCGTGTATCCTGCTTCATCAAGGATGTCTGTACGATAGCAGGAGATTGCAGCACCGTTGTCAAACGGAACGCCGTAGTTCTTGCCGTCTACGATTGAATATGCAAGCTTACCTTCTGCAAACTCGGAAAAGTCGATTCCGCTGTCTGTCAGATCTGTAAATGCTTCCGGATAGAAGGATACAAACTTCTGGAAAGAATTATCCTGCATCAGGATGATATCTGCCATCGTGCCGAAGTCGCCGGACTCTGCGCATGTCTGAAGCTTGGTCTCGCAGTCATCGGACAGAGTCTCGATCACCTCAAGTTCAAACTCGCTGTCAACTTCTGCCTTGTATACCTCTGCTGCTTCCTTAATTGCAGGGATGTTGAATGCCGGATCCCAGGTCCATACAGTCAGCTTATGTCCGCCTTCGGAGCTTCCGCCTTCGTCGGACTCTGCGCTGGTATCGGAACCGCTGCTGTTGCTGTTGCTGTCGCCGCCGCTGCTGTCACCGCCGCCGCCTCCGCATGCTGCCAAGGAGATCACCATAACACCTGCAAGCAATACTGAAAGTAGTTTTTTCTTCATATACATTATCCTCCTTTTTTCACCGCAAAAAAGCATTCGCTTTTTGTTTGGTTTGTTTATGATAAGATTTTACCAAATGCATTTTTCTCATTGTTTGCAAATCCGCCCTAAAACTTTGCATTTTCGACTACTTTTGTAATTTATGCACTATTGAGAAATTTGTCAAAAGGCTTTTTTGTGTAAAATCACAATACGAATACATTTTGAAAGTAGATTCAGCACATAAAATATAGCTAATTCCGCAAAAAAGGGGACGTTTCCTGCGTATTGAGGAACCAATATTTCAAATAAATATGTAATATACTCAAGAAAAATGCATAAAAATACAACAGATCTCTGCTACGCAAGGAACACCCTTTCCGGATACAGCCTTTTCAGTGTCTGGAGCATCTCATCATCCAGATCCAGAAGAAGCTTGATCTTCGTCCGGTTTTCCATGATGATCATGGTATAATAGGGCGTATCTTCCTCATAAGAGGTGTAGTCATACTTGGGCAGCTTCACCCCGCCCGCGTCTTTTCGGTATTTTGCCACGGCCTGGTGGCGGTTTGGGGCGGTCGCCTCCATCTCCGACAGCTCCAGTATATGGGCAGTCTTTCGGTAGCGCTTTCCCAGAATGACGTCAATGGTAAGCCTGCGGCCTTCCAGCCGGTACTCATATTCCTTCTGGCTGAACACATCGTATCCGAAATACAGCACCACCAGGAGAAAGCCCGGCAGCATGAAGCCCTGAGAGATGGTAACCCCCAGCAGCAGGATAATCACTGCAAAAATAATCATCAGTTTCCGCAGGAATCCCGCCATGGCTTTCGGTTTTCTCTTCACCTGCTTAACAATCGCATATTCAAACATGTCCTTTCGTTCCTCCCTGTTGTTTTTTCGGCGCAGCCCCGCCCGGCGCGGGCCGTCACGCCTTTTTTCCGCTTTCCGTCTTTCTGTACCGGGTGGGCGTCTGCCCTTTGCATTTTTTAAATGCTTTGGAAAAATAGAGATTGTCCTCATACCCCACGGAATGGGCGATGGCCGTGATCGGCATGTCCGTCTCCCGCAGCAGCCTGCATGCCTGCCGAATCCGGTATTCCTCCACATAATCCTTGGGGGACATCTTCAGAATCTTCTGGAACATCCGGTACAGATAGCTGCGGCAGACCCCGGTATATCCCGCGATATCCTCAATCGTAATGGGATAAGAATAATGCTCCTCAATGTAGCGGATCGCCTGCTCCACCCGCCCTGTCTGCAGGTTCTTCTGCTTCGCCTCCGCCGAGGAATTTTCCATCAGCATGGCGATCATGGAATACAGCGCGCCGGTCATGGACACCGCGCCGCAAAATGTATTCCCCTTCGCCTCATACACCTGCTGTATCCTCCGTTCAATCTCGCTGCTGATCTCCGCCTGCTCCAGCACAGGGGAATCCTCCGAAAAATCCGTATGGTTCAGAAGGTAAAACGCGTCGGTTCCGGCAAATCCCACCCAGGTATAGACCCAGGGTTCCTCCTCGTCGGCCCGGTAACATGCTTCCATATTCGGATAGATCAGGAAGGTGTCTCCCTTCTTTAAGTGATAGGTCTTTCCCCGTATCTCAAAATGCCCTTTCCCGCTCAGCACATGGTGGAGCAGGTAATGGTCCCGCACCCCCGGTCCCCACTGAAATCCGGGCGTGCATTTCTGGCTTCCCACGTTGTATACCGAAAGGGAGCTTAAAAGCCGGTCCTCGGCATAATAGGAACGAATGTCGTCTTCGGTTGGATTCGTCATCTGTCCTCTCCTCCTTTTGTCCATTCCAGTATAACTCTATCTCTTCCTCCAGGCAACATTTTTCCATGTATTTGCAATGATTTTATATTGTATTCCTTCTTCATTTCCAGCATAATGGAACAAATATCGTTACTATCATCGGCAGAACAAACAGAGTTAGGAGGTATACACTATGTTTGACTACAGCAAAATCAAAGACCCCGAATTTTTCAAAGAGAACGCCATCCCGGCCCATTCCGACCATGTCTGCTATCCGGACAGGGAGCACCTGGACAGAGGGGAGAATCCGTTCCGCTTTTCCCTGAACGGCATCTGGAAATTTTCCTACGGACGGAATCTGGACGACACGGTGAAAGGGTTTGAAGCAGAGGATTACAACTGCAGAAACTGGGGCGAGATCCGGGTGCCTGCCCATATCCAGATGGAAGGCTACGATGTCCCGGCTTATCTGAACGTACAGTATCCATGGGACGGCCGGGAGCAGATCCTGCCCGGTGAGATTCCCGAAGGCTTCAATCCGACGGCAAGCTATGTCAAGTATTTTGACCTGCCCCAGTCCATGAAGGGCATGCCTGTATATATTTCCTTCCAGGGCGTGGAAAGCGGCATGGCTGTCTGGCTGAACGGGCAGTACATCGGCTACAGCGAGGACAGCTTCACCCCCACGGAATTTGACTTAACCCCCTATATCCGGGATACCGAGAACAAACTGGCCGTGCAGGTCTACAAGTGGACAAGCAGCAGTTGGGCCGAGGATCAGGATTTCTTCCGCTTCTCCGGCATTTACCGGGATGTATATCTCTTTACCAGGCCTAAGACCCACATCTGGGATCTGAAGATCCGCACCCTTCTGGATGACAGCTATCAGGCAGGGGAACTGGTCATCGATGCCCTTAGCTGTGGAACCGGCCGGGCAGAAGCAGAGCTGGAGCGCCTGGGAGAGCGGGGCCTCTATCTAATCACCGGAGACACCGGCGCGGGGAAAACCACCATTTTTGACGCCATCGCCTTTGCGCTGTACGGAGAGGCCAGCGGAGACGTGCGCAGATCGGACATGTTCCGCAGCAAATACGCCAAAGACGAAGTCCCCACCTACGTGGAACTCACTTTCCTGTATCGAGACAAAACATATACAATAAAACGAAATCCAGAATATTATCGGCCTAAAGGGCGGGGCAGCGGCTATACGCTCCAAAAGGCGGACGCGGTGCTGACCTATCCGGACGGGCGCAAGCCGGTCACCAAGGCAAAGGACGTGACCAAGGCCGTGGCGGAGTTGATTGGCCTGGACCGCAGGCAGTTCACACAGATAGCCATGATCGCCCAGGGGGATTTCCAGAAACTGCTGCTGGCGGGCACGGAGGAGCGGGGCAGTATCTTCCGGCAGATTTTCAATACCGGTCTGTACCAGCGGCTCCAGGAACAGCTGAAAGGGGAGGTGAAGGTTCAGAAGGACGCTTATGAGGAGCTGCGGCGCAGCATCAACCAGTATATGGAGGGGATCGACTGCCATAGTGAAGCGGCATCCCGTCCGGCCAGGGAGCTTGCGAAGCTTCGGGAAGAACGGTTCGACGGCAGGATGGAAGAGGGCATGGAGCTGTTGGAAGAGCTGTGCGGCGAGGACCAGGCGGCTCTGGGCCGAATGGACGCGCGGCTGGAGGAGCTGGAGGGACAGATGCAGAGAGAGGACCAGCTCATCGGGAACATCCGCCATGTGAAGGCGCAGCGGCAGGCCCTGGAGGAGAATTTAAGATGCCAGGAATCCCTGAAAGAGGAGTTGGCAGAGAAAGCGGCGCTTCTGGAGAAGGCGGCACAGGACAGGCTGGAGTGCGCCGGGCTGGAGGAGCAGATCAGGGAAGCCGGAAAGAATCTGGAGCTGCTGGAGGGGCTGGAGACGGAGCGGAGAGCACAGCAGGCGGGAGAACTGGAAATCGCCGGAGAGCAGAAGCGGAAAGAGGAAAGCGCGGGTCAGGTGCGGTCCCTGGAGACAGCCCTTGCGGAAGAACAGGAGAACTGTAGGCTCTTTGCCGGTGCAGGAGAGGTGAGGGAGCGGCTGGAGGGCAGACAGGAGGAAATCCTGCGCCGGAAGCAGGATCTGCTGCGCCGGAGAGAAAGCCTGGAACAGGAGGGCCGGCGGCAGCGGAAGGCCCTGAAGGACTTGGCGAAGACCAGAGAGCGGGCGGCAAAGCTTTCGGCTGCCGTGGACGAAGCCAGGGTGCGGACGGAAGCGCTGGCCGACCGGGACAGGATGCTTTCGGACACGGAGGAAATGGAAGAGCGGCTCAGGAGCCAGAGCGCCCTTCTGGAAAGCCAGGGCATAGAGCGGAAGACGGTGCAGAAAGAGGAGGGAGAAATCCGCCGGAGCCTGGATGCCCTGGCCGCGGAGCTGGAGCGCCTGGAAAAGGAAGAGGAGCGTTTCCGGGAAGAGCGGGAGGCCCTGAAAAATATCGGGGAAGAAGCGCTGGCCCTCCGGCATAAGGCGGAAGAAGGAGAGAGCCGACTGCGGCTGTACCGGGAGCGAACGGAAGCCGTGAAGCGTTCCCGAAAGGCTTCGGAAGCCCTGGAAAAAGCCTACGGACAGGCCTGTGCCGCTGCGGACAGGCATCAGGAGCGATGGAATCTTTACAGGGAAGAGTGGGAGGGCATCAGGGAGGCGGAGTCGCGCCTGTTGCTTTTGCGCCAGAGACAGGAACAGCTCCAGGAAGCCCGGAGCGCACAGGAAAGCTTGTCCGCGGACGCGGAACAGGCACAGGGCAGGCTGAAGAAGCTTTTTTCCGCAAGACAGGAGTACAGGACGGCGGCGGAGGAGAAGGCGCGCCTGGGGGAGGTCTACCGGAAGATGGAGCAGCAGTTCCTGGACGCCCAGGCCGGCATGCTGGCCCGGGGGCTGGAGGAGGGGGATCCCTGTCCGGTCTGCGGCTCCGCCCATCATCCCCTGTTGGCCCATGTCCCGCGGACGGTGCCGGAAAAAGCCCAATTGGACGCTCGGAAGAAAGAACTGTCCGCTGCGGAGGCAAAGACGGAGCGTCTCAGCGAAAAAGCGGGTCAGCTTGGGGAGCAGCTGGAAGAGCAGATGCGGAAGATGGACGATATGCTGCGGAACCTCCTGGCCAGGCCTGTGCTTCAGGGAGAAGGAGACGATGGTGTAGTAAAAATATCCGAGCCTGATGCTGCGGAACAGCAAGACACGGAAAGGAACGGCGGACAGCGGGATATCTGCGCTATGGAATCGGATATTCCGGTGATGGCGAGAAGCAAAGGGCAGTCGGATGTCTGGGCTGCGGAGCCGGATGTCCAGGAGACGGCAGCCAGGCAGCTGGACAGAATGAAGGAATCGCTGGGGGCGGTTCGGGAAAGGATTGACGCACAGCAGCGGAAGCTGGCCGATGAAATGGGGACAGCCGGAGAGGAATGCCGCCGGAAAAAGGAACTGGACACCCTGATGCAAGAGGCAGAACATAAGCAGAAAGCGCTGGAACAGCAACGGCAGAAAGCGCTTTCCGAGCTCAATACAGCCAGAGGGCAGTATGACGAGAGACGGAAGCAGTGGCAGCGCACAGTGCTTGACTTGCCCGACAGCTGCCTGTCCGAGACGGGAGTGCAGATATCCGGCCTTGTACAGCCAGGCGCGTCAGGCGTGCAGGTATCCGGCCAGGAGCAGCCAGGTGCGCCAGAAGCATCTGTATCCACTGTGTCTGAGGCGAAGCAGGGGCTGGATTTGACGGAGACAGAGATGAAGCGGATAGAGAACTGTCTCAGTAAGGCATGGGAACAGGCGCAGGCACAGCTGGAACAGGCAGAGACCAAAAGGCTGCGGCTGGAGAGGGTAGAGCGCCAGGCAGCGGAAGCGGAGGAGAGAAAGCGGCAGACAGACAACAGAATCATGGAGTGCAAAGAGAGCGCCGCCAATTTGCAGGGCCGGAAAGAAGCTCTGGAGCGACAGATGTCCGCCGAACAGAAAAAGGCGGAAGAAATCCTGAAAGAAGCAGAAGGACTGCTGCGCACTTATGCCCAGAAGGCTCAGAGGGAGGAGGTTTCGGAAACTGCCGTCGATGGAGAGACGTTTATCCTGTCTGGCGAAGCCTTCCCTACTGCTGCCAGTGAAGCGCCGGATGCCGTGTCCGGCGGAACTCCGAATGCCGAAGCCGACAGGTTCATGGATGTCGCTGCTGCCGGGACATCAGAATTCGGCAAGGTGTCCGTGCGGGTCATGTCAGGAATGGAAGTCTGTCTTGCCGCCTTGGCGGAATGGGAGCAGAGCATCCGAAAGGAACTTGCGTTCCGGGAGCAGCTGAATGGTGAGATGCGCCAAAATGAAGCGCAGCTGTCCGAAATCCAGAACCTCCTCGGGGACATGGAAAAGCAGCTGGCGGGAATTGACAGCCTTATATCGGAAAAGGCCGGACAGCTCATGGACAGCGTCCGGAGCGCTTTCCCCGGACTGGAAGAGAACCGGACTGGCCGGGAGAACCAGGAGAACCAATGGAACCGGGAGAACCGGGGAAACCAGGAGAACCAAGGGAACCAAAAGAATTGGGAAAACCGGGGGAATCGGGGAGCCCAGGAGAACCAAGGGAACCAGAAGAACCAGGGGGACGGGACCGGGATGCCGAGGCAGCTCATGCCCGAGACAGCTGCCCTGGACGCTGCTGCAGCCGAAGAGGTTGAAAAGCTGGCCGTGGAAGCCCTGGAGGAGCTGGAAGGACAGCTGGCCCTTCTGGAGGGGAAAATTCTGCGCAACCAGGCGGATTTGAAAAAGAAGGAACAGCTGGAGCAGAGCATCCCTCAAAAAGAAACACTAATTCGTAAACTGTTAGACGAAATAAAAAATACGGAACTCTCGTTGACCAGGCGCATGACAGAAAAAGACGCCAGGACAAAAAGAATCAACGCCCTGACAGAACAGCTAGGCGGCAAGACGAAAGAAGACATCCAGGAGACCATCCGTAGCAGCCAGAGCCGGAAAGCCGCTCTGGAAGAGGCCTACAAAGCCGCAGAGCAGAGCCATACGGAATGCCGCACCCGGAACGAAAGGACGGCAGCCGCCATCGAGACATTGAAGCAGCAGCTGGCTGCCGCGGGGGAGGCGGCCCTGATTGGCGAGGAGGAAGTGCTGGCCCGAAAGGAGACATGGCAGCAGGAGAAAAAAGACCTGAACGCCAGCCGTGACCAAAGATGCGCGGCCCTGTCCCGGAACCGGGAAATTCTGCGCAAGGTCAGGATACAGCGTGAGGACATCGCTGCCGTGGAGAAAAGATACGTCTGGACGCGGGCCCTGGCGGACACGGCCAACGGCAGTCTCACCGGCAAGCAGAAAATCGAGCTGGAGACCTATGTCCAGATGACCTACTTCGACCGCATCATCAGAAGGGCAAACCTGCGTCTGCTGACCATGAGCAGCGGACAGTACGAGCTGAAGCGGGAGCGGGACAGCGAGAACCTTAAGGGGAAAATGGGGCTGGGACTAAGCGTGATAGACCATTACAATGCCACGGAGCGCAGCGTGAAGACCCTCTCCGGCGGCGAGTCCTTCCAGGCATCCCTTTCCCTGGCGCTGGGGCTGGCGGATGAGATTCAGTCCTACGCCGGGGGCATCCGGATGGACTCCCTGTTCGTGGACGAAGGGTTCGGCTCCCTGGACGAAGAGGCGCTGGGACAGGCCATGAAGGCCTTGCAGCAGCTGACGGAGGGCAACCGCCTGGTGGGAATCATATCCCATGTGTCCGAACTGAAGGAACAAATCGACCGCAAGATCATCGTCACGAAATCCAGGACCAGCAGCGGCGCAGGCAGCAGCGTCAGGATAGAATGAACCAAAGGGGCAGAGACGCCGCCGGGCCGGGACAAGTGATTGGCGGCAGCGGTTTGGCGCAGCTGCCTGGAGGGACAGAATAACTTGGGCTTGACAGATATATCGGATGCTGATATATTAGTTCGTAGATATATCAGCATCCGATATATTGCCCGGGGACTGGACAGGAGAGCCGGGAAGGCAATGGAGACGGAGGGTGCTGATGGAGAAGAACACTCCTTTGACGGAGGCTTTTGTTTACATATTGCTGGCTGTGAGGAAGCCGAACCATGGTTATGGAATCATCCAGGAGATCTCGAGACTTACGGAAGGCCGGGTGGTCCTTGGGCCGGGGACGCTCTACGGGGCCATACAGAACATGACGGCCAGGGGCTGGATTCGGATTTTCAGCGAGGAGACCGATTCCCGGAAGAAGAAGGAGTATGTCATCACGGATTTGGGCAGACAGGTCTTCGCGGAGGAGGTACAGCGTCTGCGGGAACTGCTGCGCAATGCCGAGAGAATGGAGGAGGGCGAAGAGGATGATAAAATTTAGGCTATACTATGACAAGGAGACTGCTTTCCTGAATGAAATGTCCCGGCAGGGCCATGCCTTCACCGGCTTCTTTGCAGGCTTCTACTCTTTTGACAGATGCCAGCCGGGGGAATATGTTTACCAGATTGACATCACGGAAGGGCTGTGGAAGGTCAGCAAGGATTACCGGGAATTCATGCGGGACATGAATGTGGAAATCATTTGCCTGTGGGGTCCCTGGGTCATTCTGCGGAAAAAGGCTGCGGAAGGGCCCTTCGCGCTGTATACGGACGTGGAGTCCAACCTTGACCATTACAGGAAGATAAGCATGATGTTCAAGATGTGCATGGTATTGGAGATGGTTTTCTGTTTCATTGAATTGATAGCTGCCCTGAATGGCAATGCCGCGGCATGGGGGCCCTTCCTGTTGCTGGGGGCCATCGCCCTGATGTTCGTCAGGGAAGTGGTACGTCTCAACGGGATTCTGTATGAGCTGAAAGGAAGGACAGGAGATCCCGAAAGGAGCGCATGCCGCGGGGGAAAGCGGAAAGTGTCCGGCTTCCTGGCGATAGGTCTGTTCCTGAACGCCATCGCGCTGCTGATACCGGAGGTCACCGGACGCTATGCGGGGCTGATTGGATTCCTGAAAGGGGCGTTTCAGGGCATCGCGCTGGTTCTCATGGGAGCCGGACTGGTCTTCACCGTCTGGAGCGGCAGAGAGTAGATGCTTCCATCAGTAAAAGAGTTTGCTTAGGAATTGTCGGAAAATAACTGATGCAACTTGTTTAGGAGAAAGCCCAGAAATACAACGAAAACGGCTATAAACTCGCATCAGTTATTTGTAGACAATTCCTTACGATAGCCAATCCTATCAGCATGGTCAACATGGAGATCCCTATCAGGGCGAAGGCGTCGGAGGAACTATCGGATGACATATCGTTCCCGGAATAGGTCTGGTTTCCGTTCTGCTGCGGGAAATGTCCCCCGCCCCTCTGGGTCTGCTCTGCACCCGCTCCAGGTGCCCGCTCATCGTCTGCGCCTCTTTCCTGTCTGTTCCACTGGTTTTCGCCGTTGGAAGCATCTGTACCATCGGAAGGTTCCGCGCCGTTGGCAGCATGTGCACTGTCGGAAGGCTCCGCGCCGCTGGGAGCATCTGTGCCGTTGGAAGGCTCCGCGCCGTTAGAACGCTCCGCATCGCCGGAAGTGTCTGAATCCTCTGAAAAAGGCCTTCTGCCCTGCCCATTGGCAAAACCATTGCCGCCCGCTTGTGGCATGTCACCAGGCATATCATCTGGCAAATCGCTTGGTATGCCATCCGACAAATCGCTCGGCATGCCGCCGGGCATGTCCTCAGGCAAATCACCAGGCATGTCACCAGGCATATCCTCCGGCAAATCGCTCGGCATGCCGCCGGGCATATCCTCCGGCAAATCGCTCGGCATGCCGCCAGGCATATCCTCCGGCAAATCGCTCGGC
>OFGX01002201.1_pt1 | contig 10546 bp, 3 predicted proteins | sample 1521831 | NCBI WGS metagenome assembly OFGX01 (sample SAMEA3504080, study PRJEB24116) | mouse gut metagenome | biome: mouse gut; feature: mouse-associated habitat; material: faeces | place: Denmark | collected 2011
CGACCAATAGGAAATTGTTTCGTTGGAGAAATATTTCTTCTCTTATTCCTTTTCCTAATATTCCTTGTCTCTGCAGGCAGCAGTGTGGAATTTGATTTCCAATGCACTCCCCAAGGGCTTTATCATAAGAATTTCGACCTTATTTCCGACTCTTTCCGCCAGTTGCTGGCCGACGGATACACGCTCTATATACTTTCCGACAGCGAGAAACAGGTTGCACGCCTTAAGGCAATATTTGCCGAGAGGGGCGACGACATCCCCTTCACCCCCGTGCTGTCGACCCTCCATGAAGGATTCGTTGACCATGCTACACGGCGGTGCGTGTTTACCGACCATCAGATTTTCGACCGTTTCCATAAATATACCCTCAAGGGGGAGCGTGCCCGCAGCGGCAAACTTGCCCTGTCGCTGAAGGAACTCAGCGCAATAGAGACGGGTGACTATATTGTGCACGTAGACCATGGTGTAGGGAAATTCGGGGGGCTGTTGCGCACGCAGGTCAACGGCTCCACCCAGGAAATGATAAAGCTTGTCTACAAGAACAACGACTGCATTTTCGTTAGTATCCACGCCCTGCACAAACTTGCCAAATACCGTGGCAAGGAGGGTGTGGAACCGACCATCAACAAGCTCGGCTCAGGCGCGTGGAACCGGTTGAAGGAGAAAACCAAATCGAAACTCAAGGATATAGCCCGCGACCTTATAAAGCTATATGCCGCCCGCAAGGAGGAGCGGGGCTTCAGCTTCTCACCCGATTCGTATCTACAGCATGAATTGGAGGCATCGTTTATCTATGAGGATACACCCGACCAGTCAACTGCCACTGCCGCAGTGAAAAAGGATATGGAGAGCCCTCGCCCGATGGATCGACTGATATGCGGGGATGTCGGGTTCGGGAAAACCGAAATAGCCGTGCGTGCCGCATTCAAGGCCGCCACCGACGGCAAACAGGTTGCGGTGCTTGTGCCTACAACCGTGCTTGCCTATCAGCATTTCAACACCTTCCGCGACCGCCTGGCCGACTTCCCCGTCAGGGTCGATTACCTGTCACGCGCCCGTACAGGCAAGCAGGCCAAGGAGATTCTCAAAGACCTTGGTGAGGGTAAGATAGACATACTCATAGGGACGCACCGCATCGTGGGGAAGGATGTCAGGTTCAAAGACCTCGGGCTTCTCATTATCGACGAAGAGCAGAAATTCGGTGTGGTCGTGAAGGAGAAACTCAAGCAGCTAAAGGTCAATGTCGACACTATGACGATGAGCGCTACCCCGATTCCGCGCACCCTTCAGTTCTCGCTGATGGGTGCCCGCGACCTTTCGGCCATTACCACCCCGCCCCCGAACCGTTACCCCATACTGACCTCTGTCAATACCCTTACAGATGAAATCCTTGAAGAGGCGGTGAATTTCGAGCTGTCGCGCAACGGGCAGGCTTTTATTATCAACAACCGCATCGAGGGGCTTTACGAGCTTGAGGCGATGGTGAAACGTGTGGTGCCCGATGCCCGCACGCTGGTGGCTCACGGGCAGCTACCACCCGAAAAGCTGGAGCAGGCCATCATTGATTTTGCCAACCATGACTATGATGTGCTTCTGGCCACCACCATTATCGAAAGCGGCATCGACATGCCTAATGTCAACACTATAATCGTCAACAACGCGCAGAACTTCGGACTTAGCGAACTGCACCAGTTGCGTGGACGTGTAGGGCGCTCCTCGCGCAAGGCGTTCTGCTATCTTATGGTTCCTCCCGGAAATCCGCTCACGCCTGTTGCCAGGCGGCGCCTGCAGGCTATCGAAAGCTTCTCCGACCTCGGGTCGGGGATACATATAGCCATGCAGGATCTCGACATACGCGGTGCAGGCAACCTTCTGGGTGCTGAACAGAGCGGTTTTATTGCCGACCTGGGTTATGAGACGTATCAGAAAATCCTTAAAGAAGCCGTGACTGAACTGCGCACCGAGGAGTTCTCCGACACATTCACATCCGAAGAACCTGGGGAGGATAAGGAATTCGTTGCCGACTGCGTTATCGAAAGCGATATGGAATTGTTGCTCCCCGCCTGGTATGTGCCGCAGGAGAGCGAGCGTATCACCCTTTACCGCGAGCTTGACGATATGGAACGCGAAATGGATATACAGGAGTTCCGTTCGCGCCTGCTCGACCGCTTCGGCAAAATCCCCCCGGAAACAGCCGAACTCATGCGGGTGCCGCGTCTGAGGCGTCTGGCACGTCAGCTGGGCATAGAGAAAGTGTCGCTGAAGCAGGGGCAGATGTACCTGTATTTCGTCGACGACAGTAATAAAGCCTATTACCAGTCGCCTATGTTCGGGCGGCTGATTACCTATCTTCAGCAGAATCCCGCCAGGGTGAAAATACGGGAGAAAAACGGTCGCCGCAGTTTTGCTGTAGCCAATGTGAAAACGGTGGAAACGGCTGTCGCCATCCTGACCGAAATCCAGGCCCTGCCTGTGTCATGACAGTGCCTGACATGGATTGATTGTAGTGGACATTTTTCAGCCAAGGGGAGATTAAAATATTGCTGCTGAAGAAATTGCCGAGGTTAGTCCTATAATAAAAAACGCCCTCCGAACGTTCGGAGGGCGTTTTTGTATGGTGTGAAGCCGGGTTGGCTTCCTGCCTTGTTTCAGGCCTGGTTTATTTCTTGAGGATTTTCTGGCCGCCTACGATGTAGAGACCTGCGGGGAGGGTGTCGAAACCGGCACGTGTACCGACCTTGATGCCCTGGAGGTTGTAGACAGGGTCGTTGGCCTGTGCGGCTTCAACGGTTACCTCTGCGATTCCTGAAAGGTCTACAGCTTCTACGGGGAGGGTGGCAGACTTGGTGCCGCACTGCACGGTGAGTGTGTAGTTGCCTTCTTTGTGGAATGTTACGGTGAGCTGTGCGTTGCCGTTTTCAAGCAGTGCCACATCGGTTATTTCCACAGCGTCCTCACCTGCGTCAAAGTACGGGTTGAAGCCTGCTTCTGCCGGGTTGTCGAAACCTTCGAGAACAACTTCGATTTCGTAAGGTTTCTCAATATCGGCACGGAGTTCGTCGATAGTGAATGCCACATACTGGGCTGCGGTAGCTTCGAAGTAGAGTGTGGGCAGTTCGCCGTCGTGGTTCCAAGGTTCGGTGTGGTTTTTGCCGTCGAAGGCGAAGCCGAGGTTGGTGAACCATTCGGTTGTAAGGTCATCTTTTTCAACTGATGCACCGTTGTAGTCTTCGTCGGTGCCGTTTGCGAGCGAGCTGAGGGCATGGCAGTTGCTGATTGCGCCTGCGCCTACGATGCGGTTGGCGTAGTCACCATCCTTCTCGGTATCCCATGCAAGGCTGCCGAGGGCTACGAGCGAGTTCTTTACAGAGCCTTCAATCATGTAGCCGCCGATACCGCCTACATAGTGCTGGTAGGTTTCTACCGGGATGAGGCTGGGTTCGGGATCATCTGGATCGCTTCCGGGTTCGGGAACATATGCATAGGTCATGAAGGGCTCTTCGCCGGTTATCGAACCTTCAACGATGGCATGTGAGATGTTGGCAGGGCCTTGTTCCGAGAATCCTACCACGCCGCCTACGCTGTGTGTGCCGATGATTTCGGCGTTGACATGCACATCGTTGATGTTAGTCGTGGTGTTGACATGGCCTGCGATACCGCCTACGTAGCATTTGCCGGTGATTTTGCCGGTGAATGCGCATGCGTTGATTTCGGAGCCGTTGATGATGAAGTTGGCACCGATGCCGCCTACTGCCGAGTTAGGCATGTCGAAGTCGGCGTCGAGCAATGAGCAGCCCTTGAACGAGCAGCCGTTTACGCGGGCAGCTATACCGCCGAAATATGGGTTGGAATATGAGTTGCGCTCGGTGAAGTCAGTTGTTGCTTTGGGGCTGATGAAATGCACGTTCTCCAAGTCAGTGCCGACGAGCTGGTAGGCCAGCATGGCGTCAGCCTTGATGCGGAAGCTTTGGAAGCTGATGTGCATCGAGGGGTTTACAAAGGTAAGATCCTTGATAAACGAACGGCTTGCTGATTCGTCATCGCCGATTTGATAGAACATGGCGTTGTTGTCGTTGCGCCCGCTTATTACTAGGTTGCGTACCTGGTGGCCGCCACCGTCGATCGAGCCGGTGAATGTGCCGGGTACCTGGAGGAATGTGCGTCCTTCGGCATCAATGTCGGCATCGATGCGGAAATGCGATGTCAGGTTGTTGCGAATCTGGTTGAAGTCGCCATAGGTTTTTACCAGGTAGGGGTTCTCAACGGTGCCTTCACCCTCGAATTTGTTGAAGGGGAGACGGATAAGCTCGTTGCGCGATTCGCGTTCCTGGCCATAATAGTCGGTGTACTGCACGCACAGGAATGAAAGGCCGGAGCTGGGGTTAGATACATATGCGTTGAAATATTGCTGGCGCAGCTTGTATTCGCGTTCTGCAAGGATGTTGCCTTTTTGGTCGACTATTGCAATCACCTTCACCGAGGCATTGGCGTTTTCGGGCGATTTGCGCTCAAGCCATGCAAGGTATTCGAAGTTCTTGTCGGAATTGAACAGGTAGGGATCCATGATGGATGCGTCGATGCATGGGAGCACCTTGGTCACATCGGCCTTGAAAGTAAGGGCGTCGATATGGTCGACTTCCCCTTTGCCGTTGAAGTAGGCAATACGGTGGATTGTGTTCTTGTCGTCGGTCGAACCGTTGGCGCTTGAGGCGATGTAGTAATAGCCGCCCTTGCCAAGACAGCGGTCAAGATTGTTGGAGAGGTTGAAGGTCTCGCCTGAATCATAATCATAGAATGATACGGGGAGTTCTGTTCCCAGTTTGAGTGAGGGCCAGTCGATCATCTGGAGCACGTCATTGCCGTCTTTGTTCTTCATAAGGAATGCATATTGCTCTTCGTGACCGGTAAGGTTGCTGAGCTGCATTACACCACGGCTGTTTTCTGCGAAACGTTTGATTTCTTTGCCGTCGGAATCGTAGATTGCATAATAGCATTGTTCGTTTTCCTGAACGTCGGTCTGTGAGAATTTGAGCACGTAGCAGGGGAGTTTGCCGTCGCCGAAGTCAAAAGTGATATCGTTGCTTCCACGGAATTTGCCGAGTGTTACGGAGCTTGTGATGAAGCCCTCGTTGCGGTCGGGTACGGGGATTACGGTTTTCTTCACCTCCTTGAAAGTGGAACCTGACTGTTCCAGCAGGGTGATTATGTAGTTGTTGCCGTTCTGCGAGCCTTCGTCTTCTCCTTCGCCGAAGAACGGCTTCTCATAGAGGGCTGTGGCGATATACAGCTTGTTGCCGTTGGAGGTCATCTGCATGGGTGATTCGCCGGTGTTGTCGCCGGTAAGTTCGTCAATCGGGAAGTCCTGCATCTTCGTCGGGCCGTTTGTGCCGTATCCGGCTTTGGTGTACACTGTGTAACGTGTAAGCCTGTCGTCGTCGGGCCATGTGCTGTAGTCCATATACATCATTATGAAACTTTCGGCAGTGGGTGTACCCACGTTGATCACATAGCCGGGCATACCCGGGATGGCGCATATAGGATCCTGCGGCTCGGTGCTGTTGTTGAGCGAGAATGTGTAGCTCACCTGCTTTGCGCCGAAATCCTTGAGGGGGTTATAGTTCGCCGCGATGGTGATTTCGTAATAATCGTCGAAGTTGTAGAATTTCTGTGTTGCAGAGAGGCTCACCTGCATAGACTGGCATTTCTTGGCGCCTTCGATGAGGGGGAATTTGCCGACACATGAGCCGATTTTTTCAGCTTTTTCGTTGTAGAGGGTAAATTCCACTCCGTTGTAGGAGATATCTTTCCAATATTCGTTGCTCCCTTCCAGCTCGTCATAGAGGGGTACCATGGTGTAGAACCAGTTTTCCTCGTTGGGCCCGTACATTATGCTGCAAGTCTGCATCTGGTCATCACCTGCATAAGGGGCTGTCAAGGTTATGTCCGGCTCTAGGTTGGTCATCGCCTTGGGATCCAGGTTGTGCATGTTCTGCAAGGTGATGGTGTTAAGGCGTCCGGCAGTAGGCATGAATCGGAACGGATTCTCTTTGTTGTTCTGTGCCTGGTTCCCGGACGGGGTGAACACAACTGCCGCCTGTGCGTCGGCAGAGCCTATGGCCAATGCCGTGGCCATGGCGAGATGAAGTAGATGTTGCTTCATTGTGTTGTTTGTTTGTGATTAATGAATAGGGTTGACCGGCCGGCGCTGTGACGTGGTATAGGTTACGCAAAGCACCGGCCTGCCGTAATTATAGGTTTATTTTGATAGTTCTCGATCCGTTGGGTGTCGACGCTGTGACAAGGTATATGCCTGTGGCAAGGTCGTCGGTAGCAATGATTGCCTCGTCGCCTTCGGCGGTCACTGATTTCACGGTGATGCCGGTCATGTTATGGATGGAGACTTTGATTGAGGCTGCTCCGGGAGCAAACACATGGCAGGCTCCTTCGGAGGGTATAATGGCGAGTGCATCGGCCGTGTCGGCATTAATGTTGCCTACGCTGCTAAGACCTAAAGCCTTGCAAAGCCCTGCAAATGCATTGAGGTTGCCTGAGGCACCTTTGTTGTCGGCTGCAAGCTCGGGGATGGACGAAGTTTCCTGGGCGATGTCTATAATCTCTTCGGTTGTTAGACCAGGGTTGGCCGACAGCCACATCGCGGCTACACCGGTCATATAAGGCGTTGCCATGGATGTGCCGGTCATAGGGGTCCAGTGATATGTTTCGCCGTTGACAGTGCGGCTGTAGTATTTCGGATAGATAGTTTCGTCGTATGACGAGTTTTTCACGTGATAGCGCGACATTGCCGACACGATGTTCATCCCCGGGGCGCAGATGTGGGGGAGGTGACGCCCGTCGACCAGTCTGGCCCATGACGAGAAATAGGAGGTCTGATTGATGTCGTGACCCGTTTCCATGCTCTGTGCAGAGAACCTGTGGGAGTTATAAGAACCCACGGTGATGATGTTGTGTGCGCATGCCATGGCGTTGAGTGTGCCGTCGCCGTTGGGATCGATAAACCCTTCCATGCCGCGTGATTTGAAATTGAGGGGGAACAGTCCGCTTACGGTCGAAGTGTAGACAAACACCTGTTTGCCTGGCGTGCCTTCAATGGTCATCATGACGGCATGGGCGCGGTCGTTGGCATCGGATGAGAATTGCAGCTGGTTGCGGCATTCCACATGGTAGCGGTTGTTTGATGGTTCCACACGTGCCTGGCCGCCGATAAAGCTTGATGTCAGTGTGGAGCAAAAAGTTTCATCGGTGGTGTTGACAAATTTTGCGGCTACACCTGTCGACGATAACGCCGAAGGGTTGGCGATATATGCAGGGTTTTCCTGAGTCACTGTGACAGAGGCCAACGGTGTGCCCGGGTCGGAGATTTTTACGAGGTCGAACCGTACCGTGACAGGGGTTTCATCTTCCGACCATATTTCGAAGTTCCCGAATGCACGGGCATAGAATGCCAGCGATGTAGGCCAGATTGCGCCGGTGTAGGGAGATGATTCGATGAATGTCTTTACAGGGGTGTCGGTGAATGTTGCGTGAAGTGTGGCGTTTGCATCGCCTTCGTTGCCTGACGCTATGCAGAACACGGCCCCGGTCGATGCGGCTATCTCGCTGATTGCAGTCGAAGCTTCGTCGGTGCCGTCCATCGGGCCGCCGTTGTTGCCAAGCGATATATTGATTACGCAGGGTTTGCCTTCCTCTTTGGCGGCATCGGCAATCTGCCTGGCGGAGCGTATCATAAAATCGTTGGTCAGGCCGCCTTGTGTTGCGGCAAGGATGATGTCGGCTCCGGGAGCTGCACCTGTCAGGTCGGGACCGCCGGTGTTTTCGTCTGTTACGGCGCTTCCTGCGGCAATGGCGGCCACGTGTGTGCCGTGTGTGTCAGTGCCGACGTCGCCTTTCCAGTTCATGATGTGGGCGGGGGTTTTCAAATCGGCCAGGGAGTTGTTCCCTAAGGTGAAGAAAATCCGCTTCACGCGGGGATTGCCGTCTTTGTCAAGGAGCGACAGGTGCTGGGCGTCAAGTCCACGGTCAATCACGCCTACGATTACACCTTCGCCGGTGTAGGGCTGTTCGAGTGGTTTTGCACCCGAATGCGCTTTGTCAAGGCCGAGTACTGTGCGGCTCCGGTCGATACCCATCGGGTTGATATAATCCATCGTTTCAAGTTCGCGGTTGAGCCTGACGCTGATAACCCCTTCGGTAGCGGCGATTTCTTCAGCTTTCCCGGGTTCTACGGCCAACACCACGATAGGGCCTTCTACCTGGCGTATTTCCGCCCCGGCGGCACGCAGGCGGTCGACGGTGGCTGAATCGGCAACACGCATCAGCAAGACCAGTTCCGGGCTTTTTTCGCCCGGTGCATTCAGGCGTGCCGAATTTTCGGCACGCAGGGTTAATTCTACTTGGTCAAAATGACCGAATGTGGCTTGTGCCGATGCTCCAAGCGATGACACAGCCAAGCAGATTAATGGTAAAAATTTCTTCATTCTGAATTAATAATGATAGGCTATGGGGAATGTCGGAGTTTCCTATTCCTAAAGGAGCCGGAACCTCGGATATTGCTGCTTGTACCGATGGAAGCGTGACAGGCTATACCATGGCAACTGTGGCGGGAGATGAGGTTACAGAGGGCCTGATGAAGACATATTTGGTGGATTTTGGGACAGCGGAGACGATTAAGGCCAAGATTGACCAGGAGGAAGAAATCTGTTTCCTGGACATTTTAGGATTTGAGCATAAGATTTCCAGGGACGAGGTGTTTCAGAGCATTCAGAGCACATCAGAGCTTTTATGCAGGGAGATTGCAAAGAAGATATTAGAGGTGAACGGAGGCCCGCCGTCAGCGCTGTTTTTAGCAGGCGGAGGAAGTAAATTGGCCCGTCTGCGGGACGGGCTTGCAGAGGCTCTCGGCATGGACATGAACCGGGTGGCTGTGGCTGGGAATTATTTTCAGATCAGCGCATTTTCAGAAGAATATGATCTGAACAATCCGGAATATGCCACGCCTTTGGGAATTGCTATTTCCTCTGGGCTTAATATGATCAATGACAGCTTTCGGGTGATTTTAAACGGTAAGCCTGCAAAGCTTTTCAGAAGCGGAAGCTTTACGGCTCTGAATCTTTTGATGATGAACGGCTATAGTTTTCGGGATATTATGGGACGTTCCGGGCAGAGTATAGCGGTAACGGTCAATGGACAGAGGCAGGTGTTTTACGGGACAGCCGCTTCCCCGGCTTCCTTGGGAATCAATGGGAGAGAGGGCAAGCTTTCCGAGATCATTCATGCGGGGGACAGCATTGATTTTGTGCCTGCCGAATCCGGCAAACCAGCTCATGCTTTTTTAGGGGACATTGAAGGAGCCATTACCTGTGAGGAGATCCGGCTGAATGGAATGTATGCTTTTTTGGAAACACCTCTGAAAAACGGAGATGTGATTGAGATGAAATTCTCTAAAGAGGATAAAACGGAAGATGAAGGAGAGAAAATAAAAGCCAGCTCAGACACAGAGAATAAGGAGAGGGCAGAGAACCGGAAGACCAATGGAGAGAACAGGCAGGAGAAAGAGGAGCCTTATGTTTCTCAGATCAGGGAGACGCCGGTATTGGAAACTGCGGCAGCAAGAAGAGGAAAGAACACAGAGAAAAAGGAAATGCCTCAGGAAGCTTTGGCTGAGAAAGATGAGAGGAAGGCTAAGGAGCTGGGGGCGAATCCAAGAAATGAGCCAAAAGAAGCTTTGGTGCAGAAGGCTGAGATGGATCGGGAGAGAGAGCCGGAGACTGGTTATAGGGCAGAGCCGGAGCGAGTCATGGAGTTTGGTCAGAGAACAGAGTCAGGGCGAGTCATGGAGTTTGACCAGAGAACAGAGCCGGAAGAAAGGATGGAGTCAGGACGAACGGCAGAACTTGGTCAGAAAACAGAGCCAGATACCAGGATTCAGGAAGTCTGGAGTTTGGATGAAAGAAAATATTCAGAGCCGCAGTATCAGTCTTACAGCCCAGAGCTGGTAACGGAGCCGGAACCAGCGCCAGCGCCGGAATCAAGACTGGTGAAGGTATCAGAAGCAACAGAACAGGCCCCCTTGATATATGAGACGGGGACTATACAGGAGCCGGTATTTCGCTCTGCGCCATTATCAGAATCCAAAGCAGTGTATGGATTGGGAGAGATGCGTCAGCCAGAGCCAAAACTAGAGCGAGTGCTGCCGCCGGAGAGAAGACCGGAACCCGAACGGATGCTGCCGCCGGAGAGGAGATCGGAACCCGAGCGGGGCTTGCCGCCGGAGAGGAGATCGCCCCCTACGCCCGGGAGGCGGTGGACTGGGCGGCGGCCCACTCCGTGGTGGCCGGGTTCCCGGACAACCGCTTCGCCCCCCGGGAGAACGTGACCCGGGCGCAGGCGGCGGTGATGCTCATGCGCAGCCAGAGCCTTTCGCCCTACGGGACCGTGTCCCAGCTGTCCCTGGGGGACAGGGCCATCGGGCCCAGCGGCATCGCGGCGGCGGAGTGCAGCATTGCAGGCGTGGACGTGAAGGCCGTGG
>OFGX01002202.1_pt1 | contig 10546 bp, 10 predicted proteins | sample 1521831 | NCBI WGS metagenome assembly OFGX01 (sample SAMEA3504080, study PRJEB24116) | mouse gut metagenome | biome: mouse gut; feature: mouse-associated habitat; material: faeces | place: Denmark | collected 2011
ATACCGCCTCCTTAGAGTGGGCAGGGAAGTGGAAACGCCCTAACGCATAGTTCACACTGTTTGTCAGGTCAGTTAAGGTATCTAGTAAGGTTCCGTCTAAATCAAATATAATTGTCTTTTTCTGTTGCATAATGATTGCTCCTTCCTTCTGCTACTGATTGTATACCTGTGGGGAGAATTCTGCAAGAAAAATCTTTCTGCGTTTACATGGGGTATTTGGTATGGTAGAATAGACCTAGAGCGTGTTTTTGGCACCCTAATCTGTATAGAAACGTCCTGTGCCCGTAAAGGCAGGGGAATTTGATATGGGGAAAATCTGCTCTCCCCGCAAAAGGCGTTGGCATTTTCAAAAGTCAGGCCGGGCCTGCAAAAGAATAATGACTGAGAGAGGTGTTTCGAATGATACTGCTAAAAGCAAATAGTGAACTGAAGAATATATTCAGCCGGATGCTGAAAACTATGGATGCAAATGTGGTATGGACTGGAAACTTTGTAGTGCTGAATAATTTCCTGATTTTGTCTGGGAATGTCAGGTCAATGATATTTAATTTCGATAAAGGGAAGGTCCTCACAAATGTGATTGAGCTTCCAAATAAAGAAGAAGATATGGAGCCTGTGGAGGGCAACCAGGTATTGGCAAATGTGCTGAACATGACAGTCTATGCATTTGGCAAATGGGGAGCCATCCAGGGCCTTAAGGTGGATAAAGATTTCAGCGAGCTCAATACGCTGTTTTATGCTATTTTAAAGGATATGAAAATAATCCCGGGGTTCCGGGATGATAATTTCCGTTTTTACCGGGACAATGTGCAGATTACCTATGAGGAAGTCATACAGGCAGCCATGGAGGAGGGAAAGCGCAAGCCGCAGGAAATTAAGGAGGAAAAAAAGGAAACCGCTGCGGAAGAAAAAGGCCTTGGCCTGTGGCATAACGTCCGCTGGAGCATGGAGAAAGCTTCCTTTAAGCGGGGGGAGGTCAGCCCCCATGAGCAAAAGGCCTCCCGGGCAGGGAATAATTTCTATATCAATAGTTACCAATGCCCTTCCTGCGCAAGGAAATTATTTATGGCGGTGTACCCGCAGGGGCAGGAGTTCCCGATTGAAACGGAGGAAGGCAGGGTATATCTGGCAAGGAGCTACACCTGCGAGAACTGCAACCTGTTTTACACCCCAAGGCCGGGCAAGCTGCTGCGGGAAGGGGACAGCTACGCCATGAAATTTGGCGGCGACCGGGATGCCTATGAGGATTACCGGGAACTTCTGGGCAGCAAGGCAGAGCGCACTTCCAACTGCAAGTTTAACGAATTTGCATCGGAACGGGGAAAAACCCCAAGCCCTTCCATTGAGGAGGCTGGGGCAAATTTGGAACAGATGGGGGACGAGGAGCTGCACCATCTGGAAGAAAAAATAGAAGACGGCTTCTTCCCTATTCTAAAAGCGGAGCCTTACCTTGAGAAAATCAAGGATTTGCTGAAAAAAAGGGCGGAAGAAAAGGAAGCTAAGAAAAAGAAGAAAAAAGACGAAGCTGCAGGAAGCCAAAAGCCTGAACCGGATGCAGAAGCAGGGAAGGGAAAAGATACCGCCCAAAAACCAAAGGCAGGGGCAGCAGGGATCCCCAAAACAGAGCCAGTGTCTGGAACTGCCGGGAGCCAAAAGCCAGGGGCAGCAAAAGGGGCAGGCGTTAAGGCAGCCGGAGATTCCGCGCCGGCAGGACTTGCTGAAAAGAAAACACCAGTGCCAGCCCATAGCGCATCTGGGACTGCAGGCGCAGCGCCAGCCGGGGAAGGGGCTCCGGGAACGGATGGGAAACCGGGATCCGGTGCAGGCGGGGCTTCCGCTTTAGGGCAGGGGAACCCCCCGGCTTCTGGGGCAGGCATGTTTGGCGATAAGAAAAAGGGGCTGTTTGGGAAGAAGCAAGCCGATACAAAGAAGCCCCAGGCAGCCGCCCCGGAAAAAGACCTTGAAGACGACATCCCGGGAATTTCCAGCACCAGCATGTCCATAAAGGAAAAGTACGATGCCCGCATGAGGATGCTGGACCAGATGTCCCTGTGGCAGATCAGGCGCCTGCGGGAGCAAATCCAGTCAGACGAACGGCTGGACTGGGTAGATAAGGAAAAATACGAACAGCTTACAAAGCAGGCAGCCTATAAAAAAGGGGAAGAAGAAGCCCGCGAAAAGGCAGAATACTGCATGAACCGCCCTTATGGGGTGGTAAAACGGGCAATGGAAGAAATTTCCCAGATGGAGTGCCCCAAATTAGTAAAAGAGGAACTGCTGAAAACTTTGGGGGAAGTGAAGAAAAGGCGGGGGCAGGAAGAAGCTGCGGCGCTGATTGCCAAGGTGCCGGAAAACATGACCCGCAGCCAGTACCACACCTTCCGGGAAAAGCTGAACCAGTATGACGGGGAGGATATTTCCGTTTACAATGAGGTATTGGAGGGCAGCCGCAGGCTTTCCGAAAAACGTGAGATTGCCAGCATGTTAAAACGTGCCGTCAGGAGCGACCGGAACGGCCTGATGCGGATGCTTACCCAGCTAAAGGAGGACGGTTTCCTGCCGGAGCAGGCAGAGCCGGCTATCCGGGAACTGGAAGGCAGGGTCCGGGCAATTGACGAGAAGGTGATTGACAAAATATGCCCCAACATTATGGGTATGACTTTTAACCAGGCAGCAGAAGCTTACGAAAAAATTGAAGGGGGCGTATTCCTCCCGGCATTGAAAACAGATACGTTAGAAATGATTGACAAACGGCTGACGAAGCTGAAAATGGATGAATGCGGCCTTTTGGTGGAAAAATTAAAAGATTCCCTGGAAGGGAAAATCAGCGATACGGAGCGCATCCATTTTTACGAGGTACGCAAAATTATGCGGGGGGACTGGAGCCCTAGGGAAGCAGAACTGGTGGCAAGGGCTCTGAATACGTATGCCACGGAACGCGACCGCTACGAATTCCCTATTTTTGTCTGTGATTCCTCCAGCCGGAAAAACGGGGCGGAAGGCTTTATCCTGACTCCAGACCACATTTTCTATAACACCCTCTTTAGCAGCGAGGCAATCCCAATCCGCTCCATCACCGGGATGGAAGGGAATACGGGGCTGCTGAACAAAGGCATTTATGTGAAGCGGGGGAACGGCAAGAAAACAAAGGTTCCAGGGGGACTCCCGGCCAAGGAGCTGAAAGCATTTGCAGAGGTCCTGGAAGGGTTTGTTTCTTATTTGCAGGAAAAGCCGGAATCCAGAAGCATTGCTTACCTGTCCAAGGAAAACCATGAAGTGAAATGCTGCTACCGCTGCGGGTTCACTTACCGGGGCGGGAATGTCTGCCCGAAGTGCGGGAACCAGGCGAACCATTAGGAAAAGGCAATTGCTTAGCTGGATCGTGCCTGAACATTAGAATTGTTAAAAATGGAACGGTTGAAACGGGGGCATCCGAAATAAGGAATGCTGGTGAAATGCATTAATAACAGGGGGCGTTGCAAAATTGCAGCAGCCCCCTGAAAAATTCAGAAATGTATAGCCAAATACCTTTATTTCAAAGGAATCAATTTTTCTCTGCATTGATGTACTTCACAGGTGACTTCTTTCTCTGAATGATTATAAGTCATTCCGTTGACGTCGAATCCGTAACAGGTTCCTTCTGAATCTTTGTAAAACATAGTCACATGGGTTGGAGCCGTTGGGTTTGAGCTGTTGGATCCCATACCAAGCCACACGCCCTCACCGTTTTCTGTCATATCTTTAATTTTGGGGATTCCAAGATCTTCCATTGCTATTTTCATAAGAACTTGGGCTGCCCAACAATCGCAGATACCTCCTTGGAACATCATAGTATTATCTAATATTGAATCAGTTTTCATGATATAGGTATCGTCCACAGACCAGTTTTCCCAAAAGGTTGCATTATACTCTTTTAAAGTAAGATCACAGCCTGGATAGTGATTTGTACTATTGATATAGTTATTCAGAGCGGTCAATTTTTCAGAATTTGTCATTCCTGGTTTCCATAGAGCTTCTTCCACTTTATTGAGAACTGCACGATATAAATCCAGATCGTACTTGGAATAGGAAGAAGAATCGTTCTTATTGCGGGAGTTGCTTGTCAAATAAACATAATCTAATACTTTATCCCCCTGTTTTGCCACTACTTTTAAAGCTCTTGTGCTCATTCCAGTATCTATAACCAATCGTTTTCCGGCTGTGGCTCTGATCTTGTCTTGCCCTGGGCCCGCATTGGTAAATGGTTCCTGAATTTTGATAGGACTCCAATTAACCTGGCCTTCCTTTGCATTCCATTCCCTCAAAGCGGAAGCGGAGGACTCTTTTTTTAGGCTAGGAGCTTGATACTTAATTCCCATATCTAAGTACATCTTAGCATAAGCTTTCGGCGTTACATCTTCAACTTCAAAAGTCACATTATTATTAATCCAATATTCGCTGCCATTACAGAAAAAATCAACGTCGTAAGTATTCGTTCCATCTGTATTACGGCTGTGGCATTCTTTCACTTTAAAAGTACTCTTATTTGAGTACGCTGTTATTGTAAAACCATATACCGAAGCGCTTTTCTTTGATTCATTTACCTTTATCGTACAAGAAATTAGAATGTCTTCTGTGTGGAGCATGCATACTGCCGTAATGGTGGCAGTTCCTCCTCCCACTGCTTTGATGGTTCCTTTTTTCATTTCTTTTAGATCCGTAAGTGAAGAAGAAACGGTAGCGACAGATGTATTACTGGACTCCCAAAATACAAACGCCTGATCATCATAGAGTGGCGGAATGGAAACCGTAAGCGTAGTGGTATCTCCCTCATTCATGGTTAATGAAGTCTTGCTCAGGGAAATTTTTTCGCTGTTGGTATTGTTATCATTATTATTATTATTACTGTTATTATTATTGTTATTGTTACTATTATTGTTATTATTATTTCCGCTGCCGGAACTTCCGGTTACCTTGAAATAATAGATTGCTTTCTTTCTGTTTTTAAATGTTACTGTAATTTTTGCTGCTCCAGCTTTTTTTGCAGTCACTTTAAACCTTCTGGAAGAAATTTTTTTTACAGAAGCGATTTTCGTCTGATTGGATTTCACAGATTTAATCGTATCTTTTGTGGAAACAGTCGTTCCTTTTCCTTTTTTCAAAGAGTATTTTCCCACGTCGTATTTATATTTTGTTGTCTTTCCATTTTTAAACTTTACTGTTATGGCAGCAGAACCATATTTGTACTTGGACGTCACTTTGAATTTTTTAGACGATACCTTTTTTGCCGATAGTATGGAAGAATTACTGGATTTCACGGACTTGATCGTATACTTTGTACCTACGGTCTTTGATGTGGTAAGGGTTATAGTTTTATTTACTGCCGTAGTCTTTGGTTTAGCCTGGACGGTGGCAGGAACAGCTGTTTCCACAACGGACAGTGCCATAATAATAACCAGTACAATAGCTAATAGGTGATGCATTTTCTTTTTCATATCTTTCCTCCGTATCCCTTTTTATGATTGCTCCAAAATATTTTAACTTGTGCTTAGGATAACATAAGTTATGATTATTTTCAATGATACCTTGGGCAGTAACCAGGAACTACGGTACACTGCTGTACTGGAAATGTAGTGTTTGCCATGATGGAACTAAGACGGAACCAATCCCAGCCACTGGCCATTCCTTCGGGGCATGGAAACAGACCAAGGCGCCAACTGCATTGAAGAAAGGGACAAAAACAAGGATCTGCAGCAACTGTAAGGCAGTAGAAAAGCAGGATATCAAGAAACTGAAAGCAAAAATTAAGCTGAACGTGAAATCCATCCCGCTGCAGGTGAAGAAATCCACCACAGCCGTAAAAGTGACCTCCAAGGCCAAAGGGGATTCCATCAAGTCGTGGAAAAGCAATAAGCCCAAAATTGCTTCCGTAACTTCCAAGGGGAAGATTACAGGCAAAAAAGTAGGCACGGCAAAAATCAAAGTAACCTTAAAGAGCAACGTTTCTGCCACAGTAACTGTAAAGGTGCAGAACCCATGGGGCTACCACAGGGTTTTTCACCTTTTCCCTATGCTGTGGATGTTAATGCCCCGTCAGCTTGCTATGGTGCCATTGGAAAACAGAAAAGATTAAAAATAAACAGTATATAACACTTGACAACAGTTTAGTACTGTTATATACTGTTTACAACAAAGCAAAGGGGAAGGGATGGATAGAAACATGAACATTATTATAAACGGTTCCTTAATGGTTCCTATCTACGAGCAGATTGTAGACCAGATTAAGGCACTCATCCGCAGCGGGGAGCTGCAGGAAAATGACAACCTGCCTTCCGTCCGTGCCTTATCCAAGGAACTGAAAATTAGCGCCCTGACGGTAAAAAAGGCATATGACGCCTTAGAGTCAGAAGGCTTTACCGTAACTGTCCATGGGAAAGGGACTTATGTGGCGGCAACCAATAAGGAGCTTTTGCTGGAAGAACAGAAGAAGGAACTGGAAACAGATTTAGAACTGGCAATCTTAAAAGGCAGGAGATATGGCATCAGCGATGAAGATATCAGGAACCTGTTTGAATTGATTTTGGAGGGATGAAGATGTTAAAGATTGAGCATTTAAGGAAAAAATACAAAAGCTTTACCCTGGACTGTTCCATGGAGGTTAAGCCCGGGTGCGTGACAGGCCTGATTGGGCCAAACGGCGCAGGGAAAAGCACGACTTTCAAGGCAGTTTTAGGCCTAATCCATACCGACGGCGGCTGCGTGGAAATCTTTGGGAAAAGCATGGAAGCATTTACCCCGGAGGACAAACAGAAGTTAGGGGTTGTCCTGTCCGATTCCGGGTTCAGCGGGTATCTGGAAGTAAGGGATATCGTGCCCGTGCTGGAAAACCTGTATAACACATTTGACAAAGCATTTTTCTTAAAGCAGGCACAGCGGTTCGGCCTGCCCATGGATAAAAAAATGAAGGAGTTTTCCACTGGGATGAAAGCGAAACTAAAAGTCCTTGCAGCGATTTCCCATAATGCAAAGCTGCTGATACTGGATGAGCCCACCGTTGGCCTTGACGTAATCGCAAGGGATGAAATGCTGGAAATGCTGCGGGATTTTATGGAAGGGGAGGAAGGCCGATCCATCCTGATTAGTTCCCATATTTCCGGGGATTTGGAAACCCTGTGCGACGATATTTATATGATACACCAGGGGAAAATCGTCCTGCATGAAGATACTGACGTGCTTCTGGGCAGTTATGCCTTACTCAAGGTAAACCCCGGCCAATATGCAAAACTGGATCAGCGGTACATCCTCCGCCGCAGGAGGGAAAGCTTCGGCTATAGCTGCCTGACAGACCAGAAACAATACTATCTGGACAATTATCCGCAGATTGCCATAGAAAAAGGCAGCATAGACGAGGTAATTGCCATGATGGCCCGGGGCGAAGCTTAAAGAGCGGTAAAGCATTTTCAAACACAGGGATGCTTAAGTATATTTGCAGCAGGGAAAGGTTTTAAAATATTGGCAGAAAGGTGTGTTCAGAATATGAAAGGTTTACTTATAAAAGATCTCAGGCTTATGGTAAAGCAGCAGAAGATATTTTCATCCGTAGTGTTTATTGCAGTGCTGCTTGCGGTGGTTACAGGCAATACGTTTTTTATTATCAGTTATATGACATTTGTTGCTTCATTGTTTACGTTAACCAGCATTTCTTATGATGAATTTGATAATGGAAACGCCTTTCTTTTTTCGCTGCCTATCACAAGGCGCATGTATGTAAAAGAAAAGTATGGCGTTGCCATGCTGCTGGGAGGCGGCCTCTGGGTGGTTTCAACAGTGTTTGCAGTGGCTGTAGGGGAAATGAAGAAAACAGTCCCCATGGGCGATACCCTGATTGCGGCGTGCGGAATTCTGCCAGTCATGCTGGTAATGCTGGCCGTCATGCTCCCGGTACAGCTAAAATATGGCGGGGAAAAGGGAAGGATGGCAACAATTGTAATGGTTGGAGGGGTGTTTGTAGTGGCAATCGTATTGGCAAGGGCTGCGCAATGGCTGGGTATTGATGTTGAAGAATTCTTAGAAAAGCTGCAGATGATGGATGCAGGGACAGGCGCCGCAGTTGCGGTAGCTGTGGCAGCCGTGGCGCTTCTGGTATCTGTCAGGGCCAGCATTTCCATTATGGAAAAAAAGGAATTCTAATTTCCTAAATGGATATTGAGGAAAAGAAACGCATTTTGGCAGAGGATTTATTTGGATTGCCGGCTTCCTGTAAAGAATTTTTTCTCTTACAGGAAGCCAAGCGTTTATATTACGCCGTCGGCTGAATAGCCTATTTTTTCTTCATCCAATTCCGCAATGGGTTGACTTCTTTTGCTTTTGCAAGGATATCGTCCCCATTTTGTATCAGGTAACCGCTTAACTGCTGCAATTCTTCTTTGGTAAACCCGGAGGATTTTTCAATCAGGCCGGAAGGAACAATCCCTTCGGCATAATCTTTGCCCCGTTCAAAAACGACACGTACAATTTTTTTCCCATCTTTCTGGGGAATCAGGCCTGAATAGGTCATGCAAAATTCCTGCGGCTGGTTCATGGAAGCTCCTCCTTATTTCCTTTTTATGTCTTTCTTATATGTAACGTCCTACCTGCTATTATACTCGTTTGGGAAAAAATTACAAGTCCGGCTTCCAGCGGGTACAGGAGAGCTGCAAGAAGGAATGGCAAATTCTGGAATGTAGTTAGTAGAACGCATGTTTTGTGTACGCCCTAGCAATTTTTGGGGGTTTCTGTCATAAGCTGTATAATGGTCTGGTCGGTTTCTTTCATTCCCACGCTTGCAAGGATGTTTACATTCCGGATGGTATTTTCCACGCCTTTTACAACTATGCCATCCCCGCTATGGAACTGGCTGCCGCTTTTCTGCATTTGCATGCCAAGCAGCCCGGCTTCTACAGCGGAAGCGATCTTTGCAGCGCAGCTTGCTTTTGCCCCGTCGCAAATCATGCCGGAACCGATGGCAACGGCATTGACTACTGTGTGAGTGATTTCGCTGACGTCCCCGCCAAAGAGGTAACTAATGCCGGCCGCCGCGCCGCACCCTGCGCTGGTAGCGCCGCAATAGGCGGAAAGCGGGCCGATGCCTGTTTTTAAATGGATTGTCACAAGGTTGGAAACTGCCAGCGCCCGGTAAAGGGTTTCCTGGGATACATGGAGTTCTTCCGCATAGGCAATGACGGGCAGGGATGCAGTCAGCCCTTGGTTGCCGCTGCCGGAATTAATAATGACAGGAAGCTCACAGCCGTTCATCCTTGCATCTGATGCTGCCGCTGCGTAGGCCTTTGCCCGGTTGTGGATGCTCCGGCCATAGGATTTTAAAAGGATGCTGCCGATATTTGCCCCATAGTCGTTGTTTAACCCTTCCTCTGCAATGGCTGTGTTAAAATCAATCTGCCGCTGCAGGGTTTCCTGGATGTCTGTAATAGTTACGGCATTGGCGAATTCCACAATCTGCGCAACGGTAAGCAGGCTCCTGTCTGTGGCGTGGGTGCAGGCCTGTTCTATGTAATCCTTGTGCAATAGGGGTTCCCCGTCTTTTTCCAGATGGATGACATTGGTATGGTGCCCTGCGATTTCGGCTTTGGCGGTATGCCCCTCTGCGGACAGGCAGGCTTCGATATGGAATACGTAATCTTTTTCTGATTTTTCCACAAGGAATTCTGCCTGTGTTAAGCAATGGCTGATTTCTTTAATCTGTTCCGGCGTAATATTTGCAAGCACCTGCAGTTTTGCATCTGCGTTCCCAGTTACAATCCCTGCTGCCGCGGCGGCGGCAATTCCCCGCTGCCCGCCAGTGTTGGGGACGACAACGCTTTTTACGTTTTTAATAATATTTGGGCTGGCTTTTACTGTTACTTTCTCAGGGAAGCAGCCCAAGGCCTGTTTTGCCAGTGCGGCACAGTATGCCACGGCAATTGGCTCTGTGCAGCCCATGGCTGGTATCAGTTCTTCCCGCAGGATTTCAACGTATTCTTGGTAAACCTTTTGTTCCATCCATTTTTCACCTTTCTCTTTTAGTGTCGCTGTTTTTTCTACTGTAATTATAACGGAAAACGAGAGAAATTGTAATATGTTATTTTTGCAGATTGGACAGGAACTGTCTGGGGAGGGCAGGAATTTCCGTGAAAAAGACAGATTGTAAATAAAATGGAAATCTTGTAAAATACTATGGGAAGATTGGGTGCGCAGTGCTAGAGTGTGTCTGAAAACCCATTCACGCCACCTGCAAGCCCCACTTTGCGGAAGATCTGGCCCGCTTTCGGTCAGCGTAGCCCGCTACGCCTTCCTCATTTGGGCCAGATCTTCCACAAATTGTGACTTACAGTTGACATAAAGCGGTTTTCAGACACACTCTAAATAAAATTGAGAAAGGAAACCATATGTATTATATAGGAGTAGATCTGGGGACATCGGCAGTAAAACTGCTGCTGATGGACGGAGAAGGGAAAATACATAAAATTGTTTCAAAAGAATTTACAGGGAAGAGAAAACCGAAAGTATAGCATTAATTTTAATAGGCAGA
>OFGX01002203.1_pt1 | contig 10538 bp, 8 predicted proteins | sample 1521831 | NCBI WGS metagenome assembly OFGX01 (sample SAMEA3504080, study PRJEB24116) | mouse gut metagenome | biome: mouse gut; feature: mouse-associated habitat; material: faeces | place: Denmark | collected 2011
TATCATATCTATTAATTACTTGGTTCTTATTTCGAATGAAAAGTTGATTTAATAACGATTTCACCGCAATATTTTTGTTTTTTCCAGGACTAGTATTTAAAACCATAGTAGTTAAAATTTGTGGAGACATATAGAACGTCGAAATTCCTTGTCTTACTAACAATGAAGACATATTCTCAATTACGAAATCATCTTGGAGATATTCACTATGATCATAAATTATTCTTTTGAAGATCTCATCTCCACTAATTCCTACAATATCATCACTTTTAAAACTATTATTAATAACTTTCTGAAAACTTTCTTTGGTTAAAGTACTATCGAACTTTTTTTCAAAAAGTGATGTGATAAATTTGTTCACATTTTCAGTCCAATTCTTATTATCTAAATACATTTCAACCGCATTTCCCTGCTCATTAACAACATCATTGTAAATAGACCATTTTAATTTTTCGTCTATATCTGAACCAGTATACAAGCCGGTCTTTTTTGTATTTAAAGTAAGTCCATAACTGTTTAATATCGATGAATATTCAGCTCTAATGTCATTATATTCTTGATTTAAATTTGATTCTGTTTTTGGCTTTAACCATATATATAAATCATCAACATACCGTATTAATTTATAAGCTTCAATATTTGGTAATTTTTTAATAAAGTTTCCTAACTTCACATCTATAATATCCAAATAAACAATAGTAGCAAGGAATGATGAAGCCGTGGAATTTTGAACTAAAGGAAACTTACCATCCCCACAATAGTTTAAAATATCAATGATTGTTTTCTGCTGAATGGGCGTAAATTTAGCCTGCACGTTATTATTTATTAAATTGAGTAACTTATCAAATTTTATATTAGAAAAGTAATCACTTAAATCAGTCTTAATAAAATATGGATATTCTTCTGCATAATAATTATTCCATTTTGAGAATTCTTGATATTGACTTTTATACAAACTTTTATGATCTAAAAAATTTCCAGCATAAAAGGCTACAATATTTTCATCAGTTTCTCGTTTTTGACGATATCTTTTACAGATTTCAACACCTATAGCCTGCAATATTAAGAACATAAGGGGAGATAATAACTGTGCATCTCGAAAACCCCCATTGTTTTTAAGGATAAAATTATTACTTCGCTTCAAAACGCTATCATTGTGAAAAATTGCTCCGCTTTTAATGAAATTATCATAAAAGCCTTTACTTGAAATAATTGTCTTATCTACGGATGTGATTCTTGTAAATGGATATAATTGTAAATACATTGCAAAACTTCGTCTCAAAGAAATATCTGTTACTGTTGAAAGATACATATCACAAGTTTCTTTCCATGATTCATAGCTTATCCCCGTAAAATTTTCTACTACCATACGTTATTCGCTTCCTTATCCTCGTTCTTCATCAAACATATGTTCTGTTTAATGGTATCATAAGATTAAATTATTGTCATCTTTATAAACCATGAAACTTTCCATTTCTATGTCTGAAAAATAAATTTCTCTTCCCACCAAAAAAGACCAAGCAAAAATTGCTTGATCTTTCATTCGGTATTATTTAGTTAAAAACTTTACTTTCCCAACTCATCAAAGAAACCATCAGCTTTTAAAATGTCTAAATAGCGGCTAATGGCGTCTGGCCAAGTTGGAAGTGGCTTAAAGCCGTTTTCTTCTAACTTACTCTTGTCTAAGCGAGAGTTAAATGGACGAACAGCCTTTGATAACCCATATTCTTCAGTAGTTACAGGAGTAACCTTAGTCTTGTAGCCTGCTTGGCGGTAGATTTCTTTAGTGAAATCATACCAAGAAATATAGCCGGTCTTAGTACCATTTTCATCATGGTCGCCTTCACTTGCTGGTAATTCAGCATTAGTTGCATGGTAGTAGCCGTACCTATCAGTTTCAATCATGTCTACCAATAAACGAGCTAAATCAAAAGTATAAGTTGGTGTACCTACTTGGTCGCTAACAACTTTAACTTCATCATGGTTTGAACCAACTTTAAGCATTGTCTTAATGAAGTTAGAACCATTTACACCAAATACCCAAGCAATACGAACGATGAAGTACTTGTCCAATGTATTAGCAACAGCTTCTTCTCCGCCAAGCTTAGTTTCACCGTAAACATTTAATGGCTTGTAACCCTTAAAGTCAGGTTCCCAAGGAGTAGTTCCTTGACCATCAAAGACGTAGTCAGTTGATAAGTAAACCATTGGAGCATCTAGCTTTTTAGCAACATTAGCAATGTTTTGAGTTCCATCAACGTTAACTTTACGAACAGCAGCTACCTTGTCATCATCTTCAGCCATGTCAACTGCAGTCCAAGCAGCACAATGAACAATAACATCTGGATTTACTTCAGAAATAACCTTGTCTACTGCGTCTACATCGGTAATATCTAAAGAAACGTATGGAGCCTTAGTCACTGCAGTGCCATCAGCGACACCAGCATATTCAGGTGCTAGGTCTGATCCCACACCTTCATAGCCACGTTTAGCAAGTTCATTCATTACGTCATGGCCAAGTTGACCATTAACGCCAGTTACAAAAACTTTCATTAATTTACCTCACTAATTAAAACTTAAAAGTATCCTTTAAGCCTTTCCATTCTTGATCACGGTCAGATAAAGTAAGCTTAGTACCGTCATCAAGAGTGTAGCCACTAGCATCTGGACTACCTGGGTAATCACCCTTAAGATGTGGCCATTCGATACCAATTTCAGGATCGTTCCAAGCCATACCACCTTCATCGTTTGGGTGCCAGAAATCGTTAACCTTGTAGCAGAATTCTGCTTCATCACTTAAAACAAGGAACCCATGAGCAAAACCTTGTGGAATTAAGAATTGCTTCTTGTTTTCAGCAGTCAATTCAACACCGTACCACTTACCGTAAGTCTTTGAGTCGCTACGAAGGTCAACAGCAACGTCAAATACGCTACCACGAACAGCACGAACCAACTTAATTTGTGGGTATTTCTTTTGGAAGTGCAAACCACGGAGCACACCCTTAGTTGAGCTTGATTGGTTATCTTGAACGAAGTTAATGCTAAAACCTGCATCCATCATATCTCTTTGGTTAAAAGTTTCCATGAAGTAACCACGATCATCACCGTGAACAGTTGGGGTGATAACTGCTAAACCTTCAATTCCACCAACATTTTTTTCAACTTTAATTTGTCCCATTTTAAAAAGCTTCTTTCTTAATTAAAAATTTTAGTAACGAACTTTACCTTCAGCAACTGATTTTAAGTGCTTACCATATGGGCTCTTGCCATAGTGCTTAGCTGCTTCAAGTAATTGATCCTTGTCAATCCAGCCGTGAACATATGCAATTTCTTCTGGAGCTGAAACAGAAACGCCTTGACGTTCTTCAATCATCTTAACGTAGTTAGAAGCGTCAACTAAACTTTGCATTGTACCAGTATCAAGCCATGCATAACCACGACCCAAAAGTTGTACACCTAAGTTATCGTCTTGTAAGTACATATCGTTTAGACTAGTAATTTCTACTTCGCCACGTGCACTTGGCTTAACTTGAGCAGCCTTTTCACTTACACCAGCTGGGTAGAAGTAAAGACCAGTAACAGCATAGTTACTCTTAGGTTGTTCTGGTTTTTCTTCGATAGATACGGCCTTACCATTTTCATCAAAGTCAACAACACCAAAACGTTCTGGATCATTTACGTAGTAACCAAAGACAGTTGCCTTACCCTTTTGAGCATCTTCTGCAGCATTCTTAAGTAAGTCAGTAAAACCATTACCGTAGAAAATGTTATCACCTAAAACCATGGCACATGCTTCACCATTAATGAAATCTTCACCTAATGTAAATGCTTGAGCCAAACCATCTGGACTTGGTTGAACCTTGTAAGAAAGGTTAACACCAAATTGTGAACCATCACCTAATAGTTCCTTAAAACGTGGAGTGTCAGCTGGAGTAGAAATAACTAAAATATCTTTAATACCAGCTAACATTAAAGTAGATAATGGGTAATAAATCATTGGTTTGTCGTAAACTGGCAATAATTGCTTACTAGTTACTAAAGTCAATGGATATAAACGAGTACCTGAACCGCCTGCTAAAATAATTCCCTTCATGCTGAATTAGTCCTTATCTAAAACTTGCTTCTTGCCGTACATTTCGTCGTAATAGTTTTGGTAATCACCAGAAATGATGTTTTCCCACCAGTCTTTGTTGTCAAGGTACCATTGAATGGTCTTCTTGATACCATCTTTGAACATAGTTTCTGGAAGCCAGCCTAATTCGTTATGAATCTTTTCTGGGTCGATAGCGTAACGACGGTCATGACCCTTACGGTCAGTAACGTGTTCAATTAATGAGTATGGCTTGTCTAAGTAATCACAGATAAGTTTAACAATATCAATGTTAGCCATTTCGTTGTGACCACCAATGTTGTAAACTTCACCAGGCTTACCATTTTCTAAGATAAGGTCAATTGCCTTGCAGTGATCTTCAACATAGAGCCAGTCACGAACGTTCTTACCATCACCGTAAACTGGTAATTTTTCATTGTTTAATGCTCTTTGAATCATCAATGGAATCAATTTTTCTGGGAATTGATATGGACCATAATTGTTAGAACAACGTGAGATGGTTACTGGCAAGTTGAAAGTTCTGCCGTATGCACCAACTAACAAGTCTGCACTAGCCTTACTTGATGAGTAAGGACTTGAAGTATGAAGTGGAGTATCTTCGTGGAAGAAAAGATCTGGACGATCTAATGGTAAATCACCGTAAACTTCGTCAGTTGAAACTTGGTGGAAACGCTTGATACCGTATTTACGGCAAGCATCCATTAAGACAGAAGTACCAATAATGTTAGTTTCTAAGAAAATTTCTGGATTTTCAATAGAACGATCAACGTGACTTTCAGCAGCAAAGTTAACTACTACATCAGGCTTTTCTTCTTCGAATAACTTGTAAACACCTTCGCGGTCACGAATATCTAACTTAACGAACTTGAAGTTAGGGTTATCCATAACATCCTTTAAGGTAGATAAGTTACCTGCATAAGTTAAACTATCTAAACAGATAATTTCGTAATCAGGATGCTTCTTTAACATGTAAAAAACAAAGTTTGAACCGATAAAACCGGCACCACCAGTAACAATAACTTTCATATTTATCCTCCAAATTTTTGAGTTCATATGAAGTATATAACATTACGTTACGTCACCCTCAAGAGGATAAAATAAAAAAATGCTGTTTTTTAATTCTAAACCAAAAAGACCAAACACTTTGCTTTTTAGTGCTTGATCTTAAGTTTATTTCTTACAAATAAAACATCCGACGTCTTTAGTAATGTGGAAACCATCGCTTACTTTATCGTCAACGTAATTTTTAAATTCATTATAGTGATCGAGTAAAATTGAATTTTGATTACCATGACAAGATAAGATGTAAGAAATCACCGGTGTAGATTCAGACAATTCAATCGCATCTTCATACTTATGACAGTTAACATTAGTAAAATCATGAGATAAAATTTCTGCCCCATTGTCTAAGCCAAAGCGATCATACAAGTTAGTTGAAGACAAAACAATCTCTGGATTAAATTCTTGAACTAAATCAGTAATTTCATGCATATGCCTCTTAGAATAAGTAGAACACGCAAAAGAAGCGCCCTTTTTCATTACTCTCTTTACTTCCTTCAAAGTCCTAGGAATATTGTCACAGTAGAAAAGCATATGGTTAGCAATTACCAAATCAAATGTATTATCCGCAAAAGGTATTTTTTGTGCATCAAAAACAGCATATTGAAATTCTGCTCTGTCTCCAATCTCATTCTTCGCATCAGCTAAGATACCTTCAGAAATATCAGATAAAACAATGGTTAATCCTTTAGGAATTCTATCTAGATTTTGTGACCAGAGAGTACCATTACCCGCCCCTAGTTCTAGAATCTTCATCCCCGGCTTTAAGTCTAGTTGTCTAAACAACCAGTGGAACCATCCCTCTTTATTAAGAGAATAATCCCGGTGAAGCTTGATTCGCGCAGAAATATTGGAAGCATTTTGGTATTGAGTACTTAGAGACTGATTCATTGAAGTCAAATGAATCAAGTCTAGCATCTTATTCCAGTCTACTTCGTGTCCGGCCCTCAAAGTGCTACTAGTTGAATCAATGGCAGTAACTACATTCTGCATTTCTTTAAGTCGTTCTTCCACTAGTCTTTTTTGGATCTGCAAAGAATCAAGTAGAAGTTGCCTATCTCCTGATCCTAAAGTCATTTCTCGAATGTCTGTTAAAGAAAATCCAAGATATTTTAATAGAAGAATTTGTTGTAATTTGGCAAAATCAGCATCAGTGTAACGTCTTGCACCACTTGCCGTGTGTGTTGATGGTTTTAATAAATTTTTTTGATCGTAATAGCGAATTGTACGAATTGAAACATGCGCCTTCTTCGCAAATTCGCCGCTTGTGTAATATGTTGGCATGTTAATTTTTTTATAAATATAACTTCCTATCTTGTCTGAAGAGCAATATATCAGTATTCACTACAATTCTAATTAACTGAAAATGATACGAACCCAAGAAACACATTACCTTTGTTCCTCTCTGAGATTATTTAATATTTCAGGTGAGAAAAATTTATTATTACCTAATATACTTCCAATTTTCATTAAAGAAATCCATTTGTCTCTAACTACCCTATTATTTATTCGACTGTATCCATAAAAATTCGAAAATTCACTATCAGAATTTTTTAACGCCAAAGAAATATCATAAATACGATTAATTTTAACTTGATCAAATTCATTTTTTAGCACAGCACTTAATAGACTATGATTTCCGTTATTAACTAAAACGATACCTAATGGATAAATATAAACATTGTCTATATTTGAATTTTTTGAATCAAATTTATTATTATTTCCTTTTCCAATATACCGAATATTATCTACAATTCTCTGATTATTCCACGGACACGCAATAATTGGATTTTTTAAACCACTAATAAATACAGGATTATCATAGAGATCAATATTTTTATAATCTTTTGAATTTCTCGGTCTAAAACAATTAGAATCAAATCCTTTCGGTGCACTATGAGGTCTACTCAAAGATGCATAAGCAAAATCGCCATACTGAATGCTATTACAAATTATCTTTTGCAAATAGATTAGTACTTCAAACTGATAAGCATCTTTACTATTACTATCTTTCCCTAAAAAATAGTCTAAAGTCTTATCTAATTCATTAGGTCTATAAAAAGAAATACTATGAATTTCTTCTTTCAATTGATTGATTTTTCTTTGTTTATTTACAAACACTTTAATTTCTCCTACTAAAAGTTAAAAATATTTTTTATAAAGAAAAAGTCGAAGTAGAGAATGAACAACTGATAAAGCGCTACTTGTTATTAAGCAATAGTATCCCAACTAACTATGTCCTAGTTTTCTATTGAAAATTATGATTAACCAAAGCGTCAAACTTCTCTTTAACTAAGTCAAGTTATACACGCATTTTTTTACGTTCGTCTAAACCCAAGATCGTAAATATCAATTATCCTAAAATTTTCTTTACGATTATTGACATTAATTAACATATTTAGTTATTCAAGCTCAATCCCACGTTTTCTAACACAAAGATTAGGGTCTTTCTTCTGTTAATATCAGATGTCCTAACCAGTGTTAAATTTTTATCTCTTATTTTATCTAATACATTTTGTTCTATCCCAAATGTATTTTGTAAACGATAATAAGTAGAATCTGTCATTTTAGCATGTCTACAGCCTTGTAAAAAAGGCAAATCTTTTCTGGACTTGCTATTAACTGCATACTTCATGGTATTCTTAAAAATTGAATCCTTTTTATAACTAGTTATATAACAATCATTTTTCAGAATAAAGTTTTCTACTTTTATAAAAAATTTGTCTAATTTATTGTTATTCAGAAGAGAACGTAGTATATCAAGAGGAATCTTCTCCAAGTATTGAACATTAATTTCTGGACTTAAAATATTAAGTGAAGAATAATAATAGTTATCACCTTTAATCAAAATCATAGATAAATTAGGTATATTTTTATCAAATTCATCAAAATAAATATTTACATTCACAGAATTAAATCTAAATATATACTTAATTACGCTACTGTTACCTTTTATTTTCATTTGAGAATAGTCTTTCTTTAACTTCTCAATAGTCTCTTGTTGCATAATCATTTTTCCTTACTAAAATAATTCATCATAATTTTAACTAGTATTCACAATTTCCAGCCAATAAGTTTACAACTTTAAATAATTCATGTAGATCCTACAATTATAAATATATTTAACCGTACCAAAACCAGTATATGGTACTGCTTGAATAAATTCTCCATCTTCCCGTTAATTTAGTAAATCAACAATTCTAGTAATAGTTTTAGACCCCAAATAAACTTTCTGTTTTATAGCAAATACTCAATTTAAGTTTACAATTAGCAAATTTTTTGTCTATTCTATAAATATAATAACTATTCCTCTTACAAGCATTCCTTAAATTAACAATCAATGATCTATTTCATCAAAATACATTAACATTCTTTCATAATAATTTTTATTAGCTTCCTTAATTCCTACTTTTATCAAACTAGCAAAAATTAATATGAAAAATATACCTACCAGAGCTTCAGTCGTAGCATTGATATTATTAACTTTATTGTCTTTACCAGGAATAAAAGTATTAATAATATCTACGAAAAAATTGTGAGAAAAAAGAGTAGAAATAATAGGAACTAGTGCAAGACAGATTGAACCTAAATTCCAAAATGGAGTATTATTTTGCCCTTTTACTGTCGACTTCATTTTTATATACAAGTTTATATTCTTATTCTTTAACTTTGTTAAATTTTTTATAATATTTTCTCCATTTATATTATCTAACCTATCATTAGGACACGGTTTAAGAAATATATTTAATTGATCATTATCTTTAATAATAGAATATACGGAATTTAAGTTTATTCTTTTCTGCGATAAGTTAATAAAAAAGTTTCCTATCTTCTTTTTATAGCGCCGTGAATAAGTATATGGAATCATTGTAACAAATGGATATATTCCCACAATCAATACAAAAAACAAAGCTAAATATATTTCAATACATATATTGGTTAAAATCGGCAGTTTAAAAACTATTTTCGGAATAGGCATTATTAAGATGAAAATATGGGTTATATATACAGAGACATGCAATATATTATATTTAAAAAATAAAGAGTATCCTTTTTTATTAAGGCTATCTTTTAGCCTTTTAAAAATTGAACGGTATATTCGCAATATATATAAATTAATTAATTCAAATATACATAGTAAAAATATTCTAATATCAAATATTTTATTAATATCAAATATTTTATTAATATCAAAAATTTTAATAGAAAATAGTGATATAAAATTTAAAACTAACAATTGAAAAAAACGCTGATCATCAAAGATAAAACCAATTTTATTAAAAAATTTACTTATTTCTCCTATTTTTCTTTGCATAGATTGTTTCCCCTTCTTTTCTATAAATCATCAATTATCTATCAAATTCTATATTTATTAATTTTCTAATCAATGTTTATTATACTTTTTGTATTTAAATTATTTTTATCTACCTTAACCTTTAATTTAATGTATTGGGAAATAGTGCTTATATGTCTCTTTATTCCGGATATGCTCTAGTCGCTTAATTTTTGCAGGATCAAAGACTAATTATTTTCTCGCAGTCCAGGAGCCAATTTATTTTAGGGTATGATGACGAACTAAACAAATTTGTTCTGCTTCATATAGCTTATGAGGTACCTCTTCAGAAAGGAAAGCTAACCGAGCAATTTCTCTTTTAGCCTTATATTTACTTTTCTTATAAGCAATAGTTTCAGCCTTCTCCTGCGACGATCATCATCTTCACTAATTTTGGCATCTGCTCAGAAAATTTACCACATCTCTTTTAAATTAAGTAGGTTACTTATTCTCGGAAAAAGGCTATTTCTTCTGTTAAATTTCTAAGAGTTGTTGCTTGTTCTTGAATAATTTTTTCTAAAGTTATTTCTGACACGATGAAATAGCTTCCTAGATTTCATTAAACATAGGATATCAAAAAAGAACGCAAGATCAATAGAAATTGCGTGTATTTTTAGCATAATAGAGAAGCCTTGTATTAGCCAATCAATTTATTCAGAAGTTAGTGCTTTATTTTGGACCAGTTACTCTTACCATTTTCAAATCTTTTATAGAGAAACTAATAACCTTGTCCCTCCCAATATAAAGCTTTAAAGCTATCCTGTTTACCGCCACAAAAGAGAAACACTTTACCAGAAAAAGGAACAGGCTCAAACTTTTCTCTAACTAAATAAACTAAAGTATCGACGATTTTTATCATCACTTCAAAATCTAGAGAACTATAAAGATTCAATTCTAAATCTTTATTTTTAGGCTGTATACGTTTTCCTGTTGATGAATATCTATGATATTCTATCGACAGGATTTGTTTACGTAAAAATAGAGGCCATAGTCCTCTCTTACTTAAAATCCTTCTTCGACCAATTCAATTAAGTG